>Ga0315541_1001656_pt1 | contig 20041 bp, 19 predicted proteins | sample SalMarSW160190MG_FD_203095 | JGI IMG/M metagenome (GOLD analysis project Ga0315541, IMG submission 203095) | Salt marsh sediment microbial communities from the Plum Island Ecosystem LTER, Massachusetts, United States - Salt Marsh Sediment SW1601-190 ...
CGACGTACTTGCTGATCGGTGACCATCCAGATACCTCCTCCGGCTAATGGTCACACTCCTCTCTACTTCACGCAACACCGGCAATTTTAGTTGTCGCCGACCGGCAATTCTAATTGTCGCACACCAGTATGCCCATCTTGCTAGCAAAGTCGGCAGAATCTCTAATCAAAAGCCCTTGACAACTGTACCGCTCTGATTTAAAATTAGTTAAAAGATTACCTGAGAAGAACGAAAACGGGGCGAGCGTTGTTTGCTTGCCCCGTTTCTTTTTTGTGGGGAGATGAGCTTATTATGACGCTCTATGCGAGTGACTTCTCCAAAGTATTTTCTACACTTCTTGAGGAGAAGGGTATATCCTGTTACAAGATAAGCCAGTACACTCATCTGGATGAGGCCTATCTTAGTCGGTTGAAAAACGGTGGAAAACACGATCCCAGCCCCGAAACATTAATAAAGATAAGCCTTGCACTCGCTCATTACGGTAACCAGGTCAAGCTCGACGATATTCAGAGACTCTTTAAGTCGGTCGGGCGCTCTATTATCACCCGCGAAGTTTGACCCCCTTTCACAAGGAATTATAGGAACATAGTTCGGCGTAATGTCTTCATTGATCTACTTGTACCACAGACAAGTATGTTATAATGTAGACAAGTAATCAGTAGGCAAGTGGGAGGAAAGGTGATACCCTGATTCGGTTTGAAATTCAGGGTGGTTTTGTCAGAATTTAGCTATAAATTGATCTTCTAGAATGCCGTAAAAGTTACCCTGACTTTTAATCAGGGTGTCACAGGTTCGAGACCTGTACGGCCTACCAAATTTAGAGGCTAAATTCTTCATAATCATCAATCTCATAAATAGACATAATATAAAACGCTCATAATTCGCTCATAGTCGTCTTTTCTTTTATGATATCCTTTAGCAAGACTATATCATCAAAGCGGTTAGCGGCGGCTTGCTGGAGTCCTGGAGCCACATGACTATAAAGGTCGAGGGTGATCTGTACGCTGGCATGTCCTAGACGCTCTTGGACTATCTTTGGATGTACGTTTTGCTTTAACAATAATGAGGCGTGAGTATGCCTGGCATCGTGGAAGCGGATACCCTTTAAGCCGGTCCGATTAGCCAGCTTTTCCCATGCATGGCTTACACTGTTCGGTAACAGTGGCTTACCGTTATAATGACTGAATACTAAGTCGTCGTCAGATAGCGTTTCACCTATGGCTTGCCTCAACTTACTTTGGCTTTCACGGTGTTCACTCAGGACTAAGGCTGTACTAGGTGACAAAGCAATCAAACGTCTACTCTTTTCTGTTTTGCATGGCCGTATCACTATTTCACCATTCGATAGCTGATGTAGAGTTCTATTAACGGATATCTGGCATAGCAGCAGGTCCGTATCTTGCCAGCGTAAACCTAATAATTCGGATCGCCTCATCCCAGTAAATAAGGCCGTATAGAATAAAGCGTAGTACAGTGTAGATTTAGCGTATTCTAGAAATATGTGGATATCTGATTCACTCATAGTCTGCATCTCTCGGCGCGGAACCTTTGGTCGTTCTACAGCATCAGCAACATTACGAGCAATCATACCCATTCTTACAGCGTTTGACAGGGCTTTATGAAGGGTAACATGCATATACTGAACGCTTCTGTTGCTCAATCCACCTTTGCAGTCAGCGCGTCCATTTAATAGCTTCTCGGTATAGAGATGCTGTAAATGTTGGGGCTTTAATTCGGTGAGCGGAATCTTGCCTAAAGATGGGATTAAGTGAGTGTGGACAATGTATTCATATCCTTCAGCACTCCGGGGGGCCAAGTTAGGCCAGCAGTAATCTTTTAACCATGATGCAAGATAATCTGCAAGGGTAGACTTGCCCGGTTTCACATAGATTCCTCTATCAAGTTGAGTCAGCAACTCTGATAGGCGCTTTTCAGCATCTTTCTTAGTGCCTTTAACGGACTCAAAATGCTGTCGGTACTTGCCGGTGGCCGGGTCCCGGCCCAGGCTAATTACAATCGAATAACTATCCTTGAACCTTTTTACTACGTGACCTCTCATTATTGTGCCTCCTTACGATTCCCTTTTTATGGCCTTTTCTCGGGCCGCTCATTTTCCATTTTGGCTTATTCCAGTATGGTGAATTGCAATTGGGACACCATTTCTTGTATAAGATTTATTTACATCAGAGGCGCTTCTGATTATATTGCCGGGCTGCTTCTCAACTTGTTCACGACTTGATTTCTCAATTATTCTAAATAACAAACTAACAGGCAATTTGGGACTTGAGAAACTACTTCCAGCAGTTTCCAGCAGGAGCTTCAGTATTTTGGGGGAATTATCTCGCAGACTCCTAACCGGGGGTAATTTTTTGAAAGGCGGATTTCTTTTAACCTGAAGTCTTATATCTTTTAATGCCTCTAGAGCCTTTGAATACTCTGAAAATAGAATTCCTTGCCTTTTGTGGCATTGTGGGCATTGGATGACAGGGCGCTCAAGCTTTGACTCCCAACGGTACATGCAATTTACGCAGATGTATTCCAAGTTGCTATTAAGAGCACGAGTGGATGAATATTTTTCCTGACTGCTAATTGGATTAAAGGTGATATCCACCTCAGCGTCAAGAGCTTTAGCCATTCTGTTTACAAATTCCCAAGAAGGAACGGAGACACCGTTTTCAATTCTTGATATCACAGTCTGTTCAGTTCCGAGCATCTTTGCAAGTTCTTCCTGGGTTATCTTCCTCGATTTTCTTAGCTCGACTAAACCGCTTGCAATCTTGGATTCAAAATATGAAGCATTTTTCATTGTTGCCTACATCTTTCTTTATTAAATATTGCATTATTATGGACGCAGTATAACATTTTAGGTTATATTAGTCAAGCGGGTTAACTAAGCGACTCTGCGCCGTTTTAGCTTCAAAAATTTCTTGAGCAGCTTTTTGCCGCTGTAGCGGTGGCTATCACCTAAATGCACTCTTTGCCTGAGGTATCCCCCACCCCCTTGGCTGTTACCTTTCGCCAGTAGCTGAACAAAATGGTACTTTGAGAAAATGAAACCATGGGTATCCCTAAACTAAGATATGATAGAGTTTTACTCATCTTGGAAAGGAGATACCCGAATGCATTATATTGGAATGGACTGCCATATCACCACTCTGGAATTTGCCGTGGTCAATGAAGCCGGTCGGTTAGTCAAAGCCCATAGAGTCGACACCAGTGTTAACGGCTTCATGGAATTTGTGAAAACGGTGACGCCACCACGGACAATCTATATGGAGGAGGGCACACTGGCCGCCTGGGCACTGGAAACCTGCGTCCGCTTTAGAGAGAAGCTTGTGGTTACCGATGCCAAGAAAAACCATTGGATAGGCTCTTCCGGGCAAAAGAATGATTCAATTGATGCTCTAAAGCTGGCCCAATTAGCCCGGGGTGGTTATATCAAAGAGATTCATCACCCGGTTGGCCATCGTCGGCGGTTCAGAGAACTGATGATAGCCTATCATGATACTGTCAGAAGTACCACTCGTATCAAGAATAAAATCAAAGCCAGGTTCAGACAGAATGGCATCCAGTGTACTGGGGCTACTGTTTATTCAGAGACCCACCGGGAAGAATGGAAGGGGAAATTACCCCAGGAGGCGACCCTGCTTCTTATTCTAGACGGTCTCTGGCGTCAACTGAAACAATCCGAGCAAACCGAAGAGGAGCTTCTGGCAGCTGCCAGAGCCCAGGCCAAACAGTATCCAGAAATAAAGCTGTTTAAAGATATTCCTGGGATTGGTTTTATCAGTGCGGCGACAATCTCCGCTATTCTGGAAACTCCGTATCGTTTTGCCGATAAAAGGAAGGTCTGGATGTATGCTGGGTTAGGTATAATGACAAGGTCCTCTGGTGGCAAGACCTACTCCGAAAAATTAAGCACAGATTACAATCGTCTCTTGAAATATACCCTGAAACAAGCTGCCGAAGCCGCCATTCAGGCCAAAGACAATCCTTTCCGGCGGAAATATCTGGATATGACATTATTACGTGGGATTGCACCACACCGGGCCAAATTAACGATCGCCAGGGATATGTTGGCCACCATGTGGGCCATGTGGAGAAAAGGAGAGAAATACAGTCCAGAAATAAGGGAAAAAGCAGTTTGCAAACAGGGCTAGGCTGGCCACTGTCTTGAGGTCAATGAGTTTGAACTCTGACAGTGACTGATGCCAGGGAGGGGAGAGTATCGGTTGCACAATGGTCGCTGGAGACCCTCTGTTTTGAGTATGCCTCCCCTATACAAGCCCCACAATTTTTCATAGGCCGTGAGTCTCCAAAAGATGTGTGGGTAAACCAACCTCGGTAAAAGGAAAAAGATATTGGTCACGAACAAGGTAAAGGAAGAGTTCAAGGACATTGAGCTTCATGATGGAGGTGGTCTAAACCTCATGGTTATTCGGGATACCCAGTCGTCAGGGAAAATTGATTCCGTGGGTGGAGAGGAGTATTTTTCTTGACTTTTGGTTTCAAAGATGTGCAATGAGGTAACAAGGCAGACAAATATTGCCCACTGAACAAAACAAGCTTATGTGCAACGTAAACATAAGCGTGCTTCCCCTGTCAGCTGATTAGGGTAGTAATAGCAATTTAGTAGCCTTCCAGCATCACATCGGTTGAGTGAGTCTACATGCTCACTACCGCTACTCAAGCTTTCAAGCATTTCATTGTCCTGTTGGTTTGTGTCACTGTGTTGTGATGCGAATGAGAGAAAATACGGCTGTCCTGTGACAGGAATGAGAGCCAATTCTAGTATAGTTTATAGGGTACCGAATAAGGTGCCCTTTTTTATTGTCCAGGAATTTTATAGCAAATGTTTATAAGTCTCCCGTGAATTTTTATGCCTTATTTAGTATCCTAGCTATACGCTTTAGCTGAGATGAAAAAGAAGTTGCCCTTTCTCTTTGTAGCTATACTACTTCTCTCCGTTTGCTCTACCTATGCCAACAGTAACGACGCAAACCGAGACCAGACAATTCGCACAGAGGTCATCGAACCTTCGACACTGCTGGCATGGAGTGACAATGCAAGCTCTGATGAAAGCGTCGCCTCCGGCAACCAGACTATTATAGTTAAAAACCCGACCTTCCAAGAACTCAGGGATTTTATTCTCAGAGATCCCGCCAGCCGAACCCATTTTGTTCTTAATCAATATGAGTGTCGCCACTTCGCCACCGAGGTGGATAATAATGCTGAGGCCGAGGGTTTGAGGTGTGGCTTTGTATTGCTCTGCTTTGACCGAGGGCAGCATGCCGTCGTTGCCTTCGATACTACAGACAGGGGCTTGGTTTATATCGAACCCCAAACGGATGCTACAATCGAGCCCAAAGTTGGCAGCAAATATCAGGGAAGGAAAATAAAAGAGATCCTCATCGCTTGGTAAACTTACCCCGGCCTAGTTGGGGGAAAAGATTTAAAACCCCTGGTACCTCAGTTTCCCCTGCCAGAGCCCGCCGTTTGCCTTGACTGTTCTGTTGCCCTCCTAAATTTCTACTCTTTGAGAAAGTCATCAATGTCCTCCCGCCGGAACCTCCTATCCCGCCGTGGGCCAATACGGTATGATTTCAGTATGCCATTTTCGCTCCAGATCCTCAAGGTATTAGGATGCACCCCGAGGTACTGAGCTACATCACCTATCGTGAGCATAACCTTAGGCTGGGGGACACGCTTAGGCTTCCCCGCGGCAATTTGCCTCACCTGCTCCCGACTTATGCCCAATCTGCGTCCGATTTCGGCATAAGTTAAGCCAGTCTTCCTCAACTTAACTACATCATCCCATGTCGCTTTCATCTTCTATTACCCCGAGCGGTCATTCCTTACCTTGATTGGTTCGACCTGGAAGCCTTTGTGTTTCGAGATAGCCAATTTCCAAGATACCGGCACCGTGGGAAATACTTGGGATGGCGACACAGCACTGCATTCCCAAATACGAAGCGGAACCTGCACATAGTTGTTGCGGGTCTCCTCTATCCCCTCCCGCGTTTTGACATCAGGTTTGAAGGAACTTTTTCTCTCTTTAATTCTCTCACACCTGAAAAATAAGGTATTTCTAACACCTTTATTTGTCACCCTTGCTTTGGGAACCCAGTGTGAGAGTACTTTTTACTATCTTCAATTCTCTCTCTAACGCCTTAAAAGCCATATATCTGCCACACCAAGCATAGTCCCCCCGGCAGTATCCTTCTATAACGGCTTTTATTAACCCAGACATCGCCTGCGCATAATCTCCCTTTAGGTAATTAATATAATATGGACAGGTAGGTTGTAATTCACAATCCGGCATCTTTATTATTCCTCCTGTCGCTATCCCTTCTGTTGGTTTCTCTTTTCACGCCACTTATATACTTGCTTATACCAAAGACAAATATCACCAAGAGTCCTGCCGTTTCCAGGCTTCTAATCGCAATATTAGGTTCTCCGACTAGATACTGACCATAACGCCAGATATTTGAGAAATGCCACAGCAGGGCACCGCTCAAGCCTATTATCATGGCATCACGGATTACATCCTTTATATTCATCTGAACTTCTTTCAGATAACACTTAACTCACAGTAGGCCAGCCCCCAGCCCGTGCTGGCCGGGGGCTCAATCTACTTAGCTAATTAATATGCTCTTCGCCTGACCAGGAAGAAGATGACCAGTCCGACAACTATCACCGCAGCTATAACACCGCCAACTATAGGCCAGTTTATGCCCTCAGAGGCTGGAGGTAATACTGGTGCCGGAGGCGTTGGTGCTGGTGGTGTTGGAGGCGTTGGGGCTGGCGCTGGTGCTGGTGGTGCTGGAGCCGGTGGTGTTGGCGCTGGCGCTGGCGCTGGAGTTGGCGCCGGTGCTGGCGCTGGTGCTGGCGCTGGTGCTGGCGCTGGTGCTGGTGGTGGAGCTTCTCCAATGAGGGCGAAAGTGGTGAAGTGAGAGACAGAAGCTGTGATAGTGTTGCTCTCAGTGTCAACTTCACAGTCTAGCTCAACCCATTCATCCACATCCTCGTCATAGTAGGCAATGACTAAGTCCTCTTCGGCCACACCTTCGGGCAAATCAGCAGGGTCATAGCTCCAGGTAAGGTTTATTGATGGGTCAAAGGTAGCACCACTAGGCTCAAAGTCATAGGCCAGCCCAATAACGTTTGCGTCTGCTGGGGGAGGTGGTGGATCATCCATTATCAGCATACTTACCTTGGTAAGGGGTCTCAGGTCCTTAGTCAAGCCTATCGTGTTCCTAGGAATAATAAGCTTGCACAGCCCGTCCTCGGAAATGGCGGTCACTGTCTCTGTAAAACGACCGGCCGCAGTCACCATTCCCTTGGTATCAGTAGTACCTGCTGGTACTGGTGGCACTCCGCCGCCCCCGCTAACCACCGGTGGAGGTGGTGGTGCCGCAGTTGCTGTTCCACCAATAGCTACCGGGCTTCCTGAAAGCTCGTCCTTGGTCATATTTGCCCAGATGTAGTTGGCTGCCGTATTTACCCCGGTATCAGAGCATCTGTGCCAGGCGCCAGCTTTGAAGTAATACATGCCCAGGGAAGACTCATCCAGCCCGGCGACCTCGGCATCAGTGTAGGCCTGCTCCACGTACATGGGCCAGACAATAGCATCAAGATTGTCAATCTCAATGTCAATATAGCGCGGTAGCATGTCAGCCGGCGGTGCCGCCTCGGGATGGGGATTACTGTTGAACTTCTTTACGGTAACTTTAACATTGGCAGTGGTATCCACAATGATAGTGGTGTCGGCTATATCGGAGGCATCAACCACATAGTCTGTCTGCCCGGCACCAATGTTTGCTTCTTTCTCACCAGTTATCGACTGATTGGTGATTTCCAGATGCAGGTCTAGCTTGGTGGTTTCACCTGGTTGGAAGGGAGAGGTTACCATGACACCGGTTTCGTCGGTAACATAGATTCCTTTGACCCGAAAGCTTATATCGGCGTTCCCAGATATATCGCCCTTGACAATGAGTTTTACTTCAGACGAGCCGGCATCGCCGTATTTACCGCTCTCAGTGGTAGTGATTGGATTGTAGGTTCCAGTCTGAACTCCGTCACCCCTGGCTTCAACGGTAGTGCTAGCTGGTGCCGGGCTGTCGTTTATGTACACCTCGCCATAAAAGGCCTGAGGCAAGGGCGGTATTTCCGCAGCGTATACCGGTGTGACACCCAAGGCTAGCAATACCGCTAGAATTATAAAAATAGTTAGCTTCCTCATAGTTATCTCCTTTGTACGGGTAAGGGGGGGCTCTGACATATAGAGCAGAGCCCCCCTCTCTAGTATTTACTTAGGGCTCTTCGGGAGGGGCAAGTGATATGGGGGTAAAGGTAAAGCCAGCCAGTGTCCCATCGTTTATCATGAAGACCCAGTAGCCTCTGGTTATCTCCATAGGAGGCGCGGGTGACATTTGCACCCGCAAGTACGACCACGGCTGTTGGTTTACTGGCGGACTTACCACCAGGTCCCAACCGGTCAGGTCACCAGTGACCGTGGAAACCGTCGCTAAGGCCATTCTAGCAGGCATAGCCCCTCCCCCCTCCCCAACAAGCCGGGCAAGGCTCACCAGATTCCAGCCGGCATACAGGTCCTTGGATGGCACTGAAACATTGGGGCTAAGCAGTATGGCGGCTATGTCCGGCTCAGCCATCTTGACATAGATGGCATCACAGGGCGTGAGGGGATAATCGGCATCGTCACCGATTAATGGCACCCAATCCTGGTTCTCACCGTTGAAGGCATAGGCAGGGCTGGTATCATGGGTGCTCAGCCCGTCGCCTAGTTCCACATACTCCGCCCAGGTATCGCAGGCCGGGTCAAGGGCGATTGGCGTGGAGAAGGTGTTCCAGCCGGTGTTCAGCCAGACCATAGGAAAACCAAAGTAGGCGATATTGTCATCAAGCACCGTCTGGAAGTCCCTGGTCAGCCAGGGCATATAGTTTACGTAGTCGCTGACACTATCACCGGTGCCGCCAGGGTTGGTTATGTAGTCCCCCCACATGGTTTCATGCTGAGGTCCGCTGATATCGCCCCAGTAGTTATTAGTGGCATCTACGGTGCCGCCGCCCTGAGCGAAGTTTCCAACCCCGAAACCGTCATTAACATATATATTGTTAAAGTTAACATAGACATCGGACACTGTCCCTGCCTTGTCACGCACAGTGAAGCCTTGATAATTGGCGGTCAAGGTGTTGTTTTCTATGCGGATATTGGTCACGTCGGGGTAAATGGTGATAGCGCCCTCGTCCGCGTCATGCGATGTGTTAGTGTTAGTGATATAATTATCCTTAATGACCACATTGCAGTCTTGGCTGGTAGCGACCTGAATGCCTTTCTGAGGAGTGTCGCTGATATTGTTGTTGGAAACAGTCACGTTCTCAATTCTGTCAAGAATCATTCCTGCATAGGTAGTGTTGCTAATCTCGTTGTTGCTGATTGTGCTGTTTCTAAGGCGTTGAACCCATATTCCCGACGCTTTGTCGCCAGTGACGTTAGTGATTTTGTTGCCCGTTATGGTCCAATTCTCAAACCAGGTGTCCAAGTAGTAAATATGAATGTTTAGGCCCTCACAACTCTCAAAGCTGTTAGCAGCTATCGTGATGTTGTCGGCCGTTCCGCCAGTGTAAATTACATGTTTATATCCACTGGAGGAACAATCTTGGAACTTAAACCCCTGAATTGTGACGTTCACCACATTGTTCAGGGCTATCGGACCGTTCAGGATGACTCCAGTAGTTCGATAATCCCCGGTGTCGGATATTAACGTCAGGCTTTTATCAATGACTACCTCTTCATCATAAGTCCCCGCCGCCACACTGATGGTGTCACCGGGGTCGGCAGCGTCAACGGCGTCCTGGATTTTGCTCCAAATGGTGTGGAGCAGAGAGCCTTCTGGACGGTCAATGACCACGGCGCGGTCAAAGGTGTTGTTAGCGAGAACATCCCCAATAACTAGAGCTTCGACCTCATCCAAGACCTGGATAGCGTTGTCGGCAAAGTCGTTGGCTTGAATAACAGTGCCACTGTGCGCATGTTCTGCGTAGATCCCCTTATCGACGGAGTTATTAATCCCGTTTTGAGTGATTGTCAGATCAGTGACATTATAGAAGTAGACACCGGTTTCCGCTCCATCGATGTTATTGCCTTGTACAACATTATCGTGGACCGCACCCGCTGCCATTAGAGCTGCAATTGCCCCAGAGTCAGTCCTAAGGGGGTCATCTTCGGAATTGCCGAGAATGGTACCTACTTCTATGCCAACCGCATTGTTAACACCGGTGGACGTTATCACATTGTCGAGGATCTGATTTCCCGATACGTCCTCACTGTCATCCAGCGCATCGTAGCCGCCATAACGCGTGTCAAGACATCCGGCAATCCCGGCACAGGAGTAGGTTTCTGCCGTTGCCGTGGCAGCAATTGTGTTGAACTGGATCAGGTTTCCGGCGCATACTCGAAGTTCGGTTGACTCACTATATTGATTCGGGGGCATCGCACCGAGGAAGATGCCGATACCACCGCCGCCAGCGGCCACTGTATTCGTTATTACGTTATGCGTTATCACCCAGTTACTGCCGCCCCAGTTGGTGATCCCTTGGACGGTGCCGTCGGTGTTGATAATCAGGGAGTCAACAATTACACCATCCACCCCTCTGGCGTAAACGCCAAGGTCAGGGTCCTCACCGCAGTTGATCGTGAAGTTCCTTATCTCGGCACCATCTGCCTCGGGCCTGAAAGCGGTTTGAAGATTGTCGTTACCAGCTCTATACTGTACTCCACTGGTGATAACTGATGCTCCGCCTTCTACTCCAGAAACGGTTACAGCCTTATCTATCACAGCTCCGGCATACTCCCCGGCCGCCACACTGATGGTGTCGCCAGCCTGAACAGTATCAACGGCATGCTGGATAGTTAGCCACGGCCCGGTATCTCCTTCGCTCCATACCTCATCTAAGTCGTTATCTACCCAGGTTTCGGTGCCGTTACCATAGTCATCACTGCCCTCGGTAGACACATAATAGGTTTCTTGTGCCGCTGCTGGGGTCGCTGTTACCAGGCTGAAGCTCGTCAACAGCACCAGGGCAAATAAAACACTAAAAATTTCCCTTCTCATCTTATTGACCTCCTTTATTTTTTAGGCTGATTTTTAATACGCCTTTTACGATGACCATCACCCCCTCTCGACTGTCTTTCCCTTTCAATCAAGTCCTCAATCATGGTAATCAGGCATGGTAATCAGGTCTTCATCTATTTCTGGATACTTCTCGCAGGCATAATCATGAAATTCAGGCAACTCGTGTTCCCCATCAAGACCCTGAAGAAAAAGCATCAAAGCAGCTGCCACGGCTGATTCAAGCGCCTCGGTAAATGATTCTTGCCCCCTCCAGCGTCCCCTTTTCTCTGTCACGGTCTCTACAAACTTGCGATAAAGGTCCTCTGGTAACTCAACGGCTAAAGTTTTTGTTGTCATTTATCTACCCTCAATAGAAGAAAAGATGGGGCACGGAAAGGTGGAACCGGCCAAAAACCGCCTTTTACACAACCCCAGAAGGAGGAACCCCCGGGCAGGGGGAAATGGTCAGACCCCCTATCGGCCTCGGGGTTGCAACCGCACGCCCACTAGTACTCACTTTCTTCAAACCTCATCTACTCCTCAGGTCAACCACCAGCCGGCACATGCCGAGGGCGAAGATAATCAGCAACACCACTGATCCTAATAGACCCTCATTACTATAATTGAAACCTGACCCAGCATATTGGGCTCCTGAAACTGACTGCAGCGCCAGATAAAACAGTAAAACTGAGCTCATTGCCACAATGAGGAAGTCAAAAATTATGTTCCTCAACGTCCTCGACCTCCTGCCAGTGGCTTTACTTAACTTATACGTTCCTATACGGACATATGTTGTCCGCATAAGGACTATAGTAATAGTACCTTCGCCATTTGTCAAGTTCTTTTGATTATTTTTCACCCCTTGATGCTAAAACACTTTATCCTTTCCCTCTCATAATGTTTACAAAATGCTTAGGGATACCCCATGAATTTTTATGTTTTGTTTATCACCATGGCTCTACAATGGAACAGAGGTGTTACTATGGTTATCTTGAGCAAGAAAAAATATTTACAGAAGAAGGAGAGGGTATGCCCGCTCTGCGGGGAACTCATAGAGCACCATGAACTCGTAGGCCGGAGAAAATACCACGAAGTCTGCGGGGCATTATTGAAGAGGATTACAGATATTACACGAGTAAGATTCAGGTTCTGGTGTTTTGTGTCGCGTTGGAACTGCCTGCCTACAGCAGCCGAGGCCAAGCTAATATGGCAGAAGATGAATGCGGAAAGCGTTGAGAAGATACTGAAAAAGGCTGAGGACCCTGCCTGGCTTGAAAAGACAATTAGCCAGTATTACAAAGAGGTATTTAGCCCTAGTGATGACAGCATAAAGCAAAAATTGCCCCGTTTGGAGGAATCTTTAAAGGCTAAGGGCGAAGACGGGCATGCTGAACGATACACGCGAGGAATCATAGGCGATTCTTAACAGTTATTTAATGCACTTTTTATGCGGTTTATGGTAAAATGTAAGCATGAGCACTGAAGAAGTCCCCTTGGTATCCTTTTTAAAGGAAGTAATGCGACGCCGCCAGCGCAAGCCCAGCCAACTGGCGGCTGACCTGGGTATCAGCCATGCTACGGTGAGCCGCTGGCTCTCGGGTCAGGATATACCTAACACCCGCTCATGCCGCAGACTGGCTGACTACAGCGGTGTGCCTGTAGAGAAGATACTTTCCGTTGTGGGTCACCTGCCCAGAATAGCTGAGAAACCGTCTGCAGATTGGCCCGAGTTTCGGGAATACGCTCGTCACAAGTACCCGAACGAGCTGGATGAAGACCTGATTACCATGATCGAGGACTTAATCGAGCGACGCAGGGCGAAAAAATATGGAGAGAAAGACACCTAAGTGGGAATCTGAACTCTGGTCATACCTGAGCAGTGGTGATGGTATGCGCTGCCCAATGTACGAGTCATGTGAACTCCGTCTAAAGGGCGTCTGGTGTTTGAGTGACCACGAGGGCTATTTTGAGAACTGGAATGAACTTATTGATAACGATGCCCCTGACCTAGACGACCCAGTAGGTATTGAATTTGGATCCCTCAGCTGTCCAAGAAGCGGGGGAATATTCAAACTAGTCAGTAGGTTGGCAACTAAGTATAAAGTGGCGGCGGGAATTGACCACCTGCCCGTACCGACTGACCTTATTACTCGGGCAGATGACAATCTCCCGATAGAAGTCCGCTTGGTGCCACTAAAGGTTTACCACGGCGCTGTCTGGCGGCTGAATGATTGCTGGGTAATCCATCTCAACAGTGATGATACATCAGCCAGACAGAGATTCACTCTGTACCATGAGATATTCCATGTCATGGCCCATTGTGAAGCCACTCCTGTGTTTCACAAAGCTGGCTCTCAGGTAGGCTATTTCAACGAGCTGCTGGCTGACCATTTCTCCGGTATTCTTCTTGTACCCAGAGAGTGGGCAACGAAATTATGGCCGGAGGTTAAAGATATAAGCCGGATGGCAGCCATATTTGACGTACCTAAATCAGTAATGTATCTCGGCCTACGGGGTATGGGCCTGATATAGCCTTGCCTCTTACCGCCTGAGAAGCTTGTCCTTCTTACATCTTGTAGGCTAAATGGGTAATGCTAAACCAACGGTATAAATCTGTATCTCTTCCTTAGTCAAAAGACGCGATGACCTCATTTAGAGAGGTTCTTTGCCTTCGCATCTTCCGATGCACACCACTAGTGCAGATTTAGTGCCATGTAACAAAAAGCCAGATTGTATAGTAAGTTCAATGACCGAGAATAAGCTGCCTCCTATACTTTTTGATGGCAGCGGATTTTCGATTGTGAATCATAACTCTTACGGAACTTATCTGAAGCTGAAAGAGCTAGACTACGGTATTAGATATCAGTCCTCACTATATAGTGCCCGCACCAGAGTTATCAGGGCTTTCTTTACCTCAAGTTTCAGCTTTTTATCCGCCTTGATTGCTGGTATCGTGTCTGTTATGACTCCTTCTTGACCTGTCAGTATGTAGTCAACACTTACCCCCAATTCCTCAGCTATCTTTGCAAGGGAAGCCAAAGAAGGTGTTCTCTTATCCTGCTCTATGGCTGAAATGTGCTGCGAGGTAAGGCCAAGTGCCTTGCCAAGCTCTTGTTGGGTTAGCTTCATAAGTTGTCTTCGTTTTCTGATTCTCTCGCCAAGGATCATCTATCATAATCCCCCTGTCTGTATTTCATGCCACACTGATGCGAAGCATAGCAACAGAGAGATTACGTGAGCAAACATACAACTAGCAGTTGACATTTCAAGTGGAAATAGCCTATTATAGGCTTGTTTAGAGCGCTAACCAGTGTCATTTCCATGCTCAGTGGCAATCGAAGAAGGTGCTTAGCGTCAAAGGAGTTAATCGCTGCACTTCGTTCCGGGCATTTGAGAGGAGGAGGTCGATGAGGAAGCTAATTTTGCGAAGCCGAAGTTTGCTCATTCTTTTTCTTGTGCTTGTCTGTGTCGTGCTCACATCCAGTATAGTGCTTACTGGCTGTAGCAGTACTCCAGCCTATGTCCCTCCCACCACCTCGCCTTCTCCTTCTGCACCCACACCGACTCCCACACCTACACTTGCGCCTCCGGCACCATCACCCGCACAACCTACGCCTCCAACCCCATCAAATCTTTTGTCACCGTCTGACGTCGCCAGCAATAAGGATGAATATGACGGTCAGACGGTAAGGATATCAGGCCAGGTATTCGGTACAGGCGACAGGAGATTGTTGCTTGACGGCATTGGCGGGGTAATTATTTCTGGTAACGTAAATGACTTAGCTAGCGGTTTCTATGAACTGGATGGAGTATACGACGCGGCGGCTAACACGATTCGAGTGCTAGTAGCCAAAGTTGTACAGACGATTGCCTACCAGTCAATCCAGCAAGCACAAAGGGAGATTGAGGGTCGATTTGATATTAGGCAGATACCCATCACCACAGAAGGTCTTATAGCAACGCTCCCTGTTTCGATGGAAGTGCCAAATGATATTGGTGAGTACCTCGACATCCCCAACCTGAATACTATGCGACCTATCTACCCTTACCTGTTGTTTGCTAATGATACCTTGTATCTTGTCCTGTTCGACCACGACAAGGCGATGCCCGCTGAGTTCAAGTTTGGTAATAGTTCGCTCACACTATCGGCCGGAAAGGTGTCAGGAGTGCTGGTCAGGTCCAAGTTTGACGACCTAGTAAAGAACTTTAAGGCTCAAATACATTTTCAGGATTGGGCACCAGGAGATATCGGCGGTGTCATCCTGGCGAGCTCAATTGCCCCGATGGTGCCTGTAAAGACAACAGTGAGAGACATTCTTGCTCATGGTGCGGACTACGAATTCAAAAGAGTTACTGTGGACGGAAGTTATCTGATGGCCGCACTCGACCTCGGGAAGGAGACTGGCGATAAAGGTGAGGTGGTACCGATTGGGGCAGGTTTGCTGTTTGATAAGCTGCCAGATATTTTCAAAGATGACCCTGCAGAGCTGTTGAAAACCACTATTGTTACGTTGAATCCAGAGAATAGAGCATGGCAACTACGCCAGGGAGAGGTAACCGGCACAGTAATATATCCCAACCAGATCATCATGAAACACCTGGATAAAGTCACAGGTGGATACGCGTCAAAAATTGTTAAGCCAGCTCTCATCGTTGACGACACCCATGATGATGATGTTATGACCATTGATAAAGCAGCCGAGTTATGTCCATTGCCGGGGAGCGGCGGGAACCCACAGAAGTATCATGGCAAGGTTGTCCAATTTGATGGTTATGCGGCATCAGTCACTGTGTCCCTGAGCGATATCATCCTCGCCACTACCTCTGCTATCCCTGAAGCACAGGTCATACCGAATTCGCCAGTAGAATTAAAAATGGCCATAATAGGGGTTTACGACACGCTCCGACCGCCGAACCTTTTTCCTGACTTAATCATGGTGTGCATCGGTGACAACCTCCCCGAAACGTCTCTGCTCGCTGGTATTCCTATTCTACCGGAAAACTTGCCACTGGATGTCGGTCATTATCGGTTTACTGTAGCGGTAACTGACTTGCCTCCCCTGCTGGGTTTGCGTGTCCCGAGTAGTATGCGCGATTTCGTGGACAATGTGGAGACCGGCTTCTTCTTGTTAGATGTCAAGTTGCTGGACCGAAAGCCACCGCCTTTGGAAAACCCTATCCCGATAGTAGATTTAGGTGGTGTTTTAATTCACTCCCACCCAAACATCTACTCGCCTCCTACTCCCGGTCCGCTAATGGCACCGTGGGAAGGTCCACCATTGCCGAAGTACGTCACTTGCCCTCTAAAATTAAACTTGGAAAACACCACAGATGCCCAAGTAACTATTAGCAATATTAATTTTACGGTCTATATTCTTGGGCAGTACGCAGGGGATGGCATTATTCAAGGCCCATATACCATTTCAGCTCATCAGACGCTGAGCATCAATGAGGATTTTAGAGCCGAATTCAGTACTGCTGGAGAAATAGTGATGCACTTCCTCAAAGACTTCAGTTTCAAGTCAACTCCAGCAGAAAACCTTGACATTACTCTGGTGGGAAGCGCCTCAGTAACATCCGGTACCCAAACGAAGGTGATATTTTTTGGGTAAATCCCTGTAGCTACAACCAAACTACGAGAATCAGTCCTTCAGGGGCAGGTTCAGTGTCCCCTTCGAGTGGCGAATACACATCAGGCACCTCGGTGACGCTTACCGCCACCCCTGCCAGCGGCTACCCCTTTGACCATTGGGCCGGTGATGCCTCAAGCTCCTCCCCTACAATCACAATGACTATGAACTCAAATAAGAGCATTATCGCCTTACGGCGCATCCTGAGAATTGTTCTATTCTATAGAAGTAACTTTTCATCTGAATGTGACCCTACTGTCACTCATTCCCCTGCTTCAGGCCCCATACTACTTCAAAGAAATGCCGTGTCCATTCATTAGCTACCTTACGGTTGGCACAGAAGACAATACGTAGATTCGGATGTAGGGTATATAGCTCAGCTATTGCTCTGGCACAGAAACTAGCGGTGTAGTGGTGCACCTTCCTGGGATTGAGGAAATCGGCATAGGGGGCTTCTATTACCAGGCCATGGTTATCATGAGCCGCCAGCTCAGCCAGCCTCTGGTGCAGCACCGGCATTGTCCCGAAGTCGGCAAGGAGGTTGTCAAGCGTCTTACGCTCTACCACCGCCAGCATATTATCGCCATCCATGAGGGCATAATCACCCGAGGCAATGGTGCTGCGTTCGGTGATGGCACCGGGGAAACGCCACGGGTATCTCTCGTTGCTGTGTATGCGGACAACTAATCCGGCATTGCCCTGACGCGATATGAGTTTAAAGGCAGGGCGGTGTTGTTCGATAGACCTCTGCGTTAACCAGAAGATTTGCTCGTAGCTCTCTCCCGGCTTGCCTTTGTAGGACTTCTTTAGGAAGAGAAAATCGCACCGTTTGTAGCGCTTGCGGTCTAGCACCACGGAGATACGGCGACCGCGCTCATTAAAGGCGACGATATCTACCCGCTCCAGTTCTTCCAGTACCTCGCCCGGCGCTGGCGGCTCGTCTTCGCGCAGGCAGAAGATATGTCTGCCCGCCGTTGGCCAGTGGTCCTGGGTGCGGAGCACCAGCCACGGCTTATTCCCTCTGATAATCTGCAGGTGGTAGGGGAAGCGGTCGTTTTGAGTTCGCTCTAGAATCCACGTTCCTTTCACCACTGTGATGATTATACCGCAGAATATACGGGCTCTTGAAGTAAAGACCCTTTGAGCTAAGCAGAGGCAACTGTCATAGATTCATAAGTCGAGTCCGTAATGAACAAAACATCGGAATGTTACATGAGACAGTGTAGTCCAGCCAGTCCAGCCCAGTCCAGCGGGAGTCCAACTTTAAGTTCATAGCGTTCAGAATAAGTTCATAGCGTTCAGTTTACCATAGGGTTTACCATAGGCAACAAGCACTTCCTGGAGTACTTCACGAGAGTCTGGCGAGGGTCTCGCCAGGGTCAGTTTTTAGCTTCAGTGACCCCGACCAGCCCTTGCCGAGGGGCTGACCAACCCTAGCCGAGGGTTAGTTTTCTAGCCTCGGCAGGTACCTTCTCCTTTTTCTTCTATCTTCAATTCCTCAGCTGTTTTCTCTGCCATAATGCACCTCCTATCCTTTCCTGTAGCCCTCTTCAGTCAACTCCCAGCATCCCTTAGTCATATTGATTATCAAGCCAGCTTTCTTGAGGCGTGTCAGGGTTTCTGGGACTGAGTGGTAAGCATACCCGAAATTCTCCTCGATTTCATAAGCGTAAACCTGTTTCCTCTCCTTTATAAACTTGAGTAAGTCCAACTTTCCTGCTAAAATTCGTTTCTTCATTGCGACACTTAATTGTCGTAGACTGCCTCATACCGGGGCTAAGCGGGGTTAAGCCTTATTTATAGCCTCTCTTTTTCAACATATATTGTTTAATGTACTGCTCCCCCAGGTTGAAGCAGAAGTTGCAGTAGCCTGTAAAATTGCCCTTGGGGTTTCCCTCAATCAGCCCCTCTAGGGCGGCATACTTGGCATACTTTTTGACTTGCTCAAAAATTGTTTCCGCTCTAATTAAATGACCACGTTAGGCTTTAAATAGATGACCGTATTAGTATATCATGTGGGGTAAAAAGGAGAGAACCTACTCCTCATCATCGCCCCATTCAGAGGTTCGTTGAAAAGTAGGTTCCATCCCACAGCAATTGATATTACCATACCTAATGCGGCCAACACAAGATACGCGGATAACAGATGGTCTCCTCACATGCCCCTAGTGTGGCGGGGAGATTTACGGGCATGGGACCCGCCCACGTCAAGGCATCGCTACTGGCGCTACTAAGCAATGGCATAAAGTCCGCCGCTTCTTCTGTACCGAGTGCGAGACATCCTTCACGCGCTTGCCGGACTTTCTCCTCCCCTTCAAGCATTATGTAGCCCCGGAGATAGAGGGTGTCCTGCGCCACTTACTTAACGGCGGCAAGCCCTCCAAATCGTTTTCTGAAGCGGATGTACGCACCCAGCGGCGCTGGTGGAATGAGTTTAGTAGCAAGATGCAGCAGTGGGCCGGGTTATTGGAATCCAGGGCCTATGAGCTGATCAACCGGGCCAGGTGCCTCCGGTGTTTCTTCCTGCTGCTCTTCGGCTGTTGCTGTTTCTTCCTGCACCATAAACGCCTTCCCTCGCAACCCTCTAAAAAGGAACGGGGCAAGCATTCTATCCTTCCCAGCGAAGGTTGCTCGCCCCGTTTTTACTTGACAAATGTCTAGGATTAGATTTGCAATATACCACATAGCCCAAAGCCTGTCAAGCTGTAGCTGGCCAATGGGCTATATCACTCATGAGAAGGGAACAGGTGGATGGGCTATAGGAGTAGAAGAGGGCACATTAAACGCTGAATCCAATGCTGGTTCGATAAGAAGCACGAAGCGGAACTAGCTAAACTAACCAAAGGACAAACAGTAACAATCCAGGGTAGAGTTAGTGGCCGCTATATCAATGTTTACGTAAAGGATGCTGTTCTCGTTAGTTCTCCACTTTCAGCCACACTGTCAGTGCCCAAGCTTGAAAACGAAGAAATATATTTTACAGTCAAAATAGAGAGGTCGACCCTTCTTTCTCCACGCAAAATTGCCGGACAGGAGATTCCTGGTTCCAATATTGCGGTTAGGCTGGAATACAGTACCAATGAGGAAGTATACGTTCACACTATGGTATTGCACACCGATATTACTGAAGCGACTTCCTATGTGGGAGAAAGTGGTGTGCGACAATTAGAATTGCCGGTCGGCGACAACTAAAATTGCCGGTGTTGCGTGAAGTAGAGAGGAGTGTGACCATTAGCCGGAGGAGGTATCTGGATGGTCACCGATCAGCAAGTACGT
>Ga0315541_1001658_pt1 | contig 20034 bp, 18 predicted proteins | sample SalMarSW160190MG_FD_203095 | JGI IMG/M metagenome (GOLD analysis project Ga0315541, IMG submission 203095) | Salt marsh sediment microbial communities from the Plum Island Ecosystem LTER, Massachusetts, United States - Salt Marsh Sediment SW1601-190 ...
GCGCCGGATGGGAGGCGATAAACTGCTCCACGAACACCTCCGCCAGCTTCGCCAGCGTCTTCCGGTCAACACGGTTCTCCAGCCGGCAGAGCGTCGACGGCGAAGCCAACGGCCGGTCGGGATCGATGCCGCGTTCGGTCACCAACTGCAGCAGCGGATCGTGGCGGAGGTCGTGGTGATCGTTGCCGTCCTCGTAGCCCATGGCGATGGCGAAGACGCGCTGCGCCAGCATCGTTCGAAGATCGTGGGTGATCTTCGCCGGCTCGCGGGGATCCTCGATGCAGGCGGCCATGGCGTCGATCAGCCCGATGCGTTGATCGACTTCTCGAAGCAGCGCTGCGCCGGCGTCGGAGGTCAGTTGCCCGCCGTTGAAATCCCCGTGAATCTTCTTGCGTCCGAGCCTTGAGAACCTCAGGGGTAGTCCGTTACACTCTGTCATGTCGATGGCCTTGGTGCTTGTGGTTAAGAAGCTCACTAACTCCTTATCCTACAAACAGCAAGGCCATCGCGCTATACAGAACCTGTCAAATCTCATGCAATATCCGGGCTAGGCGGGTAGGACGGCGTTGACGGGCCGCCCACGCCGGGAGAGGCCGAGACGGCGAAGAGTTTCTGACAGCTCGGACACTGAACCTGACGGCCGACCGAGCCTGCATCCACTTCCAGCTTCTTCTGGCAATGCGGACAAGAAACGATCATTCGCGTTCTCCTTTTACCTGAATCCCTGGTGGCGATGGTAAGCCCTTATCGAACAAGTAATCTAAGGTCAAGAATAAACTGGAGATGATCGCAGGCCCCCGCACAAACGTCTTGCCGCGCAAGGTCGCTCTGGCCTGTCGGGGCCTCCTCCTGCATAATGCTGTTCCCGCCCGGCTCGCCAGGGCGACGCCGTGGCAAGCCCGGCCGACCACGGCCGTCGGGCGAGCCAGGGCCATCCGGTTCAGGCAGGTGGGCAAGTAGGAGATACGGCCATGAACACCAGGACCTCGGGCGGACTCGCCGGAAGACTGAGCGTCATGCTCGTCGGACTTCTGGCGGCCGCGTGCGTTGCCGCCGGCGAGGTGGTCATCGAGACATGGGGCGTAGGCGAGCGGGCTTCCCACCCGCAAACGGTCAAGATCGTCGAGGCCGAGCGGGGCGCGGCCGTCATTCAGATCGACCTCAGCGCTCTGCTGCCCCAGCGGCCGGAGATCTACCGGGCGCGGCTGCTGGCGTTGCGCGCGCCCATCACCGGCGCCGACGAGGAGGCGGTGGTGAAAGTGGAGATCTTCCCCCTCACCAGGCCCTTCGTCGCCGGCGGCAAGCCCGCCCTCGGCCCCCGGCCGCTGAAGCTGATCGCTCCGTGGTACGACTGCTTCGACGCCACCGAGCAGGTCCGGGCGTGCATGCCCAAGAAGAGCAACTGCGAGCTGTACGTGAAGGCCTTTCCCAAGTGGCAGCGGGAATCGACCGCGCTGGAAGTCACCTTTGAGGGCAAGCCCACCGGCAAACTCCCGCCGGCGGTCACGGGCCTGCGGGTGTTTCACCGCGCCGGCCAGACGTTCATCACGTGGAAGGAAACCCGCCTGCCCGCTGCCGGCGGGCAGGCTGAAGACCCCTTCGGCGACAAGCCCGTCACGTTGGCGCAGTTGCGCCAGAAGCAGCAGGAAATGGCCGAGCGCGCCCGCGTTCGCTACCGCGTCTACCGTCACTCCCGGCCCATCGACAAGAAGTCCCTGTCCGAGGCGGAGCTGCTGGCCGAGGTGGCGCCTTTCTCCGGCTACAACGTTCGCGGGGTCTGCCTGAACCGGCTGATCTATCAGCATCAGCTCCGGGCCGTGGACGATGCCGTGTTCGCGCGCAAGATCGCCCGGGGGCCGTTCGGGGGATATCACCCCCAGATGCCGGCGATGGGCGAGGTCGTGGTGGGGCGGCTGGCCATCGAAGACGGCAAGCCGCTTCCGCCGGGGGCGGGCTTGTACGTTCATCATCCGGCCCAGGTGGGCAAGGCCTATTATGCCGTGGTCGCGTCGGTCGACGGCAGCGCCAATACGAGCAGGCTCGACGGCGGGGCGAGCCTGGCCGAGCCCGTCGCCGAGCAGGTCGGCGGCGGCGCGCCCGTCTTCCAGTGCGTCGAGGACCTGAAGGTCTTCTACGACTACCCCGGCCAGCGGCGGCGGTACGTGCAGTGGTGCGGGGGTCCCCAGGCGCACCGCACCGCCTCCGGGGCCGCCGCGGCGCCGCTGGCGAACCTGCCGAACCAGTACTACAACTGGGGCGTGTACCTGCCTGCCCGCGCCCTGCCAGTTCGGGGCAAGCAGGCAGGCGTTCCGCCGGCGGCCGAGGGGAAGCAGCCGCTGGCGCTGGGAATCTTTTTCCACGATTCGCAGGGGCTCTACCTCAAGCCGCGCTGGCCGCATCCCAAGGACATGATCCTCATCTCCCCCAACGACGCCCCCTGGCCGTCCTACGGCTACGGCTACCACGAATCGCTGGGGACGCTGCGGTCGTTCGGCGAGGCCGCCGTGCACGACTACACCGCCCGGCGGGTCGACGCCTTCGTCGAGTGGGTGCGCGGCAGCTTCCGCATCGACGAGAATCGCATGAGCTGTCACGGGCAGGGCACTCTCGGCGGCACGGCCGCGCTGCACTACGGCCTGCGCGACGCCGAGAAGTTCGCCCTGATCGTCACCGGCTACTTCGACGCCGATCCGCAGTCCACGCCGGCGCTGGTTCAGATCGACCGCAACCGGCGCAGGACGCACCTTCGCGGCCTCGAGGCCGTGTGGGGCAAGAAGGAGTGGGACCTGAAGAACGCCGAGGGCGCGAGCATCTGGAAAGACCGCGACATGGTCGAGTTCGTCAAGGGCGACTCCAAGGTCTCCCTGCCGTTCCTCTCGCTGGGGACGGGCTCGCAGCACAGCACCTGGCCGCAGGAGACCGCCCTGATGAAGGCGCTGTGGCAGGCGAAGCAGCCCTTCTGGACGGACTTCACCTGGGGCGGGCAGGCGCCGAGATTCGGCCCGCTGTACGTTCGCAGAGACCGGCTCATGCTGGCGGTCGCCCCCGACCCGGCATCGCTGCCGAAGCTGCGGTGGTACAACAGCGACCGCTGGCAGAAGGCGAGCATGGGCTACTGGGGCGGCGGGGCGATCAACACCGGGACAAGCTGGAAGATCGACGACATTGTCGACACGGCGGACCGGCTGGAGGTCACGGCCTCCGCCGGCGGCGACGTGACGATCCGCAACGCCCAGGCATTCAAGCTCAAGGCCGGCGAGAAGGTCCGCTGGCGGGTCAAGACCGGCCGGCGCGACGAGCCCGGCGGGCAGGCCGCGGCCGATGAGAACGGCCTGCTGACGATCCGCGCCAACATCCGCGGCAGGCTGATCGTCACCCGCGGCGGTGCCGACGAGGCACCCAAAGAAACATCTCGGCAGGAAGGAGAGCAGAAATGAGGCGGCTTCTGGCGATCATGGTGTTGCTGACGAGCGCGGCCCAGGCCGCGGGCGACTTCGTCAGCGAGGTGTGGGGCAACGACAAGTCCTGCCACCACAAGGCCACGCTGAAGATCGACGGCAGGATCGCCGAGTTCGACCTCTCGGTGCTGCCGCGACGGGCGAAGATTCAGCGGGCGATTCTCCGCGCCGACTTCCGGCGGCGGGGCTACCGAACCGCCATCGAGGTCTGCCCGCTGGCCCCCGGCCGGACCGAGCCGGCGGATGAGGCCCGGTCGCTGCCGCTGCGCCCGCCCCTGTATCGCAGCTTCGACGCCACCGAATCCCTCCGGGACTGGGCCAAAAAGAGCAGAGGCCCCTTCCGGCTGTATTTCAGACGCGCCCCGGGCTGGAGACGAACCTCGACGAAGCTGGAAATCGCCTACGAGGGCAAGGCCCGCGACCCCGGCCCGCGCGTGACCGGCCTGCGGGCCGACCACCATCACGGGCAGACCTTCCTGACCTGGAAGGAGCACGAGGACATCATGGCCCACGCCGAGCCGGTGACCATCGAGAAGCTCGAACAGAAGCTGCTGCCGCTGCGGGGCACCAGCGAGGTCGTCTATCGCGTCTACGCCCACGACAAGCCCATCACCATCAAGACGATCGCGCAGGCGGAGCTGGTGGCGGAGGTGCCGTTCGTGCTGTCGGCCTACTACCTGGACATCATCCGCACGATCGAGCACCCCAGCCGGGAGCGGGGCGAGGGCTCCACGCCGTTCATCGGCGGGGCCCGGGCCCGGCGCGATCCCCTGCCGCGATACGTCGTCGCCGAGGGCGCCGAGCCCCTGCCGCGGGGCAACGGCCTGTACGTCCGCACGATCACGAAGCCCGGCAAGACCTACTATGCGGTCATCGCCGCCGTCAACGGCCGCGAGGCGGTCGGCGGGAAAGACCTGGGCGAGCCGAACAGCCTCGCCGAGCCGGTGGACGAAAAGGTCGCTCCGCCCGGGCCCGTCCTGCAAAGCAAACAGGTCCAGAAGCCCCGCCAGCGGGGCCAGACCCCCAGCGTCCTGGGCCTGTATAACTTCTGGCTGGAGTTCCCGTACGTCAACGTCCCGCGGCAGTTGCAGGTGGCGGCGAATTACCCCGAGCAGATCGATCCCGCCAAGAAGCTGCCGCTGTACGTGATGCTCGGGGCCTACGGCGGCCAGCCGGCCTTTTATGCCCGCGGCAACCCGGGCTACCAGGTCGTCATCTGCCCGCCGTACGACCAGGACGATTCCATGTGCCAGGGCCGGCACGAATGCCTCGGCACGCTCAAGACCTACGACCAGGGCGTGGTGCACAACTGGGGGCAGCGGCGGACGCTGGCCCTGATCGAGTGGGCCAAGCGGCACTGGCCCGCCGACGCGGAGCGCGTCAGCCTGCGCGGGCAGTTCTGCTGCTGGGCCCTGCGGTATCCGGAGGTCTTCACGTCCGTCCTGGGCGACGCCTACGGCAACATGTCCAAAAGTCGCGAGGCCCAGAAGCACGGGCCGACTTGGGGGCCGTACCCGCGGGGGGCCAAGAACTGGGCCGGCGTGGACCAGTGGGAGTGGCTGAACGTCTGCAAGTACGTCCGCGAGAATCCCACCAGGGAGCTGCCGTACTACGTCAGCTTCCCCTACAGTTCCAGCCACGTCGGCGACATGGGCCCGTGGGCCTGGCAGGAGCTGTACCGGGCCCTGCACGACACCAAGCGGGCCTTCTGCGCCCGCTGGGGAAGCTGCTGGGCCGGGGCTCCTCCGGCCGCCGCCATGGCCGGGGCGATCAAGCTGCACCAGTCGCTGCCGGCCTTCGGCCACTGCTCGCTGGACGACAACCCCGGCGACGGGGCCTTCGACCCCGGAGCCGCCGGTTCCGACGGCGACCCCACCGGCAACATCAACGGCTACCTCTTTTGGGACACGGCAACCATCGTGGACGAGCCGGACCGCTGGGAAATGACCGTCTATCTGTATGACGGCGACCGCTACGGCCGCGGCAAGGTCCCCGCCGATAGCTGCACCGCCGACCTGACCCCGCGCCGCTGCCAGAGGTTCAAGGCTCGCCCCGGCGAGAAGTTCAAGTGGACCAACACCTCGCTGGCCGACAACAAGCAGGTCCGGACCGGCACGGCCGCCGCCGACCAGTGGGGGCTGGTCACGCTGGAAAAGATCGTTATCACCAAGGGCAAGAACCGAATCGCGATCACGCGCGAGAAATAAGCGACCGAGGAGCTGCCGGTGAACCTGCGGCTGGCTGTTCCATACTTCACGGGCTACGATCCGGCGGGCGGCAGCCAATACAAGTACAAGGTCTGGGCCCGCGACATCGCCGGGGGCAAGTCGTCAAAGGCGGGCGCCGGCACGTTCGGGCCGCCCCCATGAGGGCGATCGAAACCGCCTTGGTCAGCGGCGGTGCCGGGCAAGGGAGATTGCGCAAATGAGCGGCAAATGCGGCAGGACGATTCTGGCATTGGCGGCGGTGGTGCTCTTCTCCGGCGGCGGCTGCGCCGCCCGGGTGACGGTCCTCCAGAACGGCGTCTCGCCGAGCCCTGAGTACGCCGGCTGCGCGGACACCTGGATCAGCGCCGAGCCGTATGAGGGCGGGCGCGACAACAGCGGCTCCGAGTCCCTGCGCTGCGGCGGTAAGCGGCACGTTCTCATCCGGTTCGACCTGTCGGGCATTCCCGCCGACCACGTCATCGACCGGGCCGTCCTCCGCCTGGCCGACGTCGGCTATCCCGCCAAAGGCAAGGACGGCACGTGGGCCAGCTACCTCGCCGCCTACCGGCTGTCGCGACAGTGGAACGACAAGGCGTCGTGGGAGCACCACACGCGGAAGAGCCGGCGCGACAAGCCCGCCGACGCCGCCTGGGCCACGCCCGGCGGCGATATCGATCGCGCGACGGACTTCGGTGAGGGGCCCACGGGGCTGGTCGCCTCCGGCCGGGTTGCCGACGGACCCTGGGGGCACGTCCACGAGCTGGACGTGACGTCGATCGTCAGCCAGTGGCACGCGGGGCGGCTGCCCAATCACGGTTTCCTCTTGGCGGCCGCACCGGGAAGCCGCGGCTGCACTGTCGCCGGCAGCGAATGGTACGTCCCGGCCTCCCGGCCGAAGCTGATCGTCTCCCACGCACCCAAGGGCGCCGAGCCGCCGGCCATCGCGCCGCTCTCGCCGGCGCCGAAAGACATCGAGCTGGACCCGATCTCCAAGACGCCCCCGCGCGGGCCCATCATCGGGCGCGTCTACACCGTCCGCGTCGGCCGGAATTCCAACTGCCACCTCCGCGGCGGCAGCACCGACGCCTACGTCAAGGAGGCCGTCGGGAAGTTTCCCGGCAACTGGGGCTGGATGAACATGTGCCGCGTCGGCGGCCGGGCGGGCGATTTCAGCCGGGCCCTGCTGTACTTCGACCTGAAGGAGATTCCGCCGACGGCGCACATCGCCTCGGCCAGGCTGGTGCTGCCGCTGACGCCGTGGACGAACCGCCACGCCGGCAGCTACCGCTACGGGGCGTTTCTACTGCGGCTGGCCGACAGCCCCGGCTGGAAGGCCGAGGAGGTAACGGCCGCCGGGCGCCGCGCCGGGGCGGGCTGGCCGCGCGGCGGGCTGCCGGGCGCCTGCGCCGACAAGCCGCTGGCCATCGGCAAGTACACCACCAGGAAGGTCGGCAACCGCACCTACCCCGGGACTATGGAGTTCGACCTGAGCGGCGCGGTCCGGGCGTGGGTGCAGGGAAAGGCCCGCAACTGCGGCGTCGTCCTGGACAACCGCATCGAGGGCGGGGCGTACGACTTCTACTCGTCGCGCTCGTTCCATCCGGAGCTGCGCCCGTACCTGGAGATCAAACTCTTCGGCGCCGGTCCGTTCCCGCGGCCGCTTCCGATCGAGGCCAAGCCGGCCCGGCCGCCGGGCGACTACTGGGTTGGACCGATGCGGGAAGTCCACAAGAAGTTCAAGGGCACCCCCGGCACGCTGGCCCAGTACGGCGACAGCATCACCGTCACCTACGCCTTCCTGGCGTATCGCTTCGCCGCCGCCGCGCCCAAGGACATCACGCCGCCGCGAAAGGAGCTGGCGCTTGCCAACACCCCGCCGCAGGTCAGGAAGGAGCTGGAGCTGGTCGCCGGCTATTCCGACCGCCGCCTGTGGTGGAAGTGGAAGGGCGCCCAGTGGGGCTGCACCGGGCAGATGCGGTCCGACTGGCTGCTGGCCAACGTCGACGCCTGGCAGAGGAAGATGAACCCCGAGGTGGCGGTGATCCTCTTCGGCACCAACGACCTGGGGGGGATCTGCCCGCCGGAGTACACCGAGAACATGGCGGCTTCGATCCGCCGGATGCTCGCCGACGGAGCCGTGCCGATGCTGACGACCGTGCCGCCGGCCTCGGGCAGGGCCGCCCTGGCCGGGGAGTACGACCTGGCCCTGTGGAGCATCGCCCGCGCCTTCAAGATTCCCGTGATCGACTACTACGGCGAGATCATGCGCCGCCGGCCGAAGGAGTGGGACGGGCGGCTGCCCGAACTCATCAAGGCCGGGCGATACGGCCTGATCTCACGCGACGGCGTGCACCCCTCCCACCCCGGCAAGTACGTCTTCGACTTCAGCGAGGAGGCCCTCAACAACAACGGCTACGTCCTGCGCGATTACCTGACCATCCGGAAGTATTACGAGGTGATCACCCGGGTCCTCCGGCCGAAGGCGGATTGATCCGGCTGGGCGGCGCGCGTGCCTTCTCACAATGACCGCGCCGCGGCTATCTTCGCGGGTCGCCGCCGGCCATCAAGTTGCGGTTCACGTAGCCGCAGTGAACGCAGGGAATCTCCTCCCCCTCGGTCATCTTCGTGATCTTCTTGCACTTGCGGCAGCGATAGCCCAGTACGGCCTGCCGCTTGCCGCACTTGGGGCAGACGAGCGGAAAGGTGGCGTTCCAGGGGATGCGCATCTCGCCCGTGGCGCCGCAGGACTCGCAGTAGTAGAGGACCCGCTTTCCCTTCGCCCGGATGGCGTCGGCCTTGGTGCCGGAGCCGCCGACAAAGAACATGGCCGCGGCGCCGCCGACGAGCAGCAACCCCAGCGAGATCGTGACCCACCGTCCAGTGCCGGTGTTCAGCCACCCCCGTGCGCGAGCGAGGAAACTATCTTCCATTGGTCAAGGGTGTTCCGGCCCCGCCGTGCCGCTGCCCACGGCCGGGGCGTGAAATCCGTCGATGATCATCCAGATGTCGTCGTGCTCCCAGTTGTACGCCGAGCCCCAGCCGGTGATCCCGTTGTCGTAGAGGATCTCGCCGCTGTCGTCGCGGAAGAAGCGGACGTGGTCGTCGAGGTAGAGCACGTTGACGCCGGGCACATGCGAGTCCAGCGCCACCTCCGGCATGTCGAACCCGTCGGCCATGTACGAGAACTTCGCCGGGGTCCGAACCCCGCCCAGCCCGGCCGTGAGGATCATGGCCGGATTGTTCGCTTCCTCCATCGCAAGCGCCTGATCGTCGTAGTTCAGCATTCGCCGCGTGCCGTAGGTCATTAAGGAGTGCTCCTGCCCCGACGACACGTCCAGCGGCGGCCACGGGTTGTTTCCGCCGGGACGGTTGAACCACGGCCCGTCCTGGTTTCGGTCGGCCGTCGGGCAGATGAACACCTTCTCGCTGTCGACGTACTTGCCGCCGTACAGCACGCCGGCGTTGATCCAGCACGGCCCGCCGGCCCAGCCCGCGCAGAAGATCAGGAAATTGAATTGGCTGATGACGTCCGGCACCAGGATGTGGTGCCCACTATAGTTTCCGCCGTTCAGCATGGCCGGCGTCCGCAGGCCGGTCTCCCCCCAATACGCCGACCAGCCCTGCCCGAGGGACTTCAGGTTGTTCGCGCACTGCGCCCGCCGGGTCAGCTCCAGGGCTTGGGTGAGGTTGGGCAGCAGCATGCTCGCCAGCAGGGCGATGATCGCGACGACCACCAGCAGCTCTATCAGCGTAAAGCCCCCGCGGCTCCGGCCACGCCGGCCGGGGCGGATGACAGAGTCCCGTGCTTTCATATCGCCTCCAAAGACTTGCCGTGCAACAGGATTGCGCGTACTGCATTCACCTGAGTCCTGCATACTATTATAACCTGGGAATGGCCTCAGGTGAACACCCTAGGCGACTATCGGGCGATCAATGTATGCAGGGGGATTGCACGCGCGTTGGAGGTACCTCGGGTATCCGCTCGCTGTGAGGGGCGCCTCAGCCCGCGGTCACTTCTTCGCTTTCCACGGGTTCAGGCGGTTGTCGTAGACCTGGTGGCAGTGGGGGCATTCGAAGACGGGATCGCGGCGGTCCTCGATGATCCGGCCGCACTTGCTGCACCGAAAGCCGATGACAGCTTCCCGCTTGCCGCATTTCGGGCAGTTGACGGGGAACTTGGCGTCCCAGGCCAGGCGTATCTCGCCCGTGGCCTGGCATTGGCGGCAATAATACAGATATCTCCGCCCCCCGGACCGGATGTCGTCGGCCTCGCCGCCGGAGCCGCTGAAGAACATCGCGGCCGCGCCGCCGACGGCCAATAGCACCAGGGCAATGGCGGCCCACCGTCCGGCGGCCGTGCTCATCCATTCCCGCAATCGACTGAAAGGGTTCTGCTCCATTGGTCAAGGATGTTCCGGACCCGGATCGAAGCTGCCTAGCGGTTCGGCGTGAAATCCGTCGATGATCATCCAGATGTCGTCGTGGAGGAGGTTGTATTGGCTGCCCCAGCCCGATATGGCATTGTCGTAAAGGATCTGGCGCGTGTCGTCCCGGAAGAAGCGGACGTGGGCGTCGAGGTAGAGCACGTTCACGCCGGGCACGTGCGACATCAGGGCGACGTATGGCCTGTGGAAGTTGTCGGCCATGAAGCTGAAGCCGGCCGGGTCCTTCACCCCCGCCACGCCCTTCAGCAGCAACTTGAAGTTGTCCTCCCACGGATCTCCCGGCGGCCCGGCGTCCTCCGCGTCGTAGTTCAGCATCCGCCGCGTGCCGTAGGTCATATAGGTCTCATCGTCGTTAGTCTTGGGCCAGGGGTTGGGAATTTTCAAGTGCGGGTCCGGGCTGTATCCCACAAACCCCCCGTGCGTGGAATCGAACCAGCGTCCGCCCAGGCTCTTCAAAATGGTCGGGCAGATGTACGTCCGGATGTCACTGACGTAGCGCTTGCCGTAGAGCACGCCGGCGTTGACCCACGTCCCGCCGGAGGCCCTCGGGCGCCAGATCATGAAGTTGAACTGGCTGCTGATGTCTTCTACGTGCCAGCCCTGTTGGGGCGGCGTTCTGAACTTGTCGGCCTCCTCCGACCAGTAGAGCGTCCACGCCTGCCCGAGGGACTTCAGGTTGTTCGCGCACTGCGCCCGCCGGGCCAGCTCCAGGGCTTGGGTGAGGTTGGGTAGCAGCATGCTCGCCAGCAGGACGATGATCGCCACCACGACGAGAAGCTCTATCAGGGTAAACCCCATGCGCCCCCGCAGGTGTGGGGCCGCGTGGATAAGAAGCCGTTGCGGTCTCATAGGACCTCCAATCCGACGCTGCTCCGAACGATCCGGCCGATCGTTCAGCAAGCTGGAAAGTCTAGCGTATTATACCTTGCCCGCCGGGCCGGGGAAACCGCAAAGCGCTGAAAAGGTGGGTTGCCGCGCAGCCCAGCCATCTCGCATGCAGCAGAGCTGCATGGCCCACCAGCCTGCGTTTGGCGGGGCCGTAGCCCCGCCCTACGTTCGGCGCCGCCGTAGCCCCGCCCTACATCTCTGTTGTGGTTCGCGTTGTTCGCGGCTGGAAAGGAAAAGGTGGGTTGCTCCGCAACAACCCACCGTATGAGTTTCACGGTGTTGGGTTGGGCAGGTTCATGCGCGGGAATTCACTGTCGGGCTGAGCCACGATCCCAAATGGCTTTGTTTGGTAAAATCGATGTTTGGGGGCCGGCTGCTCCCCGGTCAAATCTCCTTCATCCTGCCGCCGCTGGTGGAATCGTGTCCGCCCAAGCGCTCCGTTGAGCCGCGCTGGTTCGGTCCGTTGGCTTCCATCTGCTTCCGGCCGGGCATTTCATTCTCTCCCGACGGCCTGCCCCCCGGCGGGCGCGCGGAGGCTCACAGCCGCTCCACACTTACCCCGCGCGTTCACGTATGCGCGCGCAAACGCTTTCCCAAAACCGGGCATGATCGCATAAGCCTCTGGGCGGCATAGGGATAAAAAACCCGAGAAAACTCACTCCGGCGAATCTAACGGTCGCATTTGCGCGCGCATTTGGTTTCCCAAACCATCGCCCACGGGGAGCCTGTCCTGCTGCGTCTCCGGGCCCAAATCGGCGCGATCTGGCGATCCCAGCCGCTACTTTGTAGGCTTCCAGACCCAGTCACCCCGCTTGTCGACGTAACCGTACTTGTCGCCGACCTTGACCTGGGCCAGGCCGTTGGTGAAGGGCTCGGCCTCGTTAAACTCGGGCTGAATCACGAAGCGGCCCTTCTTATCGATATAGCCCCACTTGCCCCCAACCTTTGCTGCGGCCAGGCCTTCCGAGAAACCACCTGCAGCATCGAAGCGAGCGCTAATTGCCACATTGCCTTCTCTGTTGATGTAGCCCATCTCGTATCCGCGCCGGGTTCCCTGCCAGAACGCGGCCAGCCCCTCGTGAAAGCTGCCCCCCTCCACAACGAAAGGCGCTTCGATCACCGTTTTGCCTGTCTTGTCGATGTACGCTCTCTTCCCATCGATGTTCGCGTACGCTAGGCCTTCAGAGAACGCCCTCACCTCACGAAAGCGGGCAGGTATCACAAGCTTCCCGCTCTTGTTGATGAATCCCCAGCTTCCACGGACTTCCACGGCAGCCAGCCCTTCGCGAAAATCAGCGGCGATGTCGTACTGAAAGCCTATAGTCAGTTTGCCTGCCTTGTCGACGTATCCCCATTTGCCGTTCGGGTTCTTCTGGACTCGGGACAGACCCTCCGAGAAAGCCACCGCGGTATCGAATCTCGGCTTGATGACGAGCTCGCCTGTCCTGTCGATGAACCCCCACTTGTCTCCGATCTTGACGGCGGCGCGGTCTTCTGAGAAGTCGCAGGCCCGAGAGAATGTCTTGTCGAAGGCGGGCTCGCCCTTCTGCTTGATGTAGGCGAACTCCATGTGGAGTTTCCCTGCCCGCACTTCGGCCTTGGTTACCACGCATGCCAGCCCTTGCGAGAACACGCTGGGCGCAACGAATCGAGGCGAAATGACTACTTCCCCCTTCTTGTCCATGTACCCGTACTTCCCGTTCTTGACGATAGGAAAAAGCGCGCCGGTTTGACTCACGCCCTCGTTTGCTTGCTCCCCGCAACCGGGCAGCAACGACAGACAGACGGCAAACCAAAGACACCAGAAGTCTAACCTTTTGGCCATGTTTCACCTCGTTGGCAGGCGCCGAGCAGGATCCATCGGGCATCCAGAAGACATGGCGTCACGCGAGCGTACCGTGTGCCGACTTACCTCACAAGCAAAAGGATGGTCGGCGGAGGCAGGGGCGGGTTAGAATGTGCCCGGCACGAGGAGACGGACGGATGCGGTTCGTGAAGATGCAGGGCGCCGGCAACGACTACGTGTACGTGGACTGCTTCTCGCAGGACGTGGCCGACCCGGCCGGGCTGGCCCGGCGGATCTCCGACCGCCACTTCGGCGTCGGCGGCGACGGGCTGATCCTGATCCTGCCGTCGCAGGTCGCCGACGTGCGGATGCGGATGTTCAACGCCGACGGCGGCGAGGCCGAGATGTGCGGCAACGGCGTCCGCTGCCTGGGCAAGTACGTCCACGACCACGGGCGTTCGGCGGCCAATCCGCTGCGGGTCGAAACGGCCGCGGGCATCAGGACCATCGAGTTGACACTCGACCCGGCGGGCAAGGTCGCCGCGGCCACGGTCGACATGGGCCAGCCCATCCTGGACCCGGAGAAAATCCCCGTCGGAATCCCGCAGCAGCGCGTGATCGACCTGCCCATCCGCACCAGCCAGCACGCCTTCAAGATGACCTGCGTGTCCATGGGCAACCCGCACGCGGTGATCTTCGTCGACGACGTCGCCGCCGTGGCGTTGGAGCGGGTCGGGCCGGAGCTGGAGCACCACCCGCTCTTTCCGCAGCGCGTCAACGTCCATTTCGTCCAGGTGCACTCGCCGGCCGAGGTGACCGCGCGAACCTGGGAGCGGGGCAGCGGAGCGACGCTGGCCTGCGGCACAGGGGCTTCGGCCGTGTGCGTCGCCGGGGTGCTGACCGGGCGGACGGAAAGGAAGATCCTCGCCCACGTGCCCGGCGGGGAGCTGAACCTCGACTGGCGCGAGGCGGACGATCGCGTCTACTTGACCGGCCCGGCCGTGGAAGTCTTCTCCGGCGACTGGCCGGAGGACCGTGGGACCGGATGACGCAGATAGCCGTTGCCTGCTGCCTGCTGCCGTGCTGACTGTTGCCTGTTGCCTGTTGACTGATTCGAGTGCTTGAAGGAGTATCCCAGGTGAGTTCTTCCAGGAAACGCTACGCTGTGGTGGGGATCGGCTCCCGCAGCCGGATGTACACCAAGGCGATTACCGAGCGCTACACCGACATGGCCGAGCTGGTGGGCCTGTGCGACACCAATCAGGCCCGCATGAACCTCCGCAGGAGCGAGCTGCCGGCCGGATACGCCGACGTGCCGACCTTCCCGGCCGGTCAGTTCGACCGCATGGTCAAGGAAGCCAAGCCCGACGCCGTGATCGTCACCAGCATGGACGTCACCCACAGCGACTACATCGTCCGGGCGATGCAGCTCGGCTGCGACGTGATCAGCGAAAAGCCCATGACCACCGACGAGAAGCGATGCGACCGCATTCTGCGCACGATCAAGCAGACCGGCAGGAAGCTGCAAGTGACGTTCAACTACCGCTACGCCCCGCCGCGCTCGCAGGTCAAGGAGGTGCTCGACAGTGGGGCGATCGGGCGGATCGTCGGCGTGGATTTCCACTGGATGCTGGACACCCGCCACGGGGCGGACTATTTCCGCCGCTGGCACCGGCAGCGGGCCAACTCCGGCTCGTTGCTGGTGCACAAGGCGACGCATCATTTCGACCTGGTCAACTGGTGGCTGGGGGCGCGCCCGGTGGAGGTGTTCGCCTTCGGCCGGCGGGCGTACTACACGCCGCGGACGGCCGACGAGATTCACGGCCTGGCCGGGAGATCCGAGCGCTGCCGCACCTGCAAGGTTTCCGACAAGTGCCCCTTCTTCCTGGACCTGGCGGCCAACGAGGGCCTGCGCAAGATGTACCTGGAGTGTGAGCGGGAGGACGGCTACTTCCGCGACCGCTGCGTCTTCAGCGAGGAAATCGACATCTGGGACACCATGAACCTCTCCGTCCGCTACGACACCGGGGCGACGATGAGCTATTCGCTCAACGCCTATATGCCCATGGAGGGATACGTGATTGCGTTCAACGGCGACCGCGGCCGGCTGGAGCACCGGGCGTGCGAGAACACCTACATCAGCGGCGACGGCACGGTGCCGGGGGAGCTGGAGAAGGGAAAGGTCTCGATCACGCTGATACCGGGCTTCCGCTCGCCGGAGGACCTGGAGGTCCACACCGGCAAGGGCGGCCACGGCGGCGGCGACGTGGTCCTGCTGGACGACGTGTTCCTGCCGAACCCGCCGGCGGACCCCCTCGGCCGCAAGGCCGGACAGCTCGACGGCGCCTACTCGATCCTCACCGGCATCGCCGCCTACCGCAGCATCGACTCCGGCCGGCCGGTGAAGATCGCCGAGCTGGTCGACGAGTCACTGCTGACGTAGCCTCGTCCCGCGCGCGGCCTCCCCGGGGGCTGTCGGGAATCCGACTCTGACTTATCCCCAACTCCATAGGTAGCCCCGTCAGGGGCGCCTTTCTTTGCCCCGGGCGCCAGCCCGGGGACGTGAAAGGCTTCGCCGCCCTGGAGCCCCGTAGGGGCGTCTTGGCTTCCCACCCTCTCAAGACGCCCCGATGGGGCTGCGCTGCTTGCTCCGCCGGTTCCCCCGGTGTACTGGCACGGGGCCAAAAAAGACGCCCCGCTGGGGCTGGGGCCGAGCGTAGGGTGCGTGCTCGCACGCACCGGAATTGTCTGGGCGATGTCTCATTCCATGGCTCTCGCCACGTGCACACTTGTCAGCTCGCAGGGCGGTTCGGCAAACTGGGGATAGGTCAGAATCCGTCCCGAGGCGCGGATCTGTGCGTTTCCGTCAACACTGTTGCTTCTAAGCAACATCGGCCGGGGCGGGAGCCGATACAGGGCTCCAGCGGGACTGCCGGGAGCCTCGAAGACGCCCCGGCCGCATCGCCGAGACACGCATGGAGCTCGTCGCCATGACGCACATCGAAGGATTCGTCGGCCGGGACTATCGCATGATGAGCGTGTTCGAGCTGATCGACGCGGTGGCCGACAGCCGCGCCACCGTGCTGATCACGGGCGAGTCCGGCACGGGCAAGTCGCTGGTGGCGCGGGCCATCCACCAGCGAAGTCAGCGGCGCCAAGAGCCGTTCGTGGAGGTCTCCTGCGGCGCCCTGCCGGAGACGCTGCTGGAGAGCGAGCTGTTCGGGCACGTCAAGGGGGCCTTCACCGACGCGATGGCCGACCGCACGGGGAAGTTCGCCGCGGCCGACGGGGGCACGATTTTCCTGGACGAGATTTCGACGGCCTCGCCGGCGCTGCAATTGAAGCTGCTGCGCGTGCTCCAGGAGCGGACCTTCGAGCCGGTCGGGTCGAACCGGACTCTCAGCGTGGACGTCCGCGTCATCCTGGCGACCAACCGCGATCTGGCGGCCGAGGTGGAGGCCGGCAGCTTCCGCCGCGACCTGTACTACCGCGTGAACGTCGTGAACATCAACCTTCCGCCGCTGCGGGAACGGATCGGCGACGTTGACCTGCTGGCCGAACACTTCCTGGGCAAGTTTCGCCGGGACAACGGCAAGGCCGTCTGGGGCCTTACCGACGCCGCGGCGGAGGTGCTGCGACGGCATCACTGGCCGGGCAACGTCCGCGAGCTGGAGAACTGCATGGAGCGGGCGGTGGTGCTCTGCCGCAACGGCTGGATCGACGTGGACGACCTGCCGCCGACGGTGGTGGACGCCGCCGACGGCCCGGCCGGCGGGCAGCTACTGGCCGCGGCGGCACTGGCCAGCGGGCGGACGCTGGCGGAGGCGCTGGCCGAGCCGGAAAAGGATATCATCCAGGCCGCACTGGCCGCCCATAACGGCTGCCGCAAGTCCGCCGCCCAGGCCCTGGGAATCAACCGCACCACCCTGTACAAGAAAATGAGAAAACACGGACTGCTGGATCGCGGCCCGGGTGAATAGCGGACGGCGAGTCCACGCCTGCCCGCCATCCCTGCCCGCAAGCCGGCAGGCGGGTGGCAGGCGGGAATTACACGCCTTCCCGCCTTCGCGCCGGTCGGCGCAAAGGAAGCCCCGACCGCTTGGCCGGGGCGATGAACATCCCGTGTGAGGTTGCGCTCGGCGGCTTATTTGTTGCCGCGAACCTGCCAGGGGCTCAGGTAGCTGGGTTTGTCGGCCAGCCAGAAGTAGTCCCAGTCGTCGACAATCATGCGGCTCTGAAGCTGGACGATGGTCTTGTAACGGCGTTTACGCTCCTGCTGGGAATCCACCAGACCGCAGCCGGCCAGACACGCCCCTGCCAGAACTACCAGCAACACCAGCAACCGTTTCATAATGCACACCTTTCCGCCCGCCTGCGCCAGGCGCCCATGCACTGGGCCATACACCATATCCCGCAACGGCCAGATGATGCTAGCCGCGGGGGGCCGCGGTGTCAATGAGAATCGAACCGGATTTCAGGCCTACCGGGCGCGGGTGCCGGGACGCGGGCGGGCCCGCTGGATCATCGCCGCCACGTTCTTGCCCGGATGGAAGAGAAGGACGTTGCGGGCCGGCACGCGGACTTCTTCATTGGTCTTGGGGTTGCGGGCCTTCCGCGCCGCCCGCCGTTTCACCTCAAAGACCCCGAAGTTGCGCAGTTCGATTCTTCCGCTGCTGGCGAGCGTTTCCAGGATGGTGTCCAACGTACGTTGAATGACCTTCCTGGCCTGGACTTGATCCACGCTCAGCTCCGCGGCAATCCGTCGAGCGATTTCCTTCTTGGTCAAAGGCCCTTCTCCCTGGCAAACAGCAATGGTCCCAGCGGCCGGTGCACCATGCCATTTCGGCCCAGTACATTTTCCTGGTTTTAGCACCTTAGTTAGGCATGTTAAGAAACTTATCAGAGAGGCCCGGGAGGTCAAGCCCAAACCCCGCCCGGACGGCTCCGGAGGCCTTCGTTTAACTCATGTATCTACAAACAATTGCATAATGAAGCCGGGAAGTTCCCCGTAACCGTATGGGATGGAACGGCTTTGGTGGAGGCGCCGAATCAGCCCGTGAAAATGCTCGTGCACCCGCTGGAGCGGAATTTTTTTTTCGTCTCGGCAGAAAAACGTCCTGCACCCCAGCGGGCGGCGGCGGTAGGCCGTGCAGCGCCCGCCGAGCTGATAAGGACACCGCCGGCGCCGGGCCGCGTCCAGGTTCGTCGGCGGCTCGCTCGTCAGCAGGGCCAGCTCGCCGACGGTCAGGAACAGGCGATGGCCGAACAGGTCGAACTTGCAGCAGCCGCCCCCGCCCAGGCACCTGACCGCCGGCCCGTCGGCGGCGGCCAACGTCCCGGCGACAGCGCGGTTGGCCTGGAGGTAAATCCGCCTCAGCCGGCCGAGCATCTCCGGGTCGGCCCGGCAGCGGGCGACGATCGCCGGCAGCTCCAACTCAGAATTTGGTGCGATTTTTCTCGCGCTCGATCTCATCGATCTCATGCGGCGGTCCGCGGTTGATCCCGGGACATCGCACCGCCGCCAGGCACCAGGCCGTCGGATCCTTCAGGTTCGTCGGCCAGAACGGCCACGTCTGACACTGCGTCGGCCGCACCGGGTAGATCGCACACTCCGACAGCCCGTCCGCGTCGTAGCGCAGGAAGACGCAGTCCTTGCTCTTGGCGTCTTCCAGCAGGCTTCGGCGCCCGCCGACGTTGCGGGTGTATCGGTCGCGGGCCTCCTCGGCCGATTCGCCCAGAAACTCGGCGATGTTCCGGACCTCCTCGGCCGTGACCCAGACGTATCCTTCCGCCGGGCCGGCGCAGCACCGCCCGCAGCGGGTGCACTCGAAGGCCAACCCTCCCCGATACCACGGCCGCTGCCTGCGAACGACTTTCATCGCCCGGGCATTGTAAGCGGACGGCAACAATGTTTGAACAGTGGACCTGCCCACCTCCCTGCCCACCTCCGGAAGGCAGGCGGGCGGAAGGCAGGTGGGCGGAAGGAGGCGGGCCTGCCCGCGGTCTGTACGGATCCCAACGAATGAGTCCACGCCTGCCCGACAGCTGCGAGGCGGGAATTACGCGAATTCTAACGAATTGCACGAATTAGGCAGAGCTGGTGCAGGAAAAAGAGGCCATTCGTGAAATTCGCCGTAATTAGTGTAATTCGTGGTCTCCCGAGCTGGGCCAGCGGACGCACCCTCGCCGGGTCACACTCTGCCTGCCCACCTCTGCTAGGCAGGCGGGCAAACATTCCTGCAACCAGCTTAGCAGAACTGCCCCGCCCGGCCAAACGGACCTGTGCGCGGCTACGGCCGCAGGGCCTCCCGGACGGCGGCGTGGGCGAGGATGCGAGTGGAGTCCAGCAGCGGCAGCGGGGCTCTCGCCGGCTCGGCCAGGAGCGGAAGCTCGGTGCAGCCCAGCACGGCCGCGTCGCAGCCGCGGGATTTCATCACGCCCATGATCCCGTTGAGGACCTCTCGACTTTCCGGGCGGACCGCGCCGCGGACCAGCTCGTCGAAGATGATGCGGTCGATCCGCTCGCGGTCGTCGGCCTCGGGAGTCTCGACGGCCAGTCCGGCTTGCTCGGCGGCGTCGCGGTAGACCGGCCCTTCCATGAGGTATTTCGTTCCCAGCACGGCCAGGCGCTCGCAGCCCAGCCGCCGGGCCTCGCCGACCACCTCGCGGGCGATGTGCAGCCACGGCAACGGGCTTTTCGGCTCGACCAGCGGCATCGCCTGGTGAATCGTGTTGTCCGGGCAGATGAGCAGCTCCGCCCCGCTTCCCGCGAGCTTCCCGGCCGAATCCAGCATCAACTCCGCGACGGACTGCCAATCCCCGGCTCGGATTCCGACCATGTATCTGGCAAGCGGGTGCGTGTGCATGGACAGCTCGGGGTGGTCGTGGAGGCCCATCGGCTCGGCCGCCGCGAGGCAGATCGTCCGATAGCACAGCGCCGCCCCCCCCTCCGCGCTGCACGCAACGATACCGATGTGCCTGGCCATGAGTTCGCCTCTCTGTTCGCACCGCCGCCCGTCATCGAGCGCACCGGCATGTAGGGCGGGGCTACTGCCCCGCGGAATCTTCGCTCCCTGCGCCGGCGGGGCGGTAGCCCCGCCCTACGTCTGCCCCGCGGAACCATCGCTCCCTGCGCCGGCGGGGCGGTAGCCCCGCCCTACGTCTGCCCCGCGGAATCTTCGCTCCCTGCGCCGGCGGGGCGGTAGCCCCGCCCTACGTCTGCCCCGCGGAATCTTCGCTCCCTGCGCCGG
>Ga0315541_1001664_pt1 | contig 19993 bp, 15 predicted proteins | sample SalMarSW160190MG_FD_203095 | JGI IMG/M metagenome (GOLD analysis project Ga0315541, IMG submission 203095) | Salt marsh sediment microbial communities from the Plum Island Ecosystem LTER, Massachusetts, United States - Salt Marsh Sediment SW1601-190 ...
TGGCATATTCTGCCTCCTTTCTTTGGTCCTTAGGTAACGTGAAAAAGAAGGTACTTCCCTGACCAGGTGTTGATTCTACCCAGATCAGGCCATCATACATTTCGACAATTTTTTTCACTATCGGAAGCCCAATGCCAATATTCTCGGTTTCGTCACGAGTAGAAAGTATCTGAAATATTTCAAAAATCTTTTCAAAATATCTTTCCTCGATTCCGGGACCATTATCAGCGACGCTGAATTGCCAATAGTCATCTTCTTCAGTACAACCGACGGTGATTTTGCCCTCGGGCTTGTCCATATTCTTTATGGCATTGCTTAAAAGGTTTTCAAAAATTTGAGAAATATACCGTTGGACACACGTTATAACAGGCAGGTGATTTTCTACAATTATCTCAATATTATCAGGTGGATTAATCGCCTCAATTACATTCTGAACGAAAATATTTAAATCCAATTTCCTTGTTGTGCGCTCGTTAAGCGTTAGTTGTGAATATTGAATAATCGAGTCAAGCAAATCACTTATTCGCTTAGCTCTAGCAGCAAGTAATCTGGCATTTGTTTGCCCCTGCTCATCAAACTTTTTGGCATAATCTTCTGATATCCAGTCGGAAAGAATACCGATTCCTCGAACCGGTGTTTTCAAGTCGTGGGCAGTTACACGAGTGAACTCCCGAAGTTCTCTGTTTGATATCGTCAGCTTTTGTACTGTTGCCGCCAATCTTTCTTCAGCTTTTTTTCGTACAACAACTTCCTCTTTTAGCTCGGTGGTCCGTTCTTCGACTTTTCTTTCCAGCTGTTCATTGGCGTTAACTAAAGCGAGGTCGCGTGTCTGGATTTGGTTCAGCATTTCATTGAAGGCGTCGATAAGTAATCCAATCTCGTCACCACTGCGTTTTGCTGCTCGAACTGAATACTTTTTTCCCTCTGAGACGGTTTTTGCAACATTAGCCAGGTCAAGAACCGGCCTGGAGATAATCCTTTGAAGACCGGATGACATAAAATAAGCAACTGAAGAAGCAAGCAATAGAACCACAAACATTATGCTGATATTATTCTTAAGCATTGTATATAAAGGCACCAAATCAGACCTCACGCAAACTTGGCCGATTTTTTCATCTCCGGCTACGATAGGCTCAAAAACGGTCAGAAACTCGTTATTAAAACTGTATCCACTTTTCTTAATTGTGTCTGGCTTTACCTGCTGAAGTTCGAAATCATTTCGATAATAACTTGCGAAAATTTCACCTTTTTTTGTATAAACACCACCAAAGACAATAGAGGGCTCCGCTTTTAGCGCCTGTAATACGGCCTGTGCATCCTGCGAATCTTCAAATGATAAGGCAGCTTTAGAGTTGTCAGCTATTATCCTCGCCTGTGTCGAAAGATTGTGAACCATTGTTTTGCGAATACTAAACCACTGCCAAATAATAAAGGCAGTACCGGCCAGAAAAAGCGCCACGATACACACGGCCATTATGATTGAAATGAGCTTACTTTTTATGGTCATATTTTTTACTGTAAGCATATATTTGCTCATGAAATACCACAATGTCACCCTTAGCATATATCGTCTCTCTCAGCCCTTAAGTTCTAATAAATGTCTTTATTTTAATCGTTATTTAAGGGATTAGCTTTATCTGTAGGTCTTAATCAAAGCTCCCGATATGTCAGTTTGGGACTACATCGGCCAGGTCTATTACCTGTTAATCCACACAATTAGTTTGCGAAACTACAGAATGTCCCATAAAATATTGTAAAGACCCTATAACTTAGTGCCTGATTACCTATTATATTATTCCAGTTTTAGTATTTTTATTGTTCAAAAATCGGAATAAACTGATATATAACAGCCAGCCATTAAAAGAGTTTGTAGAGGAATTTGTGTGTTGGAACAGAGTGATTTTAGAAAAATAATCTCAGGTCGAAGCGGCGGTTTTACGGCGCAGATGCTTCGGATTTTTTTGAGAGTGATTTCGCGGGCTTATTGGTTTGTTGTCGTCTTGCGGAATTACTTATATTCCAAAGAGTGGCTGAAAATAAAAAAGGCAGATGCAATGGTAATAAGCGTCGGTAATATAACAACAGGGGGAACAGGTAAGACTCCGCTTGTTATATGGCTTTGCAAAAATTTACAGCAGGAGAAAATCCCTTGCGCTATCCTGACCAGAGGATATAAAACACAAACGAAAGGGCAAGGGACGAGAGACGATAGACGAGAGACGAAAATTGATGAGCCGGCAATACTCAGCGAAATGTGTCCACAAGCTCAAGTGATAATCAATCCTGACCGTGCTGCAGGAGCAAAAGAGGCGGTGAATAGATTCGGCGCCAAGCTGTTGATTATGGACGATGGGTTTCAACACCGCCGATTGGCGAGAGACATCGATATTATAACAATCGATGCAACGCGGCCCTTCGGTTACGATAGGCTGCTACCGGCGGGGTTGTTAAGAGAGCCGGCAAATTCCCTAAAAAGAGCTGATGCTGTTATTGTTACAAGAAGTAATCAGGTCTCTGAATCCCGCCTAAACAAAATCGAAGCGAAAATTCAAAAGGTTAAGCAGGATATGATAATCGCAAGGGCTGTACATTCGCCGGTCTGTGCAAAAACTACAGACGGTAAAGAAATCAGTATTGAGCGGCTAAAGGGCAAAAAGATATTTGCCTTCTGCGGGATAGGTAATCCGGATGCTTTTATAAATACGATAGGAGAGCTCGGGGCGAAAATAGTCGGTTCAAAGATTTATGACGACCATTATCAATACGCCGACAAAGATATTGCTAATATATGCGGAGAAGCTACAAACCTTAAGGCAGATTTGATACTGACAACACAGAAAGACTTCAGCAGATTGCCAATAGAAAAATTGAGAACAGATATACCCTTTGTATATCTGGCAATTGAGTTAAAAATAATCAGCGGAGAGGATGCAATAACACGATTGATTAAAAACGTTTTGGCAGGTAAAATGGTGGAAAAGTAATAAAGCTAAGCGTGTGCATTTATGTATGAAAAACTGCTAAAAACCGCTAAGGAGCTTGGCTCTCCGAAGGTGCTGGTCGTGGGCGACTTTATGCTGGATGTGTATATCTACGGCGATGCACTAAGAATAAGCCCGGAGGCGCCGGTGCCAGTTCTGAAAGTCTGCAGGACAGAGTACAGCTGCGGCGGAGCGGGTTCTGTGGTTGCTAATTTATCTGCTTTGGGAGCGGTGCCGATTTGTCTGGGAGTCATCGGAGACGACTCGAACGGAAAAATTCTTTTGGGAAAACTTGCAAAGATGGGCGCTGATATCAGCGGATTGTTTGCCGTGTCGGGCAGACCCACCATCAGTAAACAAAGACTCATAGGTCTTGCACAACATCGTCATCGTCAGCAATTGATAAGGATGGACGAGGAATCGGCGGAGCCGCTGGCTGATGAACAATATGAAAAAATCTTACAAGTGTACAATGAAAAAGTGAAACAATCAGATATTGTTTGTCTGCAGGATTATAATAAGGGCCTGCTTAGCGCATCAGTGTGTAAGCAAATGATACAAAAAGCGGCGCAAGCGAACAAAAAAGTCCTCGTTGACCCATCGCTAACCAGCGACTATTTAAAATATGTCGGAGCCACAGTTATTACGCCGAACCGTAAAGAGGCATCAGCAAGTGTCGGTTTTGAGATAAGGACTGAAAACGATGCAGCCAAGGCGGCAGAGGAGCTTGCCAATAAATTAAAACTCAAGGCAGTGGTGATTACGTTAGATAAAGAAGGAGCATATCTGAAAACAAATGAGATAAGCGAGTTAGTACCGACGCGGCCACGCAGCGTTTATGATGTTACGGGAGCCGGAGATATGGTGCTTGCGACACTTGCGATAACGCTGGCAGGGGATTTCGATTATAAAACGGCAGTTCAATTATCCAATATAACAGGTGGGATTGAAGTGGAAAAATTCGGTACGGCAACGGTAAGTGTAGAAGAGATTGTCAATGAAATTACCAGCCAAAATCGGGACATAATAGGCAAGATACGAGAAATCGATTATCTGGTTGATGAACTTGACTGGCATCGGAGGCAAAAAAGGATAATAGTCTTTACCAACGGGTGTTTCGATGTCATACACAGAGGTCATATCGAGTTTCTGAAATTCTGCAAGCAGCAGGGGGATATAGTAGTAGTCGGGTTAAACAGTGACAGCTCGGTAAAAAGCTTCAAAGGGCCTGACCGGCCGATAAATAATCAGCACGACAGGGGAGCTGTTCTTGCTGCGCTGGACACGGTAGGTTATATCACGGTTTTCGATGAGTCGGACCCATTGAACTTAATCAAAAAAGTAAAGCCGGATATATTGGTGAAGGGTCAGGACTGGAAAGATAAAGGTGTGGTCGGTCGTGAGTTCGTTGAGTCTTATGGCGGCAAGGTTGTTCTTGCGCCGCTTGTCGAGGGTAAAAGCTCAACTGCAACGATAGAAAAAATGAAGGCATTAGAGAGAAAATCCTGATGGATGAGAGCGTCAAGAAACAGATTACAGAGGCGATAGAGACACACAAGAAGCTGGTCGGTGAGTTTGAGGTAAGCGGCATTGAAAAAATCGCAGCTATCGCCGAGGCGATTGTAAAGGCCCTCAAGAAGGGTGGCAGAGTTTATATATGCGGCAACGGCGGCTCGGCGGCGGATGCTCAACATATAGCAAGCGAGCTTGTAGGCAGGTTTGAAGAAGAGCGAAAGGCGCTTGCGGCAGTTGCACTAACGACCGATACATCTATCTTAACTTCGGTTTCAAACGATTACGGCTACGAGGATGTTTTTGTCAGGCAGGTCGAAGGATTAGTAGGCGAAGGTGACATTTTATGGGCCATTTCCACCAGTGGGACGTCGGCAAATGTTATCAAGGCAGCTGAACTGGCTAAAGAAAAAGGAGCTTTCGTGCTGGGCTTTACCGGCAGGGCAAACAGTAAACTCGAACAGATTAGCGATATATGTTTCTGTGCAGAGCATAAGTCAACGGCTCGCAGCCAGGAAATTCATCAATTAGCTTATCATATAATCTGTAAACTCGTGGAGCAGGGCTTTAGCGAAGGATTAAAGAAATAACAGATTTAGATTATGTCTAATAAAGCGATATTTTTGGACCGTGACGGCACCTTGATTGAGGACCCCGGCTATATCAATAATCCCAAGCAGGTAAAGCTGCTGGATGGGGCGGTAGAGGCACTGAACGAATTTAGAGTTATGGGATACAAGCTGGTCGTTGTTTCCAATCAATCGGGTGTTGCCCGGGGACTTTTAACTGAAAAGGTTCTCAGTGAGATTCATAACCGCTTGAAGCAGTTGCTTACCGAGAAGGGTGCGTCTTTAGATAAGATTTATTACTGTCCGTACCATCCTGATGGAGAGGTAGCGAAATATCGTAAAGAAAGTGACTGGAGAAAGCCGAATTCCGGTATGCTTGTGGCAGCGGCTGAAGAGATGGATATCGAGCTTGAGCAATCGTGGTCGATTGGCAACAGCGGCAGAGACATCGAGGCCGGTAAGCGGGTCGGATGCAAAACAATTTTAATCGAAGGGCCGTTATTACATCATAAGTCATTTGACCCGGCCCAGGCGAAGCCAGACTATAAAGCTGTGAATATCAAAGAAGCAGTAAATATTGTCAAACAATATCACCGCTCTATAAGTAAGTCCGAGCCGGAAACACCGAATCCCCCGCTTGAGCAAAAAGAGCAAATTATGCAGATTGAAGAACCTGAGCAACCTGAGCCGGAAAACGCGAATATCGAAAGACCTGTATTTGCTGAGATTGAGGAGCCGTCGGAATTATCTGAAATCGAGGAGCAAAAAAGTAACGAGAAAAACGAAGCTGTTGTTGACAGGACCGAAAATCTGCTCATAAGTATCCTGCAGCAGGTAAAAAGTATGCAGCGAGCTGAGATGTTCGGTGAATTTTCAATGATAAGATTTATGGCAGGGGTCGTGCAGATTACCGTGCTGCTATGCCTTGTTCTGACTATATGGTTTCTGATAAGCCCAGCCGGGCAGGATAATGCGGTTTTTATCTCGCTTGGATTTGCAATGGTCCTTCAAGTGATGGCACTTACCTTTTACATAATGCAGAGGCGAAAATAAGTATGCGTTAATGTGGAAGCGCATAAAGACATATCCGCTATGCGAGAATCAAAAGATGAGATATTAGTGTGGCTTGCGTCGCCGCTTGGAGATGCTATTTTGAGCACGCCGGCATTGCGAGCAATTCGGGAACATTTCAAATCGAGCAGGATTACTTTTTATGCGAGGAGTGTTGTTCGGCAGTTTCTATCGCCGTGCAGATTCAACGACAGATGGATTGAACAAAAAAGCAGTAATCCCTTTGTAATTGCGAAGGAACTAAAAAAACGTAAATTAGCACAAGCAATACTATTGAAAAATTCCTTTGCATCTGCGCTGGCAGTATTTTGGGCGGGGATACCATTGCGTGTCGGCTATGCCCGCGAAGGGCGCGGTTTTTTGCTCACCGATAAACTTGAACCGCAGAAACTTTCTGACGGCAAATTTAAGCCCATATCTATGCTTGACTACTATCTTGCGATTGCGTCCCGGCTGGGCGCTGAAACAAGTAACAGAAAGCTCGAATTGTTAGTTGACGAGCAGAATAACAAAAGTGCGCAGGATAAACTTCCGGAAGTTTTCAAGGGCAACAAACCTGTTGTTATCCTTGTTCCCGGAGGTGCATACGGACCAAGTAAATGCTGGCCGGGTGAGAGGTTTGCACAAACGGCAGATTGGCTGATTGACAGCTACAATGCAACAGTAGTCGTATCTGTGTCGTCTCATCCATCTGAGAAGCAAATCGCCGGAGAAATTTGCTCATCGAGCAGGCACAAACTAATTAATTTGGCTGAAAGGCCTTTGAATCCCGGCGAGCTGAAGGAACTATTTTCCATCGCAGAACTGGTCATAAGCAACGATACCGGGCCGCGGCATATTGCTACAGCTCTTGGACGAAAGGTCGTTACCCTCTTTGGTCCAAATGACCCGGCGTGGACAGAAACCAATTACGAAAATGAAATCCAGATAGTTGGTAACGTATTTTGCAGCCCGTGTACAAAACCGATATGCAAAAGAACAGAGCATTTGTGTATGCAGGCAATACCCGTAGAGATGGTGTGCGAGGCAGCGAAAGAATTACTCGAAAATAAGCAGAGAAAAGCAAAAGTTTTCGCACGTCAGGAAATTATAGAAACATCGAAATCATTCTTCATCGATGCCGATTACAAAACGGCGTTTAGTAAGTTGGGATTGACATTCATCGATGCAGTTTTTTCCTTCAGTGCCGGTAAGGATTTGTCTAAAAGAAATCTTGCCACATATCGAAGCAGATTGAGATTTGAGATAAACAATCCGTCAACAACACTATTTCTAAAGCGCTATGAAAGAGCGCCGATACTTACTCAACTTCAAAACTGGCTCTGGGCCCGACAGCAAGTAAGCTGTGGTTTTTTTGATTTGGAGCCGGCAAATCTACTGTCAGCAGCAGGAATAAAGACGCCGAAGATTGTTTCTTACGGGGAGCAGTGGGGGGGCTTGTTCGAGGAGAGAAGCTTTATCATAACAGAAAAGATTGCAAATGCGGAATCCCTGGAGAGAAAACTGCCGGATTGTTTCAGCGGGCCGGCTACGGTTAGCAATCTGACACTGAGAAGAAATTTCATTGCTCAATTGGCGGGTTTTATTAAAAAATTCCACCAGAGTAATTATCGTCATCGAGACCTGTACTTGTCACATATATTCTACAGTGATGATGGCGAATTTTATCTGATAGATTTGGCGCGGGTCTTTAAGCCGATTGTTTTTCAGCAGCGATTCCGGATAAAAGATATAGCGCAAGTTTATTATTCAGCACCAGCAAAGCACTTTTCCAACACAGACCGGCTGCGTTTTTACCTCAATTACATCAGCCACAAAAGGCTAACCCCAAAAGACAAAGATTTTATCCATAAAGTTGTAAATAAAGCTCGGCAGATGGCACGGCACGATAAAAAGCACGGCAGGGCGGCTCCCTTTGCAAGCTGAACAAAATCGGTTACAATTCCGTGATGAAGAAGAAAATCGCAATTATAATAGAAAGGGCTGATATAGCGCTGGGAGGAGCAGAACGGTCAGTGTTTGAAATGGCTCCGGCATTGACCGCGCTCGGCCTTGAAGTTAAAATCCTTGCTGCAAAAGGTCAAACCAAGGCAAAGAACATCCATATTCTTTGTGCGGATACTGCCGGCAAGCGTTCCGGCTACTTCGTTTTTGAAAAGAGATTAAAAGAACATCTATCAGAAAATCACTATGGTCTAATCCACAGCGTTTTGCCGTTTGACTTTGCCGATATATATCAGCCTCGTGGCGGCACATACGCGGAATCTGTTTTGCGTAATGCGGCCAGCTATCAAAATAAATTTCTTGAAACTTATAAGCGGCTCACGGCTTTTGCCAATATTCGGCGAGCTATATTATTACGTTCTGAACGCAAACTATGCAAAGAGCCGGACGGGCCGGTAATCATCGCACTATCGAGGTATGTTGCTGAGCAGTTCAAAAAACATTACGATGTCAGTGATGAACGTATCGTTGTTATACATAATGGTGTGAGAGTACGTAAACAAATAGACACAAAAGAGGCGGAAAGACTTCGCACGCATATACTTACTAAACTGAGTCTGAAAGAGGCAGACAATCCAGTTCTTTTTCTATTTGTAGCTCATAATTTTAGATTAAAGGGTCTATCTGCTGCAATTAAGGCAATCAAATACAAAAAAGAAAAATCTTGTCCCGAGCACAGTCGAGGGGACGGGCTAAAGCGTAAGGCATATTTAATAGTTGCGGGCAGTGGCGGTGCGGGTAAGTATATCAGATTGGCAAAGAATCTCGGCGTTGATAAGCAAATCGTTTTTTTAGGGCCAGTTCAACACATTGAAGAGGTCCTGTCGATTGTTGATGTTGCCATTTTGCCTACCTTTTATGACCCGTGTTCTCGATATATTCTTGAAGCACTTGCAGCGGGCAAGCCGGTTATAACAACGAGATTTAACGGTGCAACTGATTTATTTACGAATGAACGTCACGGCAAAATTATAAATGAGCCGGAAGACATCGAGGCGCTTGCTGAAGCAATCGACTATTTCACAAATACAGACAATATCAAGAAAGCATCGGTAGCTATAATTGCAGATAATCTCAAAGAAAATATTTCTATCAAACGGGTTGCAAAGGAGCTGAAGTCTGTTTACGAATCCATATTGCACTCGTCAGGGCGAAGGCCCTTGCCGTAGCCTGGAAAGAAAGGACTAATATGATTTATATAATTTTTTTGATTGCTATTATCATGGCGTATTTGCTCGGGTCAGTACCTTTCGGATTTGTCATTGCCAAAGCTCATAGGAAAGACCTTCGCAGTATCGGCTCCGGCAATATAGGTGCAACCAACGTCGCCCGGGCATTGGGGAGGAAATGGGCGTATGTTTGCTTTGTGCTGGATTTGCTAAAAGGTCTTATCCCAATGCTCGCAACAATGCCTCTTGCCAAATCCTTATCGATAGACTCATATGCAGAAAGAATTTTAGTAATGTGGCTGTGGCTTGCTGTGGGTTGTTCAGCAATATCAGGGCATATATTCCCACTATATCTGAAATTCAAGGGCGGCAAGGGTGTCGCGACCAGTCTTGGTGTTGCTCTGGGGCTTTGGCCTTATTATACAGTTTGCGCTTTAGCTGCATTGGGAGTTTGGGCGTTTGTAGTTTTGGTATGGCGTTATGTGTCGCTGGCTTCGATTTCTGCTTCTATCGCATTTACCGCTGCATTGTACCTTATAGTATTACTGACGCCCGGCTGGGATTTCATCAATCTGTGGCCGTTACTTATTATGGCAACGGTGATACCGCTGGTAGTGATTAACAGACACCGGGAGAATATAAAAAGACTGCGTGAAGGAACGGAAAGTAAAGTTTTCAGTAGTTAGCAGGGGGGGCGACCCAATCTCAAAGCAAAGCCTCAATTATTTTAGCAGCCTATTATAAATTTTTTACATTTGCCCCAAATAATCCTCGGCGAGGCAGCTTCACCCCGTTAGAAATGGTACCTTACTCCTTTGAACGAGTTAAAAGACAAACCCGAATTTTCTAACGGGGTTCACCAATCACTTTGTGACTGGCGCCCCCCAATTAACAACGGAACACCGGTACTTTAGTAGCTTTTCTCACCCTCAGCGTCCCCCCAATTATCCTTAATTAGTTAAAACCGTACGACCGTTGCAGTTTTTATCGGCCAAATCACCAAAAAGTGCAGATAGCATTTTGCTATAAGTTACCTTTTAAAATCCTATTATCGGACGGTTAATATCCTAATATATAGGAGTAACAAACCCCCATTTCTGGTAAGTAAATATACTATATGTTAAATATCGACATACCGGCGGGATTTTCTTGAACTTTTGAGCTTAGTGGCCTGATGCAGGGTAAAGGCCAATATCGATATCAAAAAACCGTTTTGCACGGTTACTAATCAAGAGAGATGATTCCTTCCTGCAGGGCTATTATAACAAGTTTAGCAGTGCTGTCGGCCTTTAGCTTATTCTTTATTTTACGAACGACAGCATCGGCGGCACCTCTGGTTATATGAAGCTCTAAACCAATCTGCTTGGGATTCTTTCCCTCGACTGTTAATTGAAAGACTTCGCGTTCTCTGTCTGTGAGTATGTCCAGGAGAGATTCGGATTTCTGCGGGTCCTTTGCCCATTCGGCCACTATGCTGACCACTTTTAACGGTGCAAGATAGACCTCACCTGCAAATACAGCTCGTATAGCTTTAACAATCTCTTCAGGTGTACATTCCTTCAATATATAACCAGTTGCCCCGGCCTTGAGCATATTGATAATAAACTGCCTGCTGGAATGCATCGAAAGAGCGATTACTTTAACTTTCGGAAAGTCTCGGGCTATCTGGTGCGTAGCATCGATTCCGTTTAAGTTGGGCATAGTTATGTCCATTACGATGATATCCGGCAGTATTTCCCGCACAAGCTCAAGTGCTTTTCGCCCGTCTTCAGCTACTCCAGCTACTTCAATATCTGATTCTTTCTTCAAGACAGAGCGCACACCTTCACGCAGAATTGGATGGTCATCGGCTAACAAAATTTTTATACTCATCTTTATTCTCCCTCGCTAATATCATCCTGTTTTAAGGGGGCTGTCATAATAACCGTACAGCCGCAATTTGGCTTAGAATTAATCTCAAGATTGCCCCCTAATTGCTCCAGCCGCTGGCGAATGCTGAAAAGGCCAAATCCCCCTTCTTTTATCGCTTCATCCGCTATTTTAATAGAGTCGAATCCAATACCGTCATCTTCGACAATTATACGTATCTGGTCGTTAACTCTGAGAACAGAAACTTTAACCTTTTTTGCCTGTGCATGCTTGACAACATTTGTCAATAGTTCCCGTACATCTCTAAATAGAAGGGCATGAATATCTTTGTCAAGGGGTTTTTTTTGACCATCATCTTCAAACTCGGTTGCAATGGCATGTTTTTGGCGGATTTCCGTAGTAAGCCAGTCGGCTACAGCTGCCTCAAAACCCAGCTCATATAGTATAGGCGAACTCATATCAAATACCAATGAACGTACATCTCTAATCGACTTTCCAAGTGCGCTGCAGATTTCATCTAATGCTATGTTAAGCTCTTTTCCAGAAACGGTGTGGCGAAGAGCATCTAATTTAATCTTTGAAATGGCCAGAGACTGATTGATTCTTTCCTGCAGCTCCGTAGCTATGCGGTGTCTTTCGCGCTCATCAGTAAGTGACAATTCAGAAACAAGGGATCTAAGCTGCTGCTGGTATTCAAAAGCACGCTGCTCAGCGCGTTTGCGTTCTGCATTTTTAGTCAACGTCCACCTTCCATTTTTCTTAATAAGAGCCAATTGATGGTTGTTAATGACATCTATGATTTCAGAAGTGCCGCAGTTTTCGAGGCAGTAAGCACAAAGGGCAATGATGCGATATCGACCGATTGATTCGTTTATCTGGTGTTCATAATCAGTAAAGTCCCTCCAGAGGCCTTTTTCAATCCATGCTGTATTGCCTGTTATCCTGATGCCTGCATAATCCATAGTCAGTGCCAGAGAAAGTTTGTCAATCCAGCCCTGCTTGACACGCTGCCAATCAAAGCTGCCTTCTGCGAGATACCATTTATCATAGGGAAGAATTTCTATTTGTCCCTTTTTCAGATATTCATCAAAGTCAGGCATAACTTTTCTAATTGCGTTTTCAGCCTTTTTTTGATTAAGAGGTTCTGAGGTAATCCACATACAAAATTCGTTATTTTCCAAACCAGCTTTGAAGTATGGTACGAGAATATCAATTAAATCCTGCTTTTTGCTGTAAAACGTGCAAAAGTGTGTGCCCCAGGGCACATCGCCCAACACATCGATTCCTGTTTTTCTAAGTATTGGTTCAATATTTTCGGTTTTAGCCATTAATGAGTTCCCTAATTATATAATTCGGCATTAATCTTTTTTATCACCTTTGCCTTGAACAACTACATCTTGTTTTAGTGGGGCTGTCATAATAATCGTGCAGCCGCAATTCGGCTCAGATTTAATTTCAAGCTTGCCACCTAAATATTCCAAACGTTGGCGAATACTAAAAAGTCCGAATCCGCCTTCGCTGACTGCTTTTGTCATAACTTTATCTGGGTCAAATCCGGACCCATTATCTTCAACAATAACCTTTATTTTATCACCAATTTTGTTGATAGAGACCTTTACTTTTGTTGCGCCGGCGTGTTTGACAACGTTAATCAGCAGTTCTCGCACATTTCGGAACAAAAGGGCGGATACATCGTTGCCCAATGGCTTATCCTGCTGGTCATTGACGAACTTAGTTTTGATACCATGCTCTTTTTCGATTTTCTCAATAAGCCAGTCTTGCACCGCCTCCTCAAAACCGAATTGCTCCAATATTGGTGAGCTTACCTTAAATATCAAGGAGCGCATATCTTTGATTGTCCGTCCCAAAGAAGTGCAGATTTCCTCAAGTTTCTTTTCAATCGCTTCGTCGTGAACAGATTTGAAGAGCGATTCTAATTTCATCTTGGAAATACTCACCGACTGGATAGTTTGGTCATGCAACTCTGTAGCGATGCGTGACCTTTCTCGCTCCTCGGCCAACGTCAATTCGGATGCCAGTGACCTGAGCTGCTGCCGGTCCTCGCGTAGTTTCTGCTCGGCTTTCTTGCGCTCGGTGATATCGAGGCCGTAAACATTGACGTAATTTGCATCTACTACTGGTGCAAACGTCAGAGAGAGTATTCGAGAGTCATACTCAAATTCAGTATCTTTGCTTGAGCCGTCTTTGAGAACATTAGCGATGAATTTACGCCATTTGTCAGGTAAACGTTCGCCCGGCTCAGTTCGCCAGGAAGTCAACAAAGCTAATCCGGCCTCGTTGCTGTAAATCACTGTACCATCTTTGGCAATCCGAAGAACCGGGTAGGGATTCTCCGAAGGAAACTTAGCCAGGTTCTTAATCTCTTGCTCAGCTCGCTTGCGCTCTGTGATGTCTCTAACGATGCTGGTGACACGAACAACCTCGTCTTTTTCCTTATAAATAGTGATAGTAATATCTGCAGGAAAGACCTCACCGTTTTTTCTTTTTAGTAATTGCTCGGCGTGTAATATGTCATTTCCTGCGGCAATAGTATTTTTTAACTTTTTTCCAAAACCAAGGAACTCTTTCTTATCCGGGTAGAGAAACTCGGTTGTTTTGCCAACGCACTCCTCAGGCTCATAGCCGATGAGTCTGAAAGAATCATTAGCCCACTCAATTACCCTCTCCGGCATTTTTATCGAGAAAACCGCATCCCACATGGAGTTTGTCAATCTTACAAGATAGTCACGACTGGCACGCAGCGCCTCCTCTGAATGCTTCCTATCTTTAATATCATAAGTCATGAGAAGAAGGTGCTTTTTTCCTTTGAACTGGATGGCAGACAACAACGCTTCATACCATACTTCTGTATTGAATGTGTTGACAGTGTGTATTTCCTTCTTTTCCAGTTTTCCTGTAAGCAGCGCCTCTTCTGCTGCCTGAAGCAAACCCGACTTTTTCCATGATTCAAGCTCCCGAAAATTCAGCTTAAGTAATTGTTCGTCTATTCCTCCTGACAAAGCTACACCAGACGGATTGAACATGACGAATTGACCGGATTCTTCGAATATCCAGATTCCGACTGGAGATGTGTCAATAATTATATGATTCAAGTTGAAAGCATCTTTGAGCTGCTGCTCTATCTTTTTACGTTCGGTAATGTCTTCTACTATCTCGATGAAACCTGTTATTTTGCCATCTGAATCTAAAGTCGGAAAGGCCTGGATGCAGGCTGAAAAACGGCTTCCGTCATCAAGAATCCCTTCGGTCTCGAAATCAGCCGGCTGGCCTGTTGCCATCGCTCGCCTGCCGGGACAATGAGGACATATTGAATTACGTTGTTCGAATTCCCGGAAACACTTTTTACCGATAAGCTCAGAGGCAGGTTTGTGAAAATATATACTTATCATGCTGTTAACCATAAGTATCTTGTAATTGCAATCTATCAGGGTGCAGCCAAAGTGAGTGTTTTCCATTACGGCCTGGTAAAAGTCCTTCTGTATTTGCAGGGACTCCTGCGGTTTTTCCTGACTTGTGGTGCTTCGAGTTACTCGCTCTAATCCTCCAGAAGAAAGGCGGACAAGTTTCGCTTTACGCGCGCGCTTCCGTCCTGCTTCTTCGATAGATTTTCCCCTGCTCTTTTCAGAATCGCGCATACTCGCAACCCCACAGCTTATCTACAAGACTGCTCTGTGCTCGCTGCAACTAAAAGACGAATTTTAAACTATCTGGTTTGCCCCCTGATGTTTCTCTTTAGTCAGGTGTGTTTTTAGCAGATTTCAAGCCGAATGTCAATATTTTTTGTCCTTCTTTATCCTGCTGTCGCAGGGATAATGCAGAGGAATCTCAAAGTAGAATCGCCGGTATTTTTGAAGCAGTGCTCTTTACCGCCGGGCACAAATATCGCATAATCGGTGTTAAATGGATATTGTTTCCCTTCGTAAACGAAAACGCCCTGACCCTGGACTATATATACTTCATGTTCGTGAGGATGAGTATGTAAGGGCGTAGAGCCGCCCGGCTGCAATTCAAACATCCGCATTGCGAAGTTTTCAGCTCCATCGGTCTTGGAAATAAGCCATCTGATATCCACGTCTTTTGCTCCTTCAATCTCCACCGGTTGTTTGGCAATATTGCTGCTTTTTTCTATTTTCATCCCGTTAGACATTTCTATCTCCTTACAGATTCTTCCCCGTTAGAGACATCTGGTTCCTCATCTTGGGAATGTCTAACGGGATTCATTTTTTCACCTTTTATTGTGGAGGCGGCTCAACTGAGTTTTTTGTCGAGAATCTCAGAGACGACTTTCGGATTTGCCTGTCCTTTGGTCTTCTGCATAACCTGGCCGAGTAAAAAGCCGCGTGCTTTTTTACTTTTTTTACCGCCGCCGGTTACATCTTCAACGGCTTTTGGATTTTCCTTCAATACCTGGTCAACTATTTTTTCCAACTCGCCGGCATCGCTTTTTTGAATAAGGTTATGCTCTTTAGCAATTTCTTCAGGTGTTTTATTCAAATCCTCAACGCTAAGGGTAGCTATCGTGCTTGAAGCGGTGGCACTGACAACGCCATCAGAAATCATAGTCGCTAACCGGGCTACTTTCTCAGGCGCGACACCTAAGTCAGCCACGCTGCAACCTTTTTCATTGGCCAGCTTCTGGTAGTCCTGGGTTATAAGATTGCAAACCCTTTTCGGGTCGCCGCCGGCTTTGACGGCCTGCTCAAAGAACTCTGCGGTTGAGCGTTCGGCAGTTAAAACACCAGCGTCATAATCGCTCAATCCATAGTCGGTTACAAATCGCATTTGCTTTTTTAGCGGCAGCTCACAAAGCCGAGACCGGATACCCGAAAGCCACACATCCGTCATTTCAACGGGCACAAGGTCCGGCTCAGGGAAATACCTGTAATCGTGGGCCTCCTCTTTTTCTCTCTGGAGCACGGTCATCTCTTTTTCATCATCCCATCCGCGCGTGGATTTATTTCCCATCTCCATTGTCCGGCCTGTCTCAAGAAATTCATCGAGCTGTCTTTGCACCTCATAGTCTATGCTTCTCTCCAAGGCACGGAAGCTGTTCAAATTTTTGATTTCCACAATTGGAGTTTTGTATTCAGAGCCGTCTTTGGTGACAATTAGATTAACGTTCGGCTCAAAACGCATGTTGCCTTTCTGCATATCGGCAACGGATACGCCGAGGAATCTTACCATTCGCTGTAACTCGACCGCAAGTGCCCGGACTTCGGCGCCGCTGTTCATATCGGGCTCGGTAACAATCTCGAGCAGGGGAGTGCCGGTCCTGTTCAAATCGACCTGCGAAAAATTACCTGCTGTGTGGAGGTTCTTGCCGGCGTCTTCTTCAAGGTGTGCCCTTATTATCCTGATGTTTTTGGTCTGGCCCCCGACAGAGGCAATCGGGGGCTGGCCTGACTCAAGTGGTATTTCGATGAAGCCATTGGAACTGAGCGGTAAATCATACTGGCTTATCTGGTAATTCTTGGGTAAATCAGGATAGTAATAGCTCTTTCTGTCCCACTTGGTGAATTTGGCTACCTCGCAATTAAGGGCCAGAGCTACCAAAACAGCATACTCCACCGCCTGCTTGTTCATCACCGGCAGGACACCGGGCATACCAAGACATACGGGGCAGACCCTGCTGTTCGGCTCAGCACCGAACTCGACCGCACAGCCGCAAAACATCTTCGTCCTCGTGCAAAGCTGAACGTGAATCTCTAAGCCCACTATAACTTTGTATTGTAAGTCGCTACTCATCTTTGTATTCAATTAATAATTGTCGGTTTTCTCTTATGCCAGTCAGTTTCTTTTTCAAACATTACCGCTATCCGCAACAGTTTTTCTTCGGCAAAGGCAGGTGCAAGTATCTGCAGGCCGATGGGCAGATTATTATCATCAAATCCGCAAGGAATGCTGATGGCCGGGATACCGGCTAAATTGGCGGCGATTGTGTAAATATCAGAAAGATACATAGTCAGCGGGTCATCGATTTTTTCGCCAATCTTAAAAGCGGTCGTTGGTGAGACCGGCATAATAATACAATCACACTTCTCAAAGGCGTTGGTGAAATCACCGCGTATTAGATTCCTGACCTTAAGGGCCTTTAAATAATAGGCATCATAATAACCGCTCGAAAGGGCGTAAGTTCCGAGCATTATTCGCCTTTTGACCTCCTTGCCGAATGCCTCAGCCCTTGATTTGGAATAGACCTCGATGTAATCCTGCGGATTTTCAGTACGATGGCCATAATGTACACCGTCATAGCGAGCGAGATTGCTGGATGCCTCCGCGGTGGCTATTATGTAATAGGCAGCGATGGCATAATCCAGATGAGGCATATTGATTTCTATAATCTCAGCACCGAGCTTTTTATACACCTTAATAGCATCAGCGATAGATTTTTGCACCTGTTCATCGGCTCCGGCGTTGAACTGCGGCACAATTGCTATCTTGAGTTTCTCTACCGGCTCATCGAGTTTTTCGAGATAATCACAAACAGGAGCGATAGCTTCATCAACACTGGTACTGTCGGCGGGGTCGTGGCCTGCGATAACATTCATCATTAAAGCCGAGTCAGCTACCGTTTGGGTAACCGGCCCGATTTGGTCCAGACTCGAACCAAAAGCAACGAGTCCAAACCGTGAGACCCTGCCGTAAGTCGGTTTGAGACCGACAACACCGCAAAGACCTGCCGGCTGGCGAATCGAGCCGCCCGTGTCGGAACCAAGAGCGGCAAAACATAACCTGCCGGCAACGGCAGCGGCAGAACCGCCGCTGCTTCCTCCCGGCACACGGCTGGTGTCCCACGGATTGACTGTTTTCTTTAGACCTGAATTTTCCGTGCTCGAACCCATCGCAAACTCGTCCATATTTGTCTTGCCTATTATTACTGCATCAGCAGCGAGCAGTTTCTCGACAACAGTAGCATTATAAGGTGCGTGGAAATTCTCCAATATCTTCGAGGCACAGGTAGTTGTGCCGAATGTGGTGCACATATTGTCTTTTATGGCAACGGGAACTCCCGCCAGTTGCGCGACGGACTCGCCTGCGGCAATTCTGTCGTCGATTTGCCTGGCTTTAGACAGGGCTTGTTCTTCGAATGTGCTTATATAGGCGCCGAGCACGGGCTCATATTTTTCTATCGATTGAAAAACGGCTTCCGTAGCTGCGACGCTCTTTACCTGCCCGGCAGCGATTTTGTCACGAAGTTGTTTTGCACTGAGATTTTCCATCGAAACAAATTACTTATTATTTTTGCTTATCACTTTTACGATGTTTGAGGAACCAGTCATAAAGCTCCTTGTTATTGTATGCTTGCGTCCAGCAGTCGTGTCCGGCATTGGGATAGACGGTCAACCTGGCGTTTCCACCGGTATCTTTTATTGCGTTGACCATCTCTTGAGACTCTTTTAATGGAACAACTTTATCTTTTGCACCGTGAAATGCCCAAACCGGCATGTCTTTGAGCTTATGAGCCATATATAGCGAACCACCTCCGCAAATCGGCGCAATGGCCACGAAACGCTCAGGATAAGCACAAGCCAGGGACCAGGTGCCATACCCTCCCATACTCAGACCGGTCAGATAAATCCTCTCTGTATCGATATCATACCGGGATAAAATATCGTCCAAAAGATTTATAAGCACCTCGGTTTTTTCGGGCCACCAGTCATCCTGGGGACACTGCGGGGAGACAACTATGAAAGGAAAATCTTTTTGTTTTTCCACGAATTTAGGCGGGCCATGTATCTTTACCTTTTTTAGGTCGCTTCCTCGCTCACCGGCACCGTGAAGGAATAAAATCATAGGCCATTTCTGTTGTTTCCGGCCATAATCCTCCGGCAAAAAAAGCAAGTATTGACAGCTTAAAGTTTTGGTTATTGTTCTTTCAAACGTCTGTGCGTGCTGGCCTGGCGATATAACTGGATGCGAAGCCGTTTTGCTGTTCTTTACATGTCCACAACTAATCAAAGATAAGAGAATAAAGACGAAGAAAATTTTATAAGTTACTTTCATTCGTAAGTTCTTCCAAATCCGTTTTAAACTTACTTTTATGCACCTGAACTATCATCGAGTATTTTCGGGACCTTAAAGAAACTGCCATCACGCTGTGGCGCATTTGCCAGTGTCTTTTCTGTACCGAGAGATTCCTTGACTTCGTCAGCACGGAAAACATTTTTGATTGGCAGGCAATGTGCGAGCGGTTCAACATTAGTTGTATCAAGCTCGTTTAGTTTCTCCACATAGTCAAGGATAGCGCTTAGCTGATGAGTGAGTTCCACGATTTCCGCTTCGGTCAACTGCAGACGGGAGAGCTTGGCAACTTTCTTTACTTGTGCCTGGTCAATTTTTTTCGCCATACTTCTTTTCTTGTATATTCACTATCTTTTAACTTCGACCTCTTCCAAATCAATCATCCAGAGGTCCCCGGAGTAATATCTTGGATATCCAGACCATTTTATGAAGACCATTTTCAAACCTGTTGGCTCAAACTTTGGTAGGCCATAGTAACGTGGAGGTGAAACATCTTCACAAATCATAATACTCTTTTCTTCGTCTGCAAGCTTCCTCACGAATAACTTATTTCTATAACGTTCATTGCCTTTCATATGCTCTACATAAGCTACCCATTGTCCATCCTGTGAAATTTCACAATTATAAGGTATTTTCTGCTTTTGACTTAGCTCCTGATAAGACGTTTCGACCACTCCAACCGAGGAAGTCTTCAATCGTTCAAATCTCTTGCCCATTTCATCCATACTTATACCCAAATCCTCATGATTATCATCCGTAGGAGCCCATTCGACTT
>Ga0315541_1001668_pt1 | contig 19974 bp, 22 predicted proteins | sample SalMarSW160190MG_FD_203095 | JGI IMG/M metagenome (GOLD analysis project Ga0315541, IMG submission 203095) | Salt marsh sediment microbial communities from the Plum Island Ecosystem LTER, Massachusetts, United States - Salt Marsh Sediment SW1601-190 ...
TTCTTAAACTCAAACTCCGGCACCGGCTCGTCAAAAACAATATCAATCTCTGGGCCCTTAACCCATTCATAAGTACTCCCCAGTCCAACATCAACCTTCTCCACCTCCCCCCTAATTCTCACAATAAACGGCGGCAGCTCCTCAATCCCACCTTCCCATTGGTATTGCCAATTAAGAGCAGGAGCTTCAATAATTCTTGAGGAATAAATTTCTATCATCACTTCTCCTTTTTTTAAGTCTAAAGGATGATAGATAATAATATATGGAAAAACTCCTTGCTCCCAATTTCCATTATGAGTAGGGTAAGAAAAATCCAAATTCCCTTTTCCAACCTTAATTTCATTCTGCAACAACCACTCCATTGCATACTCTTTTGCCTCTTTTACAGTCAATTTCTCAAATTCTTCTATAAAAAACGAGGGATCCTGAAGTAACAACAAACGAGCTATTTTCAAGCTTGATTTTATTACACTTTTGCCTGTTTCTTTTAATAGATATTGTAATGCATCAACTTTTATTTCTTCCACAAGAATAATTAAAATGGCCTGTTCTTCTGGTGTAGGCAACTCCATCCACTCGTTTTTCAACTTCCGAATAAGTGTCTCAAATATATCTTTTTCATCTTTTTTCTTAAGTTCAATTTTATCTTCAAAATCTAACTCCGCAGAACTAATATTAGGCAAAAATAAAAGCCCTATAAAACTCGATACCAAAATATATTTGGCAAGGATTTTCATAGGTCAATTTATTTATTAATCTTTACGCTTTCTAAAAATTTATCAAACTCTTGAACACATTTTTCTGCAAAAACAGTACCAGTGCTAAAAGAATAAACTGTATTATCAACTGGAATTTCTACTAAAATATATTTTATTTCTCCTTCCTTTAAATTAATTTTTTGGGAAGCTAATTTATTATCTATCATTACAACTTCTTGTTTTTTTGTTTCGGTTTCAATTGGATTATTTTTTATTTCTGCGATTAAATGTCTTAATACTTCTGCATCAGTTTCTATTTCAGGATCTACTTTTTTACATTTTGTTATCTGAATACTTATACCACAAACTCCATTTTCCTTAGCATTCTCTAATAGAAATTTCCCGTTTTCATCAAACTCAACTTCGGGACTAAAAAGAACTATCTCTCTTGCATAATCTTTTACTACCCATCCATCTGGAACCATAGCAAAAAATCCTTCTTCTTTATTTTCAACTACCTTCCCTTCCGAAGTATCTCTAATTGTATACTCTTTCGCAAACTCTATTTCATAAAAAGTTTCTCCCTCTTCAGTCTCCTCTTCCTTCGTACTCCACCACCAAAAAACTCCTCCAGCAGCGAGGAGTAAAAGAACAATAACAAAAATAGTAAATTTTCTATCCATAATTTCTAAAGCTGTCGGTATCGGATACCGACAGACTGTTAATGTTTCTTTATTTTAATAGAAAAGAGCTCTCTTTGTAAACTCTAACCTGTGGAAAACTGTGGTTGATATCGGATATCAACCAACAGCTATTCTAGTCTTAAATCTTCTTTTTCTAATATCTGATAAAAGTTTTTTGCTGCTATTGAATCATAGACAAATTTTCTGTAATCCTCGGATCTGGGAAAAAATTCGCCTAATACATCTTTATCAATAATTAAAGGGTTTCGCAATCCAGCATAATCCGGATGACTCGAAAAAGGATAATCGTCTACAAATTTCATCGCATCCTTAAGGTTTTTAAGGGCCATTTTAAGACCGCCCGGAAATAATTCTAAAACATTTATTACTTGAATATAAACACACAAATATTTCAAATACATTTCTTCATTTACTAATTTTGCTTTATAACCCCCCTGGAAAACCTTACCTACTTCTTGATATTTAAGATTGAAATAATTTGTAAAACCTATGCCGAGTTTTTGCATAAACTTACTAATCCCGCCCTTTCTAATTTCTTTTAATAATAGATGGAAATGGTTTGGCATTAGACAATAAGATAAAATTTTTACTAAAGGATCTTTTTCTGGCCAATTCGGAGGCCATCCCATCTCAAACACAGATTCAAATACAGGTCTAGGTTGGTTGATATCCGATATCAACCGACTAAGACCACGAAGAATATTAAGACAAGAATGAGAATCGTTAAAAAATCGAAGAGTTTGTAAAAATCGCCACTTATCTGCAGTAGCTCGAACTATCTCTATCTTTCGATTCCCTCTATTATAGACATGAACATAATTATCTACTCCAAATACTTCTCTACGCATATTTTTTGTATCTTTTGTTTCTGTTGGTTGATATCCGATATCAACCAACAATGATTTCTTTATTTTAAAAGAAAAGGGCTCTCTTTGTAAACTCTAACCTGTGGAAAACTGCTCGTAATCTAAAAAGTAAAAAACCCGACAAAGTATAAAACTTCATCGGGTTATCTTTATCCTCCTTGATTAACCACCTGGGGAGAATGCTTCCTTGGTCGCGCCTGACGACATCGGAAATCTACGCAAAATGAACAATAATAATGAAGGAGGAACTAAGTGTGAAGTCAATAATCCTCCGTGTTAAGAAAGTATAAATCACGTTCCTCCTTCACCGAATCCCTTCTTTTGCAAAGAAGGGGGAGATAAAAAACGTTCTAATTTCTGACTCTGATTCTATTTTACCGAACCAAACCCTTTTGTCAAGCGCTTGCGGTGAAAAAAGAATATTATGACAAGCAGTAAAGCCAAAAAATGGACTGCTAAGATTTTTTTGCTATCTAATATATCAATATTTATTATGCCGGCTTGAAGTTTATCTGCATCTAAAGAAAAAGCATTTGGCTCAACAGGATTTGTTTTGGAATCAACTTCTTCTTTATCAGAAAACCCATCATTATCAGTATCATATCTTAAAGGATTAGTTCCGAAAACAAATAATTCTTCTTCATCAGTCAGTCCGTCATTATCATCATCCTCATCTTTATTATCTCCGATATTATCTCTATCTGAATCCTGCCATTCGCTTGAATCCAAAGGAAAAACGTCATCTTTGTCATAAACCTCATCCTGGTCAGTATCAGGGTTAAAGGGGTCTGTGTTAATAATTTTCTCTTCCTCGTCAAAAAGCCCATCGTTATCATCATCAATATCAGCATTATTCCCAACTCCATCGCCATCATTATCTTTGGTTTCAGATGAGTCAAGAGGAAAAACATCCTCTTTATCCCCAACCCCATCTCCATCTGTATCTTTATTTAATGGACTTGTGCCCGAAACCTTTTCCTCTTCATCAGAAATGCCGTCATCGTCATCGTCTAAGTCCTTGGTATTGCCTATTCTGTCTCCATCAGTATCTAAATCAATAAAATAATCTTTATGAACCGCAATATCATTGCTTTGATTATCATCCCGGGGATTAGCTCCAACAATTTCAGCTTTAATATCATAAGTTCCCGGCTCAACAACCCAATCAATAAATACGTCGTCATAAGTATTAACTTTAACAGAAATTGGCTGGGGATCAGCCGTGTCTTGGCCATTGTTTGTAAAAATGACAAATCCGTAAACATCAACGTCGCCCAAATTGAAAACCCTAACAAAAATCCTAACCTTATCCTTTTCTATTGGCTCTGCTTTAGAAAAAGTAATATCAGAAACTGAAATAGACAAATCTACTTCAGCAGATGAATTTTCAGCAAAAAACAAAAGAACGGAAACTATAATCAACAGTAAAAAACTCTGAAAAAATCTATTCATATTTCTTATACTCATTATACCAAAAAAGATGGAAAACTAAACCGAGTTTAGTTCTTCAAAGACCCTAAAATAAAAAGGCCTGATAAAGAATTTAATCCTCATCAGACCTTACCACCGCTAATTGCTCGTTTTGCAAAAAACATTCCAGACTTAAATAATCAAACAAATTTGTTCTTCATTTTTCCTCCCTTCTTTCGAAATAACCCAAATTACAAAACGATGATACTAAAGATCTACTTTAAGTATAAAAAAAGCACAGACCTTTGTCAAGGAAAAATTTCTTATTCAAAACCAAGCCTGTCATTAATCCAAGAACAATATTCGCAATTGCTGTGTTCTTTAGGAATTGGACCTTTAAGAAAATCAACTGCGTTTTCAAAAGTTTTTTTCGCTCTTTCTAAATCCGTGCTAATTCTAACCGGCTTAATATTGAATTTAACTATTCCGTCTTGTTTTACTTCTTCTGGATAATAATAAATTAGATAAGCAAAGTCTTTAACCTTGTAGCCATTTTCGTTTAAAAGCAATGCGTAAGTATCAATCTGTGTTTGATAATATCTTTCAGAATCGCCTTCTTTGGGAGGAAATCCCCTTGTTTTGTAATCAATAGGGATATAATAATTATCGCTTAATAAGCAATCATCCAAAGCGCCGAACAAAACAGCGTCTCGCTCTTTATCATAATATTCCAAACCTGTTCTCCAATCCCTCCATTTATTCAGAAGCTCAAGATCCGACACTAACTGCCCTTCCACCTGGCTATCAATCTCTTCAGGCAAAGAACCGCGAAACTTATCAAAGTATTTTTTAATAACTAAATCCATTCCGTTGGGCAGTGACGGAAAAATTCCTCTGGGCCTGTGAACGTTTTCATTATAATGAAGCCAGAAACAACGAGGACATTCTTTAAATAAATTTAAACCAGTTGTTGGTGAAATCCTAAACATTTTTAATATATCTCATAGGTTATTACAACTGAAACAGAGATTTTATTTTCTCCGGTCTGGATATCAGGAACTTCACCGCCTCCCATTCCTTTTTCCATATAAATTCCGCTGTCATAGTAAGGAACATAGAAGTTTTCATTAAAACTGACTATTTTTCCTAACTTAACGCCAAGCTGAGAAGTTAATTCTCCTGCTTTTACTTTAGCTGCTGCAATTGCCTGCTCTCTTGCTTGTTTCTTTAACTCATCTTGATTATCAATGGTTAATTGCAAATCGCTTATTTCATTGGCGCCGGAACTTGTAGCTTTTTCAATAATTGTTCCTATCTTTCCTAAGTCCCTAATCTTTACTTGAAGGTCTTGAACAACTTCATATCCAACAAGAGTTCTTTTACCGTAAGTTCCTTCAGAGTATTCGTAACGAGGGCTGATATTGAAAGAAGTTGTTTTTAGATCTTTATCTTCAATCCCCTGCTCTTTTACTGCTTTAATTACATTGTTCATTGCTGCGCTGTTTTCATCCATTGCATCAGCAACTGTTTTTGCCTGCTTAAGAACTGTAAAAGTTATAACAGCCAGGTCCGGCTTAGCATAAACTTCTCCTGTTTCTGAAACTATAATAGAGTTTCTCATTCTGACATTCTGGCTGATATATCTTCCTTGTTTTATCTTATTCACAACATCAACTACTGTTGAAAGAATAAGAACAATAAAAAAGATAACTAATACGCTTGATAAAGCAAGAAATATCTTCTTCTTGCCTTTCATATGATTGCGAAAATCTTCTTGTTTCATATTTTATGTGATTAACCCCGTTAAATACTGCTTGCCCCGGTGAAATTGCCTTCGGCACTATTTCACTGGGCGAGCAGTAATTTCACCAAAGGTGAAATTATTTAACTGGGGTAAATTTATTATGCTTCTATTTTAATCTTTTTAACGAATCAATGCAAACTCTTGTGGTTGATATCGGATATCAACCATCTGGTTGATATCCGATATCAACCACACCTTTAATAAAAAAATGAGCCCAATAGCAGAAGCTATTGGGCTTTTTGGCAGGACAAATTGAAATGAAATGAATTTATCCTGGGCATTTCTATTTTTATTTTAACAAAAAACTTATCAACAAGTCAAGTGAAATAATCCAATAAGATTAGCTTCTTCTCCTTGCCAGTCTAAAACTTCTGTTTTTGAACCCAGAGAGCGAACTTCTACATCATTATTATATGTCTTGTTATCAATAGTTATGGAGCTAAAATGATATTCTTCAATCATTCTAATTTTTTAAATGCCTTGTCTAATTCTTTTTCAACTGCTTTTTTTGAATCTTGTTCAGGAAGAACCAAAATTCCCAATTTCTTTTTATTAGTCCAAAAAACTGAAGAAGCGCCGTCATTAGTTATCCAATCAAGATCATCAATCTCATCCATATCTCCAAATGTTGCCAATTCTAAGCCGGTCTTAGCTGTTTCTGCCTCATCAGAATTATCATAAATTAATCTCAACAAATAACTCTTCTTGGATATTTCGCATTTATGACCTTCAATAGGCCTTACTCCTCCAGCTATTTCAAACTTTTTCAAAGCAAGGGGCGTAAGAGGATCGCATGTCTTGCCAAAAATCTTAAAGCCAAAAATAATGCCTAAAACAATAACTGCTAAAACAGCTAAACCAAGCACAATAGGAACTACAATTTTTATTACTTTGCCTTTCATCATAAGCATATAGGCCACCAATTACAAGGTTTTTCTTCAACCAGAATTGTTTCCGAAACTTCTGATTCCTGATAATTTTTTGGCGCCTCGTCTAAAAACCCTATATCATATTTTTGATATTTCTTTTCTGTAGTAAAGAAAACCAAGGCTTGAACATCTAAATATCCAGTTTGTTTCGGAATAACTTTTGAATAAACAATCAGTTTAGATCCAGGAGGCATAACAATAAATTTACAATTTATCAGTTTAGTTTTAAAACTGCCGATTAAAGAAGAAAGGCCTCCCTCCCATTTAAAACTCATAGTATATTTCTTTTCTTCAAGATCAAATGCTTCAGGATAAAGAATTCCAGCTGTTAAAGCCAAATTATATCTTGAATCATTTTCAATCTCTAATCTAACTTCAACTTCATCACCTTCGCTGACTTTTGGAATCTTGCCGGCTGTATTTCCTTGAACTTCCAATTTAACATCAAGTTTAGCGTCCTTAATAACGACTTGAGCTATGCCTCCTTCAATCATTTCATAAGCTTCAACAAACTCTTCTTTATAATTGGTCTGGTCTTCATAAATCTTCTCAACTAGCTCTTGATTCTTGATTTCTTGGAATTTTTCTGATGTCCAATATTCATATTTCTCCTCTTCTTCTTCCTGTTCTCCGCCATTTTCAAGAGTTTTATTTATAAAAATTTCTATAACTCTTTGCAATTCTGAAAAAGAAGGTTTTTCATCGCCAAAAATCTGAATGAGAATAGCATAATCTCTGACAACTACAAATATAATTCCGCCATCCAAATAATTTCTCCCTGAATAAACTTTAAATCTAATAGCTGTGGTTTGGTATCCTGCTACAGAAATTTTTTGAGAGCTTTCCCAATCAACCTTATCAAACAATGAAGCATACTCTGCTTTAAGAACGGGGATAAATTCTTTTCCCATTTGTTTTGCTATTTCTGTACTTCTTAGCCGCCAGAAAAAAACATCAATTTCTTTTTCTTCGCTTTCATAATAAGCTGAAAAACCTTCAGCAATCTCATCGTCAGACGGTTCTTCTTCAACCAATGTTAAAGAAAGACCTTCTAAGCTTGAAGGGAAAACATCTTCTGATAAAGTAGCGGCTAAAACCCCGGCAGCAAGCGCTGCTATCCCAAAACTAAATAAAACAAACAATTTTGATTTAGAAATCATATTGTTTAATTATACAATTTATTTAATAAACCAGCTAACCTGTTCTGTGGAAAACTAAAGGTGTGGTTGATATCGGATATCAACCAGCTGTTGGTTGATATCCGATATCAACCACAATACTACAACTAAAAAAACTTGATTTTGTTTTATTAAATGGTATAGTATTAACTATGAAACCCGTTACTATTTTCATCATTTTTATTATTGCTGTTGTAACTTATTCTATTTTTAACCAATATTTAAAAAAGGAAAATATCCCTGATGGTCTTGAGTTGCAAGAAAATAATCCGCTGACAGCAGCCGTTTCAAAACCAATACAACCAAATAATCCAAAGATAGATAATCCAAAGATAGAAAAAGAAGAAACTACAGAAGAAACAACAATACAAGAAACAACAGATATTTCTCCCTATTATGGAAAAGTGAAACTTTCTACTATTCAGGCTGAAACCCGTTACCATCCTTGTTTAATAACATTAAGTGTTAAAGTTTATTCAGGAGAAAAAATTAATATTACCGGTTGGAAAATTAAAGCGCGCCAAGGAGAAATCACTATTCCTCAAGGCATAGAAAAATATCAATCCTATATAACTCCCAGCGATATTATTATCAAAGAATATACTAAGATATATTTGATAAATGATTCAAATCCCTTGGGAAGAGATAAAAATTTTCAGCTTAATAAATGCTTTGGCTATATTAAGAATTACCACAGCTTTTATCCCTCTTTCTACACCTCCTGCCCAAAGCCAAAATTAGAAGATATTTCCCATCTCAATCCATATTGCCAGGAATATATTCTTCGCTTATCAAGCTGTGAAATCCCAAACTATTCTAATAATATAAAAATAGCTACTGATTCAAAATGCGTTTCTTTTCTTAACAATACTTTTAATTACAGCAGCTGCTTTAAAGAACATTCCCAAGACGAAGACTTCTTAAAGAATTACTGGTATATCTATGTAGGCACTGATATTGTGGAACCCCTGCATGACACTATTTATCTATACGACTCCAACGGCTTTCTGGTAGATAAATATATGTATTAAAAAAAAGCCTCAAATTCAATGAGGCTTTTAACTACTCCAACGTTTCGTAAACAAGATCTGCAACTCTTTCTGTTGCCCTGCCAATTATCTTTTTCATCCATCGGATTGCTCTTCATCAGTTAAATAAAGAACTTCTATATAAAAATAGTGTGGGCTATCTTCTATATAGGCGCCATGTATCCTCCCAAAATTAACAGAGAGAATTTTAGGTTTTTTTTCTTCGAGCCATTTATCAAATTGCTTTAATGTTTCTTTTTTTACTTCTTTCCAATTCCAAACACCTTCTTCGCCTTCGCCAAAACTAACTATCTGATGACGAGTCCACTTGGCATCAACTTTAAATATTTTTATATCAGATACCATCTCTTTCTCCTTTCTGAATTGCAAAATGTGCTTATCCTAACTTATTGTATAATATCACAATCATTTAATTTTATCAAACTTTATTCAAAAACCAAGTTTTTCTTTATTTTTTTGGCAAGAGAAAAATCTTTTAAAACTTTGGGCTTATGTTGAAAAACATCAAAACCTTTTTCTTTGTATCGTGGAATTAAATACCAGTGGACATGTTTTGCCTCGTCCATATAAAATAAATAAACTTTTTTAACTTTTAAAGTTTTAAGCAAAGCGTTTCTTACAGCAAACACAGTATCCATTAAATAATCATAATCCCTGTCTGGAAGCAATTTTAAATCAGTAACCCCTTTTTTAAATACAACAACTGTATGCCCTTTTGTGACAGCATACTTTGCCAAACAAACATACAATTTTTCATCGTCATAAATAATTGATTTTGAAGACGGTTTTATAAATCTGCTCATATTTTAATAATAACAAATTAAAAGGAAAATAAAAAGAGAGCTATTAACCCTAAAATCCGATAAATTCGCGGACTATGGTGATGGGGATAGCGGTTACTTTTCCTTCAGAGTCAATTGTGTTTAGCCCTAACAATTCTCCATTAATATTAAATAAAGCACTCCCTTTGAGAGTGCTTTTTTCAAAGATATTAGTTCTGATATAATCTCTGGTAAAAAACTTAATAATTCCTTCATTAACCATTTTCAAACGATCTGTCTTAATAAATATCATCCCAGATAGGAAAACCCTTTGTCCTAATTTTATTTTATCAAAATCAGCAAACCCAACCGTAACTAAATCTTGCTCTTCAATCTTTACTAAAGCTAAATTGTTTTCTACATCTCTTTTCAGAATCTGCCAATTAGGGGTTTTACCATCAACAAAAAAAATAAAATCCCCTCCTCGGGGAACAAGTTCGGCTAAAGTAACTATTAAACCATCAGAAGTCACAACTAAACCTGAGCCGGTAATAATTTTTCCTGTTTTTGTTTCAGTTCTAATTCCAACTATTGATTTCTCTATTCTTCCAACAGCATCCTGAAGAGCGGTATTTTCCTGAATTGTTATTTCTTTTGTCTCGTTAATAAAAACTGGAATATTAGCAAGCTGGTATTTATAAAAAAGAGGCTTTTCTACAAAATAGGGCCAGAGAATCTGGTTAGCAAAAATCCCGCCAGCAATCCCAAAAACAAAAACAATAACAATTTTAAAAACATTCTTAAACATATGCTAAATCAGCTGAGTTTCTGATAATGATTTTTTCATCTTCTGCGTCAACTACAAGTTCTTCTCCTTCGTTAACCAAACCAGTTACGATTTTCAAAGCCAAAGGATCAAGCACTTTTCGTTGAATCACTCTTTTCAGAGGCCTTGCTCCTAAATTTGGATCAAAGCCCTGTTCAGCTAAAACTTGCTTTGCTTTTTCTGAAACTTTGATTCTAATTTTTTTATTTGCCAAACGAGCAGCAACTTTGTTCAATTCAAGATCAACTATCTTTTTAATTTCTGGCTTGCCAAGATAATTAAAAATAGTAATTTCATCAATTCTGTTCAAAAACTCCGGCTTAAAACTCTCTTTAAGAGACGTTCTAACCTTGTTTTTTAAGGACTGTTTTTCTGTTTTTTCTTTTTCTCCCAAAAAGCCAAGAGAACCCATTTTGGCAATATATTCAGAGCCGATATTTGAAGTCATAATCAAAATAGAGTTTTTAAAAGAAGCCGTTCTGCCTTTAGCATCAGTTAAGCGGCCGTCTTCTAAAATTTGAAGCAGGATATTAAAAACCTCAGGATGGGCTTTCTCAATCTCATCAAATAAAATCACGCTGTATGGCCTTCTCCTTATTTTATCGGTTAATTGGCCTCCCTCTTCATAACCAACATAACCAGGAGGAGAACCAATCATTTTAGAAACAGTATGCTTTTCCATATACTCTGACATATCTAATCTAACCAAGGCATTTTCATCATTGAACAAAAATCCTGCTAAAGCGCGGGCAGTCTCGGTTTTACCTACTCCGGTTGGGCCTAAAAACATAAAAGAACCAAGAGGCCTGTTTTCTTCAGAAATCCCTGCTCTTGAGCGCCGGATAGCATTAGAAACAGCTAAAATTGCCTCTTTTTGGCCAATAACGCGCTGGGAAACAATCTCTTCCATTCTCTCAAGCTTCTTCGCCTCTGCTTCAATTAATCTGGTCAAAGGAATCCCTGTCCATTTAGAAACAACTTTGGCTACATCCTCTTCTCCAATTTCTTCTTTAAGAATCTGATTCTTTTTTTGAACCCTGACTAATTCTTTTTCTGTTTTATTTACTTCTTTCAAAAGCTCTGGAATCTTGCCGTATTTAATCTCAGCCGCTTTTTGCAGATTTGATTCTCTTTGAGCAATTTCTGATTGAAAAGTTAAAGCATCAATTTCTTTTTTCAGACCCCTGATTTTTTGAATTAATTCTTTCTCTGATTTCCATTTTAATTCAAAAGCCCTTGCCTTTTCTGTTAAATCAGCCAAAGAACGATTAATAGCTTTTAATCTACTGTTATCTTTTTCTTTTTTGATTGCTTCTTTTTCAATCTCCAGTTTCTGAATCTCTTTTCTTAGTTCATCAAGATAACTTGGCTCTGATTCAATTTCCAATCTTAGAGCTGACATTGCTTCATCCATTAAATCAACTGCTTTATCGGGCAGAAAGCGGTCAGAAATATAGCGGGAAGCAAGTTCAGCTGCCGCTATTAAAGCAGAGTCCTTTATTCTTAAGCCGTGATGAACTTCATATTTTTCTTTAATTCCTCTTAAAATAGCAATGGTGTCTTCAATCGAGGACTCCTGAACATAAATTGGCTGAAATCTTCTTTCCAAAGCCGCATCCCGTTCAATATATTTTTGATATTCTTTTAAAGTAGTGGCTCCGATTGCCTTTAACTCGCCTCTGGCTAAAGCTGGTTTTAAAAGATTTGAAGCATCAATTGCTCCTTCAGCAGCTCCAGCTCCAACTAAAGTATGGAGCTCATCAATAAAAATAATATATTTGCCAGCTGCCTGATTAATTTCTTTAATCAAAGCCCTTACTCTATTTTCAAACTCTCCGCGATATTTTGTTCCAGCAATCAAAGCGCCCAAGTCCAAAGCAATGATTTCTTTTTCATTTAAACTCTCGGGGATCTGGCCTTTAACAATCTTCTGAGCTAATCCTTCAACAATAGCTGTCTTCCCAACCCCTGCCTCTCCAATTAAGACCGGGTTGTTTTTTGTTCTTCGGGAAAGAACCTGCATTAAGCGCCGAATCTCATTTTCCCTGCCAATCACCGGATCAAGTTTTCCCTGTTTAGCCAAATCAGTTAAATTTCTGGCGTATTTTTCAATAACCTGGTATTTTGTTTCCGGCTCTGGGTCAGTAATTCTGGCTCCTCCGCGAATCTGAGATAAGGTCTTTAACACAGTATTATAATCTATTTTACCAACCTCTAAAGCAGCTGCTCCTCCCTCTGACTTCATGAAAACAGCCTTATCAAAAATCTCTTTGGCTCTGGTTTCAGAATCAAGCAGGGCTAAAAGCAAATGTTCCACTGAAATGAATTCATCTCCCATTTTCATTGCTTCCTGCCTGGCTCTTTGCAAAACCTTAGCCATATCTTGAGTTAAGTAAAACTGACCAAAGGATTTTGGAGTAGCAATAATTGGAAGTGTATTTAAAGCGCCCTTGGCTCTTTTTTTCAAATTCTCTATATCAGTTCCTAACTTTCCCAGCAAAGTCAAAACAACGCTTTCTTCCTGAGAAAGCAGGGCTAAAAGCAAATGCAGAGCATCAATCTGCTGTTGATTTCTTTCCTGGGCAAACGACTGCGCCCTTACTATTGCCTCTTGAGCTTTATGAGTAAAATTACCTCCGTTCATATATTCTTTTCTATCATAAATTTTCAAAAAAATCAAGCCCATCACTACCAAAATTTGGTGTGAGGGCAAGAAAAATAAAAAAGCTCCGAAAGAGGGATGCGCCTTCGGGGCTGTTGTTTGAGGTTTTGATTTATTCACTCCTCTCGTCTAAAATAACTTCAACTTCTATTTTTTGTTCATCTCTCAAAATCTTCAAAATTACTTCATCGCCGGGATTATATTTCATAATAATTTTCGCCAAACTGTTCTCAAAAGTAATCCTCTCATTATTAAACTCCAAAACAATATCTCCTTGTTCCAAGCCGGCTTTATCAGCAGATGAACCCGGCCAAATAGCTGGATTGCCTGGTCCCCCGTCAATAATCAAAGCTCCATAATCTATTGTCAAATCATATTCTTGTTTAATCTCTTCATTTATTAAAACGTAACGGATTCCTAAGAATGGATAAACAATCTTGCCTATGGTCTTAACCTGTTCAATGTCTTTCTTGGCTTTATTAATCGGAATAGCAAAACCAATGCTTTGAGCATCTACAGCCATTGCTGTATTTATTCCAATTACCTCTCCTTTTAAATTTAAAAGAGGTCCGCCTGAATTTCCTTTGTTAATTGCCGCATCTGTCTGAATAACATCTTCCAGGGTTTCAACAAAACTGCCCCCTGAAGCTGTGATTTTCCTTCCTAACCCAGAAATTACTCCTGCTGAAACAGTATTTCTGAACTCTGCTAAAGCATTGCCAATAGCAATTACTGCCTGGCCAATCTCTAAATTATCTGAATTCCCAAGTTTTAATACTGGAAAGAAAGTATTGTTCTCCTGTTCAATTTTCAGCACAGCTAAATCTTCAACAGGATCTATAGCTAAAACCTTTGCTGGAAATTTTCGGCCATCATTAGTAAAGACGGTATAATCAGCTTCTTCATTTAAAACCACGTGCTTGTTAGTTAAAATTAGTCCGTCTTCAGAAACAATAAATCCTGTCCCGCCCCCAATTTCTTTTTTTTCTGTTCCTTTTTGGCGATATTTGGATTCAATTCCAAAAGGACCTACTTCTAAATATTTCTCAATAATAGGAACATCTTTTGAAATAACAATGCTTACTACGGCTGGTGAAGATTCTTTAACAGTCCTTATTATTGCTGCTTCTTGCAAATTTTGAGATTGATAACTTTCCCCTTCTTCGCTTTCTTTAATTTCTGGAAAAGGTTTAAGATTTGTCTCTACTGAATAATTATTAAACTGAGAATAAAAGAAAACGCTAGTAAGAGCTCCGGCTAAAAATCCAAAAATAATAGAAAGAAAAATTGCGGAAGCAATAATTCCAATATTACTCTTATTCTTTTTTTTCAAAACCTTTTTAAGTTTTCCTGAAAAATTAAATTTTGGCATTTCATATAAATCCATATATTTTCATTATAACTATTTCTTATTTTTTTTCAAATAATGGTTGAATTTGTATTTGAAAATATCTGATTTTACCGGACCGATTAAAATCATATGGCCTTCGCAAAAAAGGTATTTGGAATATATTTTCAGCCAGCCCTCTTTTTTGAACCTGCGGTCAGAAACATAAAGCTTGTCTGATTTTAAAATACCATACTTTCCTAACTTACCTGCCCTTCTGGCTAAATCATGATCTTCAGCTAATTTAATATCCTGGTCAAAGCCCTTAAGTTTTTTAAAAAGCTTTGCCTTTATTAAAATACCCATTGCTGCATGAGGCAGAATTTTTTCAAAAAAGAAAATAGGAAGATTATAAAAAAAAGTGAAAAAAAAGCTTGATAATTTATTTTTTTCAGAAGGCAGTAAAAAAAAGGTGGCTATTTTAAGTTTTCTTTTTCTAAATTCTTTTAAAACTTTTCCAAAAATCTTGTCTGGCAAAATAACATCAGCGTCTAAAAACAAAAATATATTGCCCTTGGCAATTTTAGCTCCCTGATTTCTCCCTTTTGCCGGCAGACCGCCTGAAACAACCTTACAGCTATATTTTTTAGCAACTTCTAAAGTCCTATCCTTAGAACCAGCATCAGCAATAATAATTTCATAGTCCTTGAAATCTTGTTTTTTGATTGATTCTAATAATAAAGGAAGATATTTTTCTTCGTTTAAGGTTGGAATGATAATAGATAGTTGAGGGTCTTGACAAGACATCTTGGTTTTGCTAAAATAAAATAGTAAAGGATTGCTCTTTTTTTAGAAATTGTCAGGGAGGTAAAATAGCTTTTCATCACCCTCCTCCGAAGCCAGATTCCGTTTTATCGCGAATCTGGCTTTTTTATTTTCCAAAAAGTTTTTTTGCCTGGTCCCAGATTTCTGGCTTGTTATGCTTTATCTTCAACCAATACCACCATTCAGTTCCCCATAAATAAAACTCATCAAGACCTGTTTTTTCAGCAAACTTAATGTTTTTCTGAAATCTTTCTAAGTCCATGCTTTTTTTCTGTTCTTCTAGGGACGAACTGTAAAGCAGTTCCGGCCCCCATGGTTCAGCTTGAAGCTCAATACAAATTACTTTTTTATTAAAAATCTTCTCAATAATTTGAGCTCTTCTACGATAAAAAGTTGGCGTAAAGATATGAGTGAAATAAATTTTAAATTCTTTAGACCAAATCCTCCTATAAAGTGTTGTCCCGACTATATCTCCTGCTTTTGCTGCCCGAGTCCAGAATGAAAACTCTCCGCTCTCGGAAATTATTATTGGTCTTTTTTGAGAATCTAATGACTTTACTAAATCAATTTCTCTTTTTAACAATTCTTTGTCAAATGACGGACATTTCCCAAAAGAGAAAAACGGTTCATTTTCTACCTGCCAGTATTTAATTGCTTTTGTGTCTCGGTATTGCAAAACAATCTTCTCAATTAACTTTAATACTCTTTCCTGCTGTTCTTGTTTATTCAAATTCTCTGCCCATCTGGGAATATGACACTCTGGCCAGCGAGGAGTTTTCATGCCAATTACTAAAATAATTTCTGCTCCTCTTTTTTCTGCCTCTCTAATTTGCCAATTCAGATCATCAAAATAATAATTCCCCTCCTCTCCTTCAATGAAATCCCAATGAACAGCTATTTTAATATTCTTAGCGCCTAAATCATCTAATATAGCTAAATAGGTCTCTCTCCAATCCAAACCTAAGCCCTCGGCATGTTTTTGAGAAAAATTAACCCCCCAAGTAATATTTTCTGCTTGTTTTGAAAAACCAATAAAAAAATAACAAATAGTAAATGAAACTATAACTAATAAAATTAATAAAATCATTTTTTTCATTTTTTTATTTTAGACCTAAAATAGTTAATCCCAATCCTATAAGGATTATAGCAAAAAACTTCTGAAGAATCACTTTTTTGGAAAGCCCTTCTTTTAAAATTAGCATTGTCAGAATAAATAAGAAAACGTATTGAACGCCTTGAAGAGCGCTAATAACAGACAAATAAGCCAATCCTGCTAAAGCAATTGCCCAGTTTTGCAGAATAAAAGCTCCTGCTCCCACGCCCTGATTAAAAAGGAAAAATGCGCTGGTTTTTTTGTTAAAGCTGGACTTTTTAGAAAAGATTTCCTTTCTGACTTCTTTAAAAAAAATAAAAAATAAAGCAATTAGAAAAGCGCTTATTCTTATCCAAATAAAGCCAGTCCAAAAAGGCAGAATTAAATAAACATATTTTGTTAAAATAAAACTTAAGGCAAAAAGAAAAGCAGTAACAGCTGAAATTTGTAAACTTTTAAAAGAAAATTTCTTTAACGGGTTCCAAGTGACAAAAACGCTTCCCAGAATAAGAAGAATAAAAGCTATTATTTCCTTAAGGCCTAAAATTTCTTTCCCTCCTGAAAACAAATAAATTAAGCAAAAAATAAATAAAGGCATAAACCCGCCAATAGCAGGGATTATCCTGGAGGCTTCAAATTTTTCCAAACCTTCATAAACTCCTAAAATAGCAAAAACATACATTGTTCCCGCTAATAAACAAAAAAGAATCCCCAAAATTCCAGGGATTGAAAAACCAACAAAAGGAGCCAAAAGCAAAGCTAAGATTCCCAAAACCCCCACATAAAAAGCATATATCTTTGGATTTGGGGGGCCCTTTAAAAGATATTTATCTCCTAAAGAAACAAGGGCAAAAAGAAAATAAGCCGAGATAATAATTATTAACCAAGACATAATAATAAAATTTTTAATTTTTAATTTTTAAAAACTGTCTCTTTTATATTATAAGAACCTAATTTTTCTACTTCAATGAATCCATCCATCATAGCTTCAGCAAACCTTCCGCTATTCAGATAATCAAAAACCCATTCGTTGGCATATGCCGGATTTTCTTGCGGAATACCAGCCCCCAATGCTAAAAGCCATTTTCTATTAAAATCTTCCTGAGATCCAATAGAAGGAGCCATAATAATTGGAATGCCCAAGCCCGTGTAAAAAGAAAGTTCGCTTGGCTTAGTCCAGAGAAGATCGGTCTTTCTTAATTTCTGATTAAAATCTTTGAAATAATCCTCTATTTTTTCAGAAAAAACTATTTCAATATTTTTATCCAAGTTATTTCCTAATCCAAGTTTTTCAATACTCTCTAAGAAATATTTTTTAACCTTTTTTCTAATGCCGGCTGACAAAATTACTTTAATTTCTTTTTTCTTAATTTTCTCAGCCAAACTTTTAACATATTTAATTGCTATTTCCTTCTGCGCTCCAGCTCCCCCAATAGTAAACATAATTGTTAAGGGATGATCTGATTTCCTTGGCAAAGGCCCTATATGCTTATCAATTAAAACCTTATATTGTTGATAATATTCTCTTTTCGGGTCTAAGTTTAAAATCCTATGGCTTAAATCATGTTTAAGAATCTCTGCTTTTTTGGTTCCAATATTCTCACGAGGCAAAGGAAAACCAGTTAAAAAGATATTCTTTTCTTTTATGCCATAAAGTTTTAAGCGATTATTTACCCAAGAATTAGGAGCAAAATATTTTATTCTGCTTTTTGCCGGCCTCAAAGGAACCCAGCTGCGAGAAATATCAGCATCGCAAACAATGCAGAAAATATCTCCTGGATAGTTAAAAGCTTCGGCCATAAAAGCTGGGATGAAAAAAGAGGTAATTAAAGGAAGCTGTTTTTCTTTTAGCTTTGAAATCAAATCTTGGCCCCATCCTTTTCTAATTAAAGAAAAAACCTGTTTTAATCCCAAAGTTGGTTTAGATAAATCCCTTTTAGGATAAAAACCTGGAATCTTCTGGAATTTATCATAAAGAGAAAAAGCGGTCTCACCAATAAAAGGGATTCTTTTGGACCTTGAAATAAACTCATAAAACATTCTGGTGGATTCCCAGATTCTTTTATCCTTTTTTGGAATTCCCTCATAATCATTAGCATTTATAACCTTTCCGCCAAAAGCCAAATTCTTTAAAGGATAAACAGTTCTCTGATGACCATAACCCATATTAACTGTCACCACCCAAGCCCTCACACCAAAGTTTGGTGGTGAAGGGCAAGCTTTTTTATTCATTATTCCATTATAATCTAATCCCCGGAAAAAAGAAAAAGGAACTCGGTTCCTTTTTCTAAAATCGCTTTTTTACTTCTTGTTAAGTAAGATCAACTCCGAGTTTTTCTTTAATAACTAACTTAACTCTCTTGAGATCCTCTTTCATCGCTGTAAATTCATCTTGGAGTTTAGTGACTATAGCAACAAATCCATCAACGGAATTATATGTTTCATCAATTCTTACTTTTATTTTAGCTCGCTCTTCTCGTGCCTGCTTAAAGCCAACTAAAATATTGGTTTTATTCACGGCTATGCCTCTTTTTACTTCTTTAAAGTTTTCCTCAATTTTATTAAATTTCTTGTCTAAAAAATCTATTAGTTCTCCGTTCATGTTTTTAAATATTTTTTAATAAATTTTATTAATTCTGGAGCGCATTTTTTACATAAATCAAAAGATAACCATTCGTGGGAATTGGTCGTTCTAACCATTCCACTCGTTTTCTCAATCAATTTCTCTTTGCCCTTCGGCCTTAAAATCTTTTTACACTTGTCACACTTTATTATTTCCATATTTCTATTTTCCATTTTACTCCCTCAACCACACCTGTCAAATTTTTCTCAATAATTCAAAAATCTTAGTTTTTCCCGGTTTTTTAATCGCCAGGCAATAAGGCCTAAGATTAGATAAGCGATTACCAGCCAGAGCCAGTGAACATTATCAATGGTTTTTGCTGCCCAGACCGACAAAGTTCGTCGGATTCACTTTGACACGGTGGTTCTTTAAGTATAAAATAGAATTAAAGAAAAAAATGAAATTTTTTTTAAAACAGTTTTTAAGCTTTTGGAAGAAAACTTATCCAAAACTCATACAAATTATTTTCTTATTAGTCTTTTTAGGTAGTGTTTATATTATTTGTATTGAGGCTTTTTATGTTAAACAGATTGGAGACGCTAAAGCTTTTCTTAAACTTTTAATCATCTTGATTTTATTAGTATTGACACCACCCCTCTTAAGAACTTTGCTTTTTTATGCTAAAAAGCTGATGTCACCGGCGACTATTTTTCAAAAGTGTTTAATAAGTTTAATCTTTTGTATCTTTGTAATATTAGTTTTTATTTTAGTAAAGATTTTTTAATTTGATAAAAAAATAAAAATATGTCTATTATAAAATGTCCAAAATGTGGAGAAGAATATGATTCAATGTATTCGTTTCATTCCTGCGGGAAGCCCAAAAAAGAAAAGATAAAAAAGGATTTCTTGAAAAGATACGAAGTAGGCTACTGGGATTTTGTTAAAAGAGATTGGTGGTGGCTTGGCTTATTAATGTTAGTTAAGATATTTAATAGTGGGTTAGAATGGGATGTTTTTATAGTGATGTTAATTGCGGTTATTCCTATATTTTTGAGCGTTGAATGGATAAGATACAAATTTTGTTAAAAAATTCGTAACAAAGAATATGAAAACCTACGATAAAAAACCATCAAAAGGATTTATTCATTTCCTAATAAATTTTGGATTAATAATTTTTATCTTTGGAACGATATTATACAAGTCTTGGTTTTGGCTGGGATTAGCTTCTATCATTTACCTCTTATACATTTGGAATAATATGAATAGTTTTATTAAAAGT
>Ga0315541_1001669_pt1 | contig 19964 bp, 17 predicted proteins | sample SalMarSW160190MG_FD_203095 | JGI IMG/M metagenome (GOLD analysis project Ga0315541, IMG submission 203095) | Salt marsh sediment microbial communities from the Plum Island Ecosystem LTER, Massachusetts, United States - Salt Marsh Sediment SW1601-190 ...
GGAGCTCGAAGAGATGTCTGAGTCTAAAATTCGTGCCTTCGATTCTCTGGCCTGGGCTTACGACTCTTGGTTTGAGCAAGAAGGCAGGCTAATATTTGCCTTGGAGGTTGAAGCTCTGAAGTAAGTCTTACCCTTATTGCCCAAGCCATGGATTGAGATCGGGATAGGCAGCGGCCGCTTTGCCCAAGCTTTAGGCATAGGTATTGGCTTGGACCCATCTAGCGAACTTCTGAAGATAGCCAGAAATAGAAGCACAAGAGTGCTTCTGGGTTGAGGCGAGAGGGCACCGTTTAAGGATGGTGCTTTTGGGGCAATTTTCTTTATTGTTACCTTGTGCTTTGTTGATTCACCCGAGAGAATTTTGAGCGAGGCTGCCCGCCTCCTCAAAAGTGGAGGGAAAGTGGTATTGGGCCTGGTATTGAAGGAAAGCCCTTGGGGACAATTTTATCAAACAAAGAAAGAAACGGGTCATCGTTTTTACAGATATGCTACGTTCTATAGCTATGCCGAGGTTGAAATTTTTCTAATACAAACTGGCTTCTTAATCGAGAAGGTTGGCTCGACGTTGTTTCAGAACCCTGGTGAAGTAAATCACATTGAACTACCGCGACAGAGTTTCTCTGCTGACGCTGGTTTCACCGTGATCTTGGCGGGTAAAACCACTGCCTAAGCTAGCAATGTAGGGCAAAGTTACCGAGGCGGGCAAACGAGTTTTGTCTATCCCTGTGAGTCATGTTATGGGTAAACAATGAACCCTGTTTGAGTTGTGAACTGTGTGACTAATGATATAATTTGAAAAATTGATAGCTTAGTTAATAAGGCTTGAGGGATGAGGGAAAGGCATAGCTAGAGGTTCTCTATTCCATTTTCCCATCTTGCCTAGAACTGGATTTCAACACCAGCCATAGCTAATTCCTCATCTGTAACCGACTTCAAGGGGATGGGCGCATTTACATCCATGCCTGGTTCGTGTTTAAAGATGTCGCCAAGCTCCCTACTCAGCATGAAAATGAACCGGGCAAGGGGCAACTCCATGGAACAAGCGTCTTGACACTGGCCACAATTCACACAGGAATCCATGACATGGACAGTCCTTATCATAGGGAACATAATATCAGGTGGAATTTCTCCGGGAGCTATGATTCCCCTGTCTGCCTCAAGAATACAGTCTTTACAGTAGCATATAGGGCAAGCATCCCGACAGCCATAGCACTTGATGCAGCGGCTAAACTCCCCAAGCCAGTAGCTGAATTTCTCCTCAGTGCTCATTTCCCTTAAGCTGGCAAAATCCTTCTCTTGCCATTTCTTAGCCAGCAGGATCTCTTCTTCATTCCTTTTCCTTCGACTTTCTGTCGCCTCGCTATCGGGCTTTTCCACCTTGATATATCCAGCTTCAATGGCTTTCTCGATGAAAGCAGATCCCTTTTCAGAACAGGCCTCGATAAAAGTCACTTTTTTGCCATCTGTTCCCCATTTGCCACAGGCTATATCTGTCATAGTGGGTATATTGATGTCGCACCTGCGGCAGTTTTCCCTTCTTCCATATCCTTTCTGCTCAAGCTCGTCCAAGTCCTTCTCCTTCTCAGTCCCGTCCTTTAACCTGATAGTTAATTTGCCCTCTTCTAAATCCTCTCGGATGATATCAGCGGGATTCACCCCAAATTCCTCATGAAACATCTGCTTTGCAGTCGCTGATGGCAGTGTGCCGGTGCAGTTAAGACCAATGAGAATTAGATTATCCATCTCGATCTGAGTTCTTTTGGCCAGCTCGATAATGGCCCTGGCATCACAGGGCTTGCATACTACAGCTATTTTCATATCGAAAGCGCCATTCAGGTATTCCTTGAGAAATCGGGCGATATTAGGTGAAGCACAATGCAGCGACCCCGCCGTCTCTATCACTGCCTCCGGGTCAGTTATCAGCGTAGGGACGCCATCATATCTATTGCCATCCCTGGCCTTTATCGCCAGCACGGCATCCACCATTTTGCTCTCCAGGGCAAATTTAAGCAGCGAGGTCACTGCGCCCCCATGTTCAGACTTTTTAAAGATTTCATCATCAGAAGACTGTACGAGATACATATCTCCTTTCATTACATTACCTCCCTTGACGATTGCTCTTTAACTCTCTTGGCCTTGACACCTTTCAAAACTTTAGATGTGACTCGTTTTCAGCTCTATTTCGGTTTATTGCTTTACCTTCACTCTGCAAGCACAGACCTTGGTTTCAGCGCATTTGGCGCTGGGGTCTAAGGCTGAAATTGTCAGCACATTGGCGAGGGATTCAGAGAAGTGGAAGGGAACAAACAATAGCCCTGGGGGCACTTCATCGGTCACCTTGGCTTCAGCTTCTATGCTCCCCCGCCTTGTCTCCAGAGTAACCATATCCTTGTTTTTAATCCCTGCCTTGCTGGCATCCTCGGGGTTGACCTCAACAAAACCATGCTGGACCTCGTCCACCAGCTTTGGCGTTCTTCGGGTCATTGCCCCTGTATGATAATGAAAGATGCTTCTCCCCGTGGTCAGAACATAGGGATACTCGTCATCAGGTAATTCCGCCGGAGGCTTGAACTCAACAACCTGAAAATGCCCTAGACCATCGGGGGTGTTAAACTTCTGCAAAAACATAGTGGGTGTGCCCGGGTGGTCTTCCGAAGGGCAAGGCCAGTGAATTCCTCCTATCGCGTGGCTTAATCGTTCGTAGGTTATTCCCTTATATTGGGGAACACAGCTCCTTATCTCTTCAAATATCTCTTTGCTGGAAGAGAAGTTGAACTTATCCTTGTAACCCATTTTTGCCGCCAGCCTGCACATAATCCACCAATCAGGCTTGGCTTCACCGGGAGGTTCAACGACTTTATTTATCTTCTGCACCCTCCTGTCTATCCAGGTATGGGTAGCTTCCCTCTCCACCCAAGTAGCCGCTGGCAGCACCACATGGGCAAGCCTAGCTATCTCAGTGGGGAATATGTCCTGGACCACGAGGAAGCTAACCTTTTCTAAAGCTTTCTTCACGTTATTAACATCGGGAACTGCCATCGTCGGATCTCCGCCGACGACATAGAGGTAAGGGCACTTATACAGCATCTCTATATAGGTAACCCCTGGCTTGGTAGGCAGGTTATTCGCCCCCCACGCCTCTTCAAAGAATTTCGCCGTCTCCTCACCAACACGTTTAAATCCAGGGTAGAAGACACATAGACAGCCCATATCACCACTCCCCTCACCGTTTATCTGCCCTCTCATTGAGTTTATTCCACTCCCCGGCTTACCAGCATGCCCGCAGAGAAGAGCCAGGTTAGCATGATTCCTAACATTGTCGGTGCCAACATAATGCTGGGATATACCCTGGTCATAGAGAATGCATCCCTTCTCTGCCTTAGCGTAGGTAATTGCCGCCTCTTTAATCTTTTCCAACGGCACCCCGGTGATTTCCTCTGCCTGTTTTAGGTCTATCTTGGAGAGAAAACTGCTCAATTCATCAATCCCGGCTGTCCTTGACGCAATGAACTCTTTATCCTCCAGTCCCTCGGCCAAGATAATGCTCATCATGGCATTTATCAGGGCAGCATCTGTGCCTGACCTTAATTGCAGGTGTATATCAGCCAGATGCCTTGCCGTGGCAGTTTTCCTGGGGTCAGTGTAGATAACTTTCGCCCCCTTGGCTTTAGCCCGGACTATCCTTCGGGCTATCAGGGGGAAGGTCTCCGTAATATTAACACCGGCGAGGAAGATGCAGTCAGCGAGCTCAATTTCAGGCTGGGATGTCTGCATTGCCCCTGAGCCCATGGCAGGAATTAGAGCTGCTGCTGCTGGAGAGTGACATAATCTGCCGCAATACTCTATATTATTAGTACCCATCACCAAGCGGGTAAACTTCTGCATCACATAAGCATCCTCATTGCTATTTCGACACGAGGCGATGAAGCCAAAATCCTCTGGACTGGCTTCCTTCAGCTTGGAGGATATTAAGTCAAGAGCTTCGTCCCAGGATGTCTCCCTAAGCGTGCCATTCTTTCTCACCAGCGGCATTTTCAACCTGTCTGCACTATAGAGAAACTCATAGGCATTCTTGCCTTTAGGGCAATTCGCCCCCTGGTTTACCGGGTGTTCTTTCCAAGGTTCTTGTCCGATTATCTTGCCGTCTTTGACAACCAAGTCAATGCCACACCCGCAACTGCAATAGGGACATATTGTTGATACATATTCAATGCTCATTCTTGCCTCTTGTTAAGTGGACTCGGGCCAAGATTTCTTATAGTCTGGGTAAAACTGCTAATAGTCTCAGCCATTTTTAGCGCCTCAGAGGCTCCAACCCATTGCAGCCTCAGCCTATCGCTACTAATTCCTATAGCCTTGAGAAAAGGCTTCAAGCCGGCGACCCTTCTTCTGGCGCTCAGGTTGCCTTTCACATAGTGACACTCTTGTGGGTGACAGCCACAGACTAAGACACCGTCGGCGCCTGCACTCATTGCCTTCAATATTAGCATCTCGCTCACTCTGCCAGAGCACATCAGCCTTATTATGTGCACATTGGGAGGATATTGTAGCCGTGAGGTACCCGCCAGGTCAGCAGCGGCATAGGAACACCAGTTGCAAAAGAAAGCAACTATCTTGGGCTCAAATTTGTCCATTAGTGACTCCTTGATTGTTGATACGGCCTGCCTGATACATTAGACAGCATGTGGTAAAATACAAACATAAAGCAATTAGGCTTAATGCCGAATGGGCATTATACCCTGTGGGGGTATAGTATGTCAACGGAGCCTGATTCCTCCGGAGGATATAATGGTTGAAGAAACGATATCAAAAGAAGTTCTGTTGAACCGATTGAAAAGACTTGAGGGACAAGTTCGGGGCGTTGAGAGGATGATCGAGGATGGGCGTGACTGTGAGAGCATTATTACTCAATTGGGGGCAGTGCGCTCGGCAATTGAAGGCGTTGGGGCGCTTCTGCTCAGAAATTATATGAAGATTTGCTTTGACAACAAAACACCCGAATGTGCTGGCATTGAGTCTCTGGAGCGGGCTATTGCTATCTGGAGTCGGGTCCATATTGGGGATAAAACTTAGGGGATGAAAAGGGTGGCTACGAATCAGGTTAGCACTGTGGGGAATAGCAGTAATCGTTTTAAGGGCTCTTTTTTCCGGTAGGAATGGTTGAGTCTAAGGTTCGTGTTTTTGACTCTTTGGCCTCAGATTATGATGCCTGGTTTGAGGAAGAAGGAAGATTGATATTTGCCTCAGAGGTTGAGGCTTTGAGGCAAGCCTTATCTTTGCTACTTAAGCCTTGGATCGAAGTGGGGGTAGGGAGTGGTCGTTTTGCTCAGGCTTTAGGCATAGATATTGGCTTAGACCCATCGAGCAAACTTTTGGAGATGGCTAGAAATAGAGGCATAAGCGTGTTCTTAGGCAGGGGCGAGGAAATGCCATTTCAGGATGGTGTTTTTGGAACAGCTTTCTTCGTTGTTACCTTATGTTTTGTTGATTCACCTAGGGAAACTTTGGGCGAAGCCGCCCGTCTCCTCAAAAGTGGAGGGAAAGTGGTACTGGGCATGGTATTTAAGGAAAGCCCTTGGGGGCAACTTTATCAAAGGGAGAAAGAAACGGGCCATAATTTTTACAGACATGCTACGTTCTATAGCTATGCCGAGGTTGACATGCTTCTAAAGCAAACTGGCTTCTCCATCGAGAAGGTTGTCTCGACGTTGTTTCAGCACCCTGGTGAAGTAAATCGTATTGAACTACCGCGACAGGGTTTCTCTGCTGATGCTGGTTTTACTGTGATCTTGGCGGGTAAAGCCAGTGTCTAGGCGATAGCACAAAATGACTGGCTCTATCATTTATGGACCAGTGCCATCCTGGCGGTTGGGAAGATCGCTGGGAATTGACCTTTTATCTCGTAAGGCTAAAACTTGCAATTTTAACTGCGTTTATTGTCAGCTAGGTGCAACTGTTAACCCTGTTACCCAGCGAGGTGAATTTGCTTCCCTTGCCCAGCTAACTGAGGAATTAAAGGAAGTAAGAGGCATAGCTGCGGATTATGCCACTTTTTCCGGGACAGGAGAGCCTACTTTAGCTGGCAATCTAGGGCAGGCTATCGAAATAGCAAAATCAAGTTTAAATCTCCCTGTAGCAGTTCTGACTAACTCCTCTTTAATGCCCAGAGAGGATGTGCGCCATGACCTTGCCAAGGCGGATGTAGTGGTAGCTACAGTAGACGCTCATACCCAAGAGTTATTTAGACAAATTAATAGACCTGTAACTGCACTTTTGCTCACTGATATACTTGAAGGTATTAAGCTCTTCCGAAGGGAGTTTAAAGGCAAGCTGTGTCTGGAGGTAATGTTCATAGAACTCAATAAGAATTTCGCCGTGGAAATAGCACAGGTAGTAAGGTTGCTTTCGCCCGACCAAGTACAACTTAATACCCCTTTGCGCTCTTGTGCTGTTAAGTCTCTAACACCAGCACAAATGAGTTTCATAAAAGATGAGTTTGTCAAACTTGGGGATGTAATCACAGTTTATGAAGCATCTAGGCCTGAAGTCACACCGCTGAACTTAAAAGAAACCTTGCGACGAAGACCAAAAGTCTAAATAAGTTATGTTATGGGTAAACAAGGAACCCTGCTTGGGTTGTGAACTATGTGACTAATGATATAATTTGAAAAATTGATAGCTTAGTTAATAAGGCTTAAGGGATGGGGAAAAGGCATAGCCTGGAATTGAAGCCCATCGGGATAATTCATTCTCCTTACAAGGATACGGGGGAAGCCCCTTATCAGGGCTATAAAAAGGGGGAGATTTCTCAGGTAGAGGTATTTAAGGAATTCGAGGAAGGCTTAAAAGACATTGAGGGATTTTCCCATATTATAGTTATTTACTGGTTTCATAAGTCTCAGGGATATCATCTGTTGGTTAAAACGCCCTGGGACGATAGTTTACACGGTCTCTTCACCACCAGGTCACCACATAGACCTTGTCCCCTGGGATTGACTGTAGTGGAGCTAGTAGCCAGGGAAAAGAATATCCTAAAGGTGAAGGGACTGGACGCCATAGACGGCACCCCCCTGTTAGATATCAAGCCATATGTTCCTTCAATAGACGAAAGGGCGGTTGTCAGACCTGGCTGGTTTGAAGGCAAGCTGGGAAAGGGAAGAAGCTGACAGCGACTCATATCTCCATACTGTTGGTTGTGGGGGCAGGTGCTGGTTTTGCCAGCGGACTGCTGGGAGTTGGTGGCGGTTTCATCATGGTTCCGGTCAGCTACTGGATTATCCTGGCTATGGGCATCTCTCCAGACATTGCCATAAGAATAGCCTTCGGGACCAGTTTGCTGGTGATTTTGCCCACAGCAATAAGTGGCACCTGGAGACATAATAAGAGGAAGGCAATTCGCTGGAAAACCGCCTTAATTTTAGGCCCATGTGCCCTGGTCGGGGCCCTGGTTGGAGCTACCCTGGCAGCTCATATTCCTGGCAAAATACTGGAGATAGGCTTTGGAGGACTGGTTCTGGCTGTTGCCTTATGGATGGGCTTGGGACTAATGCCAAAGTTGAGAAGGGGGGATGAAGAGCCTTGGGAAAATTTCGGGCTTGTGGCGGCTTGCGGCTTTCCTATAGGTGTGGTGACTGGGCTGACGGGTCTTGGCGGTGGGACATTGATAGTCCCCATGCTGGTGTTGGCATTAAATTTCCCCATGCATATTGCTATAGGAACATCGGTGGCTTCAATAATATTCGCCAGCCTGGGTGGTATTGTTGGCTATATCATAAATGGGTTTGAGGTATCTGGTCTCCTCCCTTATTCCATAGGCTATGTAAATTTACCCATATGGTTATGCTTGGCAGCTACTAGCATACCCTTGGCCCAGCTTGGAGCCCGGGCAGCACATGCTCTGCCAGCGAAACAACTAAGATATGTCTTTATTGCCTTCATGGTCTACGTAGGGCTAAAGATGATTGGCGTATTTTAACTGGGCACAGGGCTTTGAGCCCTAAATTGCACCCAGAATCGGCGGCATCGCCGCACTTGCTGGTCTACCAGAGTACGCTACATATGGGTTTTAGAAGCTCGAACCGAGCAGAGTAAAGGCAGCCGAGAAGCAGTACTCCCAGAATTATCAATATTGTGGCACCTATTGGTCTGAAATACTTCGCATACCGCTCACCCAGGTTGGAAGTAAGAGCAATAGCGGCTGTGCCGAAGATAATAAGGTCGTCCAGCATAAAAAAGAGAACATACAGCAGGATGTAGCCATAGTATTGGAAGGTGGTGAGACTGGCCAAGGATAGAACGTGAGTGAAAATCGCTGGAACTGCCGCTGAACAAACGAATTCGATAGAATTTACCAAAAAGGCCAGAGCTACAATTCCCGCTATCGTTCCCAGGGTTATGGGGGAAGACACAATCTTCTGTACTCTGGTCATCGTCTTTTTTCGGGACTCCTCGTCGGTAACTTCACAGACAATGGCGCCTTTTGTCTCTATGAATCCCCTTACTTGCAATATCCCTCCACCCAGAGCTACCAATCCAATCACAATTGTCACTGGCTTGACGTAGCCGATGAACAGGAAAGCATTGAGCCATGCTGTCATGAATAGAAAATACAGGACTCCCGAAGCCAGAACAAAAGAGCCGACAATCAGCCATATTCTTTTTCTATCTCTCAAGGTCGCTATTATGGATATAAGGTAAACAAGCACCCACATAGCACAAGGGTTGAAGCCGTCCACAAGACCTAAAATTACAGCCAAAGCTGGAAGCGAGTAATCATCAAGTACAATTTCCCCTATGATGGGCAATTTGATTTTATGTCCAGGTTCTTCACTTGTCGGCGGTGGGCAGTTCCCCGCCAGACATTGTTGCAAAGCTTCCTCAATCGCTCTGCCTGTTGTTTCCTCGGATTCCCAACCGCCGAATACCTGATTTCCGAAGATTGTTATTGGGAACTCTGGCTCGTCTTCTATCCCTAGCTCTGCAAGCTTCTCAGACAATAGGGCACTTCCTGCAGGTGTAGTGGCGTCGTGTTCAATAATTTGAATTGAAGGGTATGTATTGGCTAACCATTTATTAAATGGCTCTTGTTTCTCACAGTGTGAACAGCCGGGGATATGGAAGAAATGGACCTCAAAACCTTCATCGGGACTTGACGTTCCCTGACTCGTGAATCCGATGACTATTCCTAGGATTATCAGGGATATAATCAGGTATCTCTTGAAGCGGTCCTGGAAAGTGTTTCTCAAAAAATTGGTCAACCTGTTGTACATTGATAAATGCCACCTCAAGATAACCTCCCCTGTTCAGGATTTTTCACATGAAGTGCCCATGGTGTGCAGGTCGCCACTTGGAAGACTATGCCCTTAGCTAGAGCTGCCATTTATCTTCTAACACCCAAACGTACATGATGAGCAGCTCACCACTTTGAGAACTATGTTCTTAGTCATCATATTACCAGCTATATCAGACACTATTACTGTGACTGTAACGTCAGTGGACGTATTCGGGGCAGTCCAGGTAATCAGAGAGCCCTCTCCGGCAATCCCGCCGCCATCGCATGACCAGTTGTAAGACACTTCGCCGCTTGTGTCTGAAACAGTGCACTCAATATCATACTTTTTTCCTTTCCCGACCAAATATTTCTCGCCAGATTTCTTCAGGTAGCAATGTCCGTAACGATCCTTCGTGATTAGCAAATCTTCGATATTCGGTGGTTGCCCTGTCACTGTGCTGATAGGCACTGAATCCGTAGCTGAGCTACCATGACCATCCTTAACCACAACTGTGACGTAGTATATGCCAACTTCTTCGGGGGCAGTCCAGTTTACAACCGCGCCTGTGCCAGAAATATCACCTCCGGTGGCTGCCCACTCATAACTTAGCTCGTCGCCATCGGGGTCTGAATCAGTACATGTCACTTGGATACTACCCGAAAGAAGAGTCCAGTCTGCATTGGCTACCAGGCTGGTAATGGTTGGCGGCCTGTTGGCTCTCACTGTGATACTTACCTGGCTCATGACTTCGCCACCGCGGCCATCGGTCACCGTGACTGTAACATTGTAGGAGCCTTCAGAGTCAGGAGCGGTCCAGTTTACAGACGCACCAGTGCCAGAAATGTTACCCCCGCTAGCCGACCAGTTATAGCTTAGCTCGTCGCCATCGCGGTCTGAAGCACTACACACAATCTGACAGATTCCCAAAGGGATAACTCTCTCCGGCGCTTCCAGGCTGGTGATAGCTGGCTGATGGTTGGCTAGCATCGTGTCAAATAGGATCGCGAGTAGCACTGCTACTGCCACAATTACTATAGTTACTAGATATCTTTTTTTGTTCATTAGTTTCTCTCCTAAAGCCTTTTTCGTTCAAGCCTGAATCCAGGGCATCACATATATTACCACTCTTATAAGGGTGATGGAAACTACTGTTTGAATGACTTTCTAGGCATCTTCTGCATGAAGTGCCCATGGTGTGCAGGTCGCCATCTGGAAGACTATGCTCTTAGCTGGAATCGCTATTTATCTCCTAACTTTATCCAAACTCACATGGTGAACAAGACACCACTTCGAAAACTATACTCTTACTGACCATATTGCCAGCGACATCAGACACTATTACCGTGACCGTAACGTCACAGGCCGTACTCGGGGCAGTCCAGGTAATCATAGAGCCCTCCCCGGAAATCTCGCCACCATCGCATGACCATTCGTAAACCAATTCGCCGAGTTCACCGTCCGTGTCTGAAGCAATGCACTCAATATAGTATTCTTTTGTTTTCCCGACCTTGTACCCAGTCGTGGTTTCTTTCAAATATTTGGGCTCTTTGGCAGTAACAATCAGGTCTTCAATAATTGGCGGAGTACCAAGTGTCACGCTGAGAGTTACCGACCTTGCGTCTTCCCCATCATGGCCATCATCGACCACAACTGTGATGTCGTACATACCGATTTCTTCAGGAGCAGTCCAGATAACTTCAGACCCCGTGCCAGTAATATTACCTCCGGTGGTTGACCATTCATAACTTAGCTCGTCGCCATCAGGGTCTGAAGCAGTACACGTCACCTGGAGACTACCCGAAGGAATGGTCCATTCTGCCTCAGCTTCCAGGCTGGTGATAATTGGCCAATGGTTGGTTGGCTGAGATGTGGTCGTACAAGATGGAGCCAAGAACAGCACTGCTGCCGCCATAATTACCATAAGTACTAGACATCTTTTTTTATTCATTAGTTTCTCTCCTTTGAAACCTCTTTCGTTCAAGCCTGTATCCTGGGCATCACATATATTACCACTTTTATATTGTATTTGTTTAGGGCTTGGATTTTAGGATTTAAAATTTAGCCGCAGAGATTGCTACGCTTCGCTCGCAATGACGAAAAAGTGAGGTGCTCGCAATGACAACAGGAAGGTGCTGAGGATGGCAAGTGGGCAGCCTCTGGATATTGATGCATGTGTCGGCATTATTGAATTGGCAAGAAAATTTATCCTGGCAGCAGTATTTTCGCTTAGCTGGTGATTGGGATTGATATTCTTGATGCTGCCTGGGAGATCAGTGGCGTAGCGGCTGAAGTGACGCACCCGACAATCACTAAAACGCCTGCAAGCGAAAACTGGCATCAACTGGAGCCTCGGCAGCTACGTCCGTTGCAGCGACTTGTTAGCCGCGCCACATCTCTCACTACGACCAGGCAGGTAGGTTCTCAGCTTTCCAGTATCTAAACAGCAAGACCAAGCTGTAAACGCCGGTAGCAAACAGAATCGTATCCTCATAGACACCATACCTGGCAATTTGCACAAATGGCGTGAACGGGATCGCGCAGACAAGCAGCAAAAGGTATATCGTTTTGTCAACCTGCGGCAGAGCCATTGTTAGCAGGAGCAAGCCAAGGGCTGTTGTCGGGCATGGAAAAGCTCCAGGCATCATGAGGCTCGTGAAGCTATGTCCAAAGACCATGCCGAACAAAGGGTAGCAGAATATCAACAGTGCCAGCACCAACGTCGCATACTTCCGCCACCCGACTGTGGGAAGAGAGAACCGCATCTTTTGCCTGAATAAATCGAATGCAAACAACACCGCGACGATGATGAACAAAGAACCAAAGACGTAGTTGCCGTAGCTGCCACCAGCCATATCCCTGGCAAGTACGAAATAGAACGCAATGCCATTCCATGCGAATGCCATCGAGAGATATAGCTTTGCGAAGAGGGTCTGGATTCTTCCAGGTTTGAGAAAAAGCCATCCGACGAGCAGGATCGCAGCAATGTAGAAAATGATCTGGGCAGGCTGGATCTGAGCACCGTAAGCTTCCATAATTTGCCAGAATTCGTTTTTGGCTATCATGCTTTGCCCTCGAAGTAGCGGTATTTTCGCTTAGTGTGGTGACTTGGATTGAAATCCTTGATATCTCCTCACTATACAGCTGAAATCACCTTTATTTCGTCTCCCACCACCGTGCCCAGAAAGTCGCAGGCGCTTCCGTCTCTTAGCGATACTTCAAGATAACCGCTGCTGCCCACGATAGCCATTACCCCTTCATTTTGCGCGTAGTAACTGTTGATACCTTGAATACAGTGTCCAGCCACCTCAACCATGACATCCTTTCCAGGTAAGTCATTGTTTTTAACATTTGTAATCAAGTTGCCAAAGCGGTCAATATGTAAGACCAGGCCAACTAAATTACCCTCTGGATCAAGGGACGGTTTTGGTATGGGGAGGACATGCAGGGAGTTAATTTTCTCCCCGAATTCATAAAGGGAAATGCCTAGAGAGAGACCGGCAGCCACGGGGGCAAAAATATCTCTTCCATGGAAGATAGGGCTGACCGGATGTCGCCAGAAGCGAGGGTCGGTAATGGCTACAGCTTCAAGGCCGGTCTTAAATACTATCTCTTTGAGGTCATGAGTATGTTTGGTCAACGAGCGACTTTCAACGTGAAATAAATCATCAATTATATAGCTGAGGATGCCATTGTTGGGGGCAACGAAGAGGGCCGTTGGTGTTTTCAGTATTATCCCCTGGCGCTCACTTCCTACGCCGGGGTCAACAATAGCCATATGAATTGTTTGCTTAGGGAAGTAGCGGTAAGCAACACTAAGTATGAAAGCAGCCTGAAGGATATTTTGCGGCTCGATAGAATGGCTGATGTCTATGATAGCAGCTTCAGGGTTAGTGCTTAGGATAGCGCCTTTCACAGCAGCAACGTAAGCATCATCATAGCCAAAGTCGGTAGTCAGGGTTATTGTGAAACTCATCTATAGATACTAAGCCTGGGTAGCGGTTAAAATAGCAAAAACGACAAGCAAGACGACTAAGATTATGGTCAGTTTGAAAAGTGTGCTTTCTATCCCTCGCCGAGTTCGATACACCGAGTCAGCTTGCCCAAAGATACCCCCTATACCTCCCCCGCGTAACTGAAATAGTACAGTGGTAATTAAGGCTATTGCTATTAGTATCTGGCCGATAGAAAAATAAGTAGGCAATCTATTTACCTCCTAGCTCTTCTATAATAATCTCTCTCACCACGGCTGGATTAGCCCTTCCTCTGGAAGATTTCATTACCTGCCCTATAATAAACGTCAAAGCTTGCTGTTTGCCAGAGGTATAATCTGCTACTGCTCCGGTATTATTGGATATCACTTGTTTTACCACTTCCCTTATTTCATAGGCATCGCTAATCTGGCTGAGTTTTTTTTCTGTTATAATCTCGCTGGCTCTCTTGCCACTGCGAAACATCTCCTCAAACGCTGCCTTGGCAGCCGGTCCGCTTATAGTACCATTATCTACCAAGCCAAGCATTTCTGCTAGATGTTTCGGACTTATTTTAACATTTTCAATCCCAGTGTTGGTAGCGTGAAGCAGTCGGCTGAAATCTCCTAAAAGCCAGTTACTAACCATCTTGGCTTTGCCAGGATCCATTAGCTTAACGCAGTTTTCAAAATAATCGGCCATGGCCCTGGAGCTAGTTAAAATATTAGCATCGTACAAGGACAAGCCATATTGGGTTATAAATCGGTCTCGGCGTGCTTCAGGTAGTTCGGGGAGTCTTGCTCTGATTTCCTCTATCCAGGCTCGGTCCAAAACCAGGGGAGGCAAATCAGGTTCGGGAAAATATCGGTAATCATCGGCATACTCTTTGGTTCTCTGGGTCACTGTTATGCCTTCTTCCTCTATCCAACCTCTGGTCTCCTGTACCAGTTCACCACCTTCCTCAAGCACCTTTTTTTGTCGTCTCGATTCATATTCCATAGCCTGGTAAACTGCTTTGAAGCTATTCATATTTTTAACTTCCACCTTGGGCAAAAACTCTTTACTAGCCACTGGGCGTATGCTTATGTTGGCATCACATCTAAAGCTTCCCTCCTCCATGTTGCCGGTGGACACCCCCAGATAACGCAAGATATTGCGTAACCTGATAAGGTAATCCCGCGCCTCCTCGGATGAACTTATTTCGGGCTCGCTAACAACTTCCATCAAGGGCACCCCGGAGCGATTGACGTCTATCAGACTGCAATCCCCTCTGTGCCACAATTTAGCGACATCCTCTTCTAGATGCACCCTGGTGATATTTATTCTTTTTTTGGTACCGTTGCTATCAATGGTTAGCAACCCTCCTTTTCCAATGGGAGCATCATACTGGGAAATCTGGTAACCCTTCATCAGGTCAGGGTAAAAGTAGTTCTTACGGTCGAATTTGGTATACTCGGGTATGGTGCAATTTAAAGCCAGGGCAGTCATCACTGTATATTCCACTGCTTTTTCATTGATGACAGGGAGAACGCCGGGCATGCCCAGGCAGATGGGACAGACGTGGGTATTAGGATGGGCACTGGCATAATCGGTACTGCAGCTACAGAACATCTTGCTCTTGGTTAATAGCTGAGTGTGAACCTCCAGGCCGATGACAATTTCATATGTCATAGCTTTCGCTCAGTATAGCAGTGTTATCAGGCAAGGGCAAGGAACAGCTGACTTGACCCACACTCGGGGCATTGCTAGAATTGAATTTGGGGATATAGCTCAGTTGGGAGAGCGCTGCGTTCGCATCGCAGAGGTCGGGGGTTCGAATCCCCCTATCTCCACCATGCCCCTGTAGCTCAGTTGGATAGAGCAGCGGTTTCCTAAACCGCGTGTCGGGCGTTCGAGTCGCCCCAGGGGCATTTTTGATTATAAGTATGCTGTTTCAGGGGTGTCGCCCAGTAAATATTTTCCACATCCCAAAGCTGGGTAGTTGCATATGTCTTGGGTTCTGATATTTTATAGAAATCATAATACAAAAGTCATTGCAAGGCTGACGCAGTATAGGGGAGGTAAAGAAGAAAAAGCTCAATTCAGCGTCTTTTTTCTCGGGCAACTCTCCTTCGGCCTTGTCTTTTTGCCTGTGCAGCTCTCCTTCTGCGCACGAAGAAAATCGCCAGTCCCGCTGCCACCACCGCTCCTATGATCCCGCCAACTAGCGGCCAGTTTACTGGTGGAATCTCCTCAAAATTGGCCCTTATGGCGTAGTCGTCGCGTATAGTGATGACGGTTGTGGCTGCGTTCACATTAAAGATAGCGTCAACATCACCGGTCCACTTGACAAAGCGGTAGCCCATCTCGGGTTTGGCAATCAGGCGGACCATCCCTCCGGCATTGTATGTGAAAGTCCCTTCGCCAGGGGTGGTTACTGAACCATGAGCAGCACCGGAAATGGTGACGGTATATTCCACAACCCCCAGATTCCATTTGGCAAGCTCGATATCCGGGCCGGCGGCGACCACGGTGCCGTCAGTTTTAAGCCCAACTGTGTGCCACCAGCCTGCGGCGATTTGAGTGATATCCGTCCAGTCGCTGACATTGCACTGTCTGTAGGAGTTATCTCCTGTGCTGACCACAGTTTTGTCGTCTCTAAGCCCAACTGTGTGGCGGTTGCCTGTGGCAACTTGTATAATGTTTGTCCAGTTGCCGACAACTAATTCTCCATAAAAGTTTCGTCCTCCTCTGGCAATTACAGTGCCGTTGTTCGTGAGTCCAGCCGTTTGTAGGCTACTTGTGGCGACTTGGCAGATGTTGGTCAAGCCGTCCACGGCAAGCTGTCCGAATTCGTTGTCTCCCACGGCTACTACAGTGCCGTCTTTCTTGAGCCCTACCGTATGCTGCCATCCGGCGGCGACCTGGATAATGTCAGTCCAGTTGCACACATTACACTGCCCTTCGTAGTTTTCTCCGATGGCGACGACGGTGCCATCGGACTTAAGCCCTACCGTATGATGCCATCCGGCGGCGACCTGGATAATGTCAGTCCAGTTACCGACATTACACTGCTCGTAGCGATTGTCTCCCACGGCAACCACTGTGCCGTCATTCTTAAGCCCCACCGTGTGCTGGCCACCTGCGGCGATTTGGATGATATCTGTCCAGTTGCCGACATTGCATTTCCCATATTGGTTGTATCCCACGGCAATCGCAGTGCCGTCAGCTTTAAGCCCTGCCGAGTGATAATAGCCTGCGGTCACCTGTTTTATGTCCGCCCAGTTGCTGACCTCGCACTGTCCATGGTGCATATATCCCACCGCTACTACGGTGCCGTCGGACTTGAGCCCCACCGTGTGACTCAAGCCTGCGGCTACCAGGATGATGTCTGTCCAGCCGCTGACAGCGCATTGCCCGTAGGTGTTTCTTCCCACAGCAACCATGGTGCCGTCAGATTTAAGCCCTACAGTGTGGTCATAGCCTGCGGCGACTTGCACGATATCCGTCCAGTTGCCGACGTTGCACTGCCCTTCGTAGTTGTCTCCGATGGCGACGACGGTTCCATCGGCTTTAAGCCCCACCGTGTAATAGCTGCCTGCGGCGACCTGGACAATGTCTCGCCACTCGCCGACATCGCTCTCCCCGTCTGCATTGTATCCTATGGCGACCACGGTGCCATCAGTTTTAAGCCCTACCGTGTGCCCAAAGCCTCCAGCAACTTGGATAATGTTTGTCCAATTACCGACATCGCACTGTAGGCCGCCGTTCCATCCCACAGCAACCACAGTGCCATCGGCTTTGACTCCTATTGTGTGTTGCACGCCCGTGGCAACCATCACGATATCAGTCCAGCCTCCGACATCGCACCGTTTATAAGTGTTATCTCCCACTGCAACCACGGTACCGTCAGCCTTAAGCCCTACAGTGTGATAGCTGCTCGCGGCGACCTGGATGATGTCTGTCCAGTTGCCGACATTGCACTGCCCGTATGTGTTATCTCCCAAAGCGACCACGGTGCCGTCGGCTTTAATCCCCGCTGTGTGATACCAGCCTGCGGCGACCATGGGTGTCGCTTGCCCTTGAGCCATGTTCAGGGTCATTATGGAATCAGCGCTGGATCTATTTACCGCCCAATGAGTAGTCGCATGGTCATCTGTCAGATGAATGGTTGCTGAAGCTCCCGCTGCCCAAGCAGGAAGAATCAGGCCGAGGACCAGAACGGTAGCGAGTAGGGCTGGTATGAATATCTTTCTATTTTTCATTACTGCCTCCGATTATACATCATTTGAAAACTGAAACGCCTTTCGTGCATATTAAAGTCTCCCCTAACGCAGTGTCAGAATCTTAAACCTATGTAGCTCATACTTTCTTCCAGTACTTCTCCCTCAACTCTTTCTTCAAAATCTTGCCGGCCGGGTTTTTGGGCAGGGAATCGACAAATTCGATGTCCTTCGGTACTTTATAACCTGCTATGTGCTTTTTGCAGAAGGCGATGATCTCTTCTGCGGTAGTGCTTACTCCTTTCCTTGTTTCTACTACAGCGTGAACCTTTTCTATCCAGTATGGGTCAGGGATACCGATGACAGCCGCCTCCAGAACCGCAGGATGCTGGTAAAGAATCTCTTCTACTTCCCTGGGATAGACATTTTCCCCACCGGAAATAATCATGTCCTTTTTCCGGTCTGCAATATAGATATAACCTTCATCATCGTAATAGCCCATATCCCCGGTATGGACCCAACCATTGATAAGGGTTTCCTTGGTTTCCTCGGGCTTGTGCCAGTATTCAACCATAATGTGCTTACTTCTTACTATTATCTCGCCCACTTCATCAGGCCCGACATCGTTACCTTCCTCATCCACAATTCTGACCTGCACTCCGATATGTGGTCTGCCCGCTGACGTGAGTTTTCTCTGTTCTTTCTCGGGTCTATCCAGGACATTGTGGTCATCTTTTGACAGGTGAGATACGGCTGGACCAGTTTCACTCTGCCCGTATCCTTGGGCGAAAATGGGACCAAAAACTTGCATCCCTTTCTTTAGCACCTCCAAAGGCATGGGTGAGGCTCCGTACCACAAGAGTTGCATAGAACTGATATCATAATTATTGAGGTCAGGTACGTTGAGCATCGCCACCAAATGGGTCGGCACAAAGTCCATGTGAGTGGCCCGCTCATCGTGGATAATTTGTAGTGTTGCTGCGGGGTCGAAGAATTTCATGATAATATTGCATCCCCCGATGTACAAGGAGCTCCGGAAATGGGTATTCCCCGCAATATGGAATAGGGGCGTTATCTGAACACGCCTGTGCCCGGGGTATAGGCCCATATCCATAACTAGAGTCTTGCTGTCGTCAATAAAGCAATGTTGGGTATATAGAGCACCACGGGGCACGCCGGTAGTGCCGCTGGTGTAAACGATGCAAGCCGGGTCATCTTCGTCTACCTGGACATCAGGTTCTGCCTTGGAATAACTGGTCAGCAGGTCACTGTGATATATCATATCGGAAACGGGAGCCTCCAAAGAGATGAAGTTCTTAACCTTGGGCAGGTGCGGTCGCAGTTGATTAGCCGTCTCCATTAATTCGGGTCCCACGAACAGGGTATTGGCTTCCGAATAATTGATGATGTACTCAAGTTCCTGTTCTCTCAACCTGGGATTAAACGGCGACGCAATGAATCCTCCCTTCATCGCTGCCCCGTAGAATTCAATATACCCAAGGCAATTCCATGATAAGATACCAATTACATCTCCCTTCTTGACCCCCATTGTCTGCAAAGCGTGTATCAGGCTATTTACTCTGGCATTAAACTCGGAGAAGGTTATCCTTTCGGCTCCATACACGAAAGCTTCCTTGTCCGGATGTAGTAGTGCATGTCTGTGGATGATATGGGCGAAGGTGCCTATTTTGTATTGACTTAGCTCTCTTAGTATATTCCTTGTTGGCATGCTTTCCTCTCTGTCATTTACTTCCTATTGTTTTTCCTGCTTCGGGCGCTGCCGATACGCTTCGATATAACGTCGGGCACGCTTGTCACGGCCGAGCACGAGGTCGGCGGCCAGGATAATTGAGCGTACCTTAGCCGCATCCACAATGAGGCAGGTGGCGCCGGCGGCAGTAGCCATTACGACGAAGGCGTTATTGATAAGTTCTCGGTCGGGCAAGCCAAAAGATACATTGCTGGCGCCCATTGTCATGTTGACTCCCAGTTCGGCTTTAATCCGCTGGATGGCTTCTATGACTGCTACTCCGGAGGCGGGTTCAGCTCCTACCGCAAAAGCAAGACAATCAATGACTAAGTCCTCACGGGGGATACCTGCCGCCTCGACTTTTTCCACTATCTTATGGGCAACCCGCACTCTCCCTTCAGCGTCCTTGGGGATACCCTCGTCATCCTGCACGAGGCCGATGACCGCAGCCCCATATTTCTTGATTAAGGGCAGGACCCTTTTCTGGGAGTGCTCTTCACCGGTAACCGAGTTAACCAGCGGCTTACCCTTATAGACCTTGAGTGCCGCTTCCAGGGCGTCTGGGTTAGAACTATCGATGCATAGGGGTGTATCTACGGTTTCCATAACTGCCTGCACCGCCTTGGGCAGCATGGCTGCCTCATCGATGCCGAATACACCTACGTTAACATCGATAATATCCGCCCCGGCTTGCGTTTGAGCCAGCGCTTCTTTGCGCACAATCTCCAGGTCGCCGGCCTTGAGAGCCTCGGCTAGCTTTTTCTTTCCCGTG
>Ga0315541_1001671_pt1 | contig 19960 bp, 25 predicted proteins | sample SalMarSW160190MG_FD_203095 | JGI IMG/M metagenome (GOLD analysis project Ga0315541, IMG submission 203095) | Salt marsh sediment microbial communities from the Plum Island Ecosystem LTER, Massachusetts, United States - Salt Marsh Sediment SW1601-190 ...
GATTAACAGACTTTTAACGAACTTTTCTAAATTTTGTAATATTAAGCGTTAAAAGTCTGGAATTTTAGTCAAGTGTCAAACTTTTTTGTTTTTATTGTTGAATTACAAAATATTTATTTAAAGATATTTTTTATATTGTTTCATGCCAACGCTTCCAACAGATTTAGATTCAAAAATTACAAAAGAATGCAAACGAAGAAGATTATCTCCGAGAACAACTAAAACCTATCTTTATGCAATCCATAAATTTCTTAATTGGTCTAAAAAAGAGTTAAGATATGTTTCAAAAAAAGATGTTCGTTTATTTCTCGAATATTTATCTGAAAAGAATCTTGCTGGAAATACTATGAATACTTATCATATGGCAATAAGATTTCTTTTTGAGAATGTTTTGGAAAAGCGAATGTGGATTGATATAAAATATTCCAAAATTCCCCGGAAATTGCCAGAAGTTTTATCTAAGAAAGAAATCAAAAAATTAATTGACTCCATAAAAAATTTCAAACATCAGTTAATGGTTTGTTTTATGTACTCTTCAGGATTGAGAGTTTCTGAATTAATTAATATGAAATTTAAAGATTTAAATTTAGAAAAGAATTTTGGATTTGTGAGAAATGGGAAAGGTGGAAAAGACAGATTAATTACTTTACCGAATAATTTAATTCCTGCATTAAAAAAATTAATTTCAAATGAAAATTTATCTGAAGATAATTATGTATTTCAAAGTAATCGTGGAAAGAAATATTCTGTTAGAACAATTCAGAAAATCGTCGATAAATCCGCTAAACTTTGTGGAATAAAGAGAAAGATTCATCCGCATACTTTAAGACATAGTTTTGCAACGCATCTTGTTGAAAATGGTTATGATATCACAAATGTTCAAGCGTTACTTGGGCATAAATCTCCTGAAACAACTTTAATATATACTCATATTGCTTCACCGAATCTTATAAATACAAAAAGTCCTTTGGAAAGTTTATGAAATTAATCCTTACTTTTAAAAATTCTTTCCCAGATTGTTGGTTTGTCTTTTGTTGAATCATATTCGATTTCCAGAATTCGCGCAGCAATTTCTTTGTAAGCACGTGCAACTTCGGATTTTGGATAAACATGAACAATTGCGTCTTTTTTGTTTAATGCTTTTTTTATGTCTATGTGTTCAGGAATCATTCCTATTATAGGAGAATCCAGCATGTCTTTGACAACCTCGGGCTGCATTTCTATTTTGTCTTTTCTGACACGGGTTATTATTATGCCTTTAACTGGTTTTTTCATTTCATTAGCAATTTTTATTGTTTTCAATGCGTCAGTGATTGCAGGCATTTCCGGGTTTGTTATGACTATTAATTCGTCGGCAATTTCCATGACAGCCATTGCTTCACTCCCCAGTCCTGCTGCACTATCGACGATGATATAGTCAGAAAGTTTTTTGAAATCTTCAGAGAATTCTTTTAATCTTCCTGGTTTTGTTTTTTTCAACTCTTTTATTGAAAGTGAAGAAGGCATTATTTTTAATCCTGACTCGTGTTCGTAAATTGCTTCATATGGTTCTGCTTTTTTTTGGAGAATGTGATTTAGGTTTATCGGGACTTCCGGGGAGTTTAGGTGTATTCCAATATTGGGTGTTGAAAGGTTTGCGTCTATTAATAAAACATTTTTTCCAAAATAATTTATAGCTGCTCCCAGGTTTATTGCAGTTGTTGTTTTGCCTACACCCCCTTTACCAGATGTAATAACGATTATTTTAGCCATTTAAAATTGTTAATATTTACTTTGATAAAAGAAATTGCTTTGTAGAACTTATAAACCTTTCTAACTTTTCAGCGTACTCTTTTAATTTTTCTAAGTTAATATTTATTTCTTCTCCTTTGAATAAAATTCTGAGTGTTACATTTTTTCTGAATTCGCCGATTCGTTCTGTTCTGAGTTCTTCGATTTTTCTCAGCATTTCATAAAGAGCTATAACTTCCAGAAATTCTTTATTTTTTCTGAAAAGTTTTTTTACTTCTTCTGTTTTTTTGAACGGGCTTTCAGGAATTGAAGAAATCTTTTTTTTCTTTTTTGCTTTGATTAAAATTTTGTCAATGGATGTTTCAATCATTCGACGCCAACGTAAGAGAAGGTTTTTTATTACGTCACAGGTTTTTGTATATTTTAAACTGACGTAAAGTAAGTGATCTGCGCTTATTTTTTCCTGTATTATATCTTCCATGCGAGTCCTTTGGTTTTACACTAATAGAATTATAATCTTTGAAGTTAAAGGACTTTAAATATCTTTTGCTGTTTTGGAGGAGTGAAAGTCAGAGAGAATTTCCATAAGGTTTTATGTTTGTCGTCGGGTGCGGGAGATATTTTTGAAAGTTTGTTGAAGAGACATAATTTTGGTTTCTATGAAATTCATTTATTGTTAAGCGTTTTGTGTCTTCAGTATTAGCAGATTTTCTCAAAAATTCTTCATGGATTCTTTTTGTCAATTCAAAGTTTTCATCAATTTGTTCTTGAGTTTGTTTTATAGGAGTTGAAGGAAATTTTTTATTCATTTCATCTGTTTTAGAAGTTTCTTTTATTGTCATTTTAATTTAAGGTTTTGAAATTATTCTTTGATAATTTCTTTGAAAATTGTAGTTATTTAATCTTGTTTGATAATTTTGATATTTGCGTCTTTGTTCTTGTTCGCTTAATTTTTTGCTTTCGCTTCTCCAATGTTCGAGATATTGTGATAATCTTACCATTTTATTTTGATGTTAAAGAATTATTTAAATATTATTGTGATTTTGTTTTTGAGATTAAGCCACCACGAGCCCCGACCACCACCCCTAAAATGCGCTCACTTTGTATCGCGAAAATCTATTTGATTGAGAAAAATTAATGCGTAAAATTTTTAATCGTTTGTTCAACTTGATTACACAATATTTTAGAATTAAAAAGAGGTGATAAAATTATTCTGAAAGTTCCAAAATTGTTTCAGCTAAATCTCCGTTGTTTTTTTCCAGTGTTTCTTTTGCAATTTCTTCTGAGACGCCTGTTTTTTCGATGATGGTTTTTATGTCTTCTTCTGTGAAAAGTTCTGGTTCTTCCTGTACTTCAGAAATATCTCCGGTAATTTGGAAAGATTCATTGCCCTGCATTTTTATTTTTTGAACAGAAGGATTTTCTATGATAATTTTATTTCCGTCAGTTTTTTCTATAATTACTTTTTCAGTAGGGATATCTTCCTGGGAAATTCCCATTTTTTTTAACATGCCCTGCATTTGTTTTGGGTTGCCTAATCCTGGAAACATTTTAAAAAATAAAAGGCAGAACTATTCTTAGTCCGATTATTAAAATTATGAAAATTACTACATGAGTTGGTTTTAGCATAATGTAACTATTGTATTCTTCGCTGTAACGCATTAAACCGCCGAATCCTGCCGGCATGTTTATTTTGTTTTGTTGTGCCATGATATTTTAGAGAGGGATAGTTTTTAAAATTATTTGTTCTTTATTTAATCATGAAACTTTTTATTTTTGGTTCAACAGGGGATTTAGTAAAGAGAAAAGTTATGCGGGCTTTGCAGGAGTTGGAAAAAAATGATTTAGAAATTTATGCTATTGGAAGGCGTGAAATGGATAGGAAAGAATATCAAAATTTTATTTGTTCAGATTGGTGTGATTTGAAATTTAGGAATTCAATTCATTATTTGAATGTTGATTTTAAAAATTTGAATTTTGAAGATAAACTTTCTGAAAAAGGGATTAATTATTTTTATATTTCATTGCCTCCTTTAGAATATAAGAATGTGTTTAAATTTTTGGAAAAATTTATTGATAAAGGTTATGAAATTAAAGTTCTTGTTGAGAAGCCGTTTGGAAAAGATTTGGAAAATGCAAAAGATTTAAAAAATTTTATTGAGCATTCTAATTTGAAAGGGGATTTGTTTATTTCAGACCATTATTTATTTAAAGAGAGTTTTATGAATCTTCCAAAAAAGTTCAATCAAATTAAAATTGTTTCTATTGAAGAAATTGGTTTAGAAAATAGGGTTACTTATTATGATAAAACTGGGGCTTTGAAAGATATGATTCAGAGTCATTTTTTGAATTTGATTTTGAAGAATTTGAAATTTAAAATTAATTTAAATGAAATTGAAATTTTGAATTTTGTTAAAGGACAGTATAAGGATTATTCTAAAGAATTGGGAAAGAAAAGTTTAACAGAAACTTTTGCAAATTTAAAATTTAAATGCTGTGACAAGGAATTTGAATTTATTACTGGAAAAGGTTTTGCTAAAAAAGAAAGTTTTGTTGAAATTGATGGAAAGAAATTTGTTGATGAATTTGATAATTCTTATGTTGAAATTTTTAAAAAGTTTTTTGATTTGAAAATGGAAGATTTTCCGACTATTGAAGATTCAATTTTAGGTTGGGAAATTATTGAAAAGTTTGAAAAATTTGGGAGGGGAAAAGAATTGAAGATTTATGAAAAAGATGGAGGGTTGGGAGAGGTTTTGGGTGAAGAGAAAAACTCTTAAACATCTTTTTTCTTTGTAAGCTATGGCAAAGTCAAATTTTGATTTTAAATCTGTAGAAGAAAAATGGAAAAAGTTTTGGAAAAAAGAGAAAATTTTCAAAGCGGATTTATCTGGGAAAAAAATTTATTCAGTTGACACCCCTCCGCCATATATTTCAGGAAAAATGCATATTGGACATGCGTTTAGTTATGCTCAACAGGATTTTATAATTAGATTTATGAGAATGAAAGGGTTTGAGATTTTTTATCCTTTTGGAACAGATGATAATGGTCTGCCGACGGAAAGATTTATTGAAAAAATAAATAATGTTAAAAGTATTGATATGGGAAGAGCAGAATTTATTAAACTTTGTCTTAAAACTTTGAAAGAAGTGACTCCGGACTGCATTCAGGATTTTATTAATTTGGGAATTTCTGCTGATTATGAAATGCATTATTCAACTATTGACGAGCATTCGCAAAGAATTTCACAAAGGTCTTTTATTGAGTTGGCTAAGAAAGGGGAGATTTATAGAAAAAATTTTCCAACTATTTGGTGTCCAAATTGTCAGACATCAATTGCTCAGGCAGAGTTGGAAGATAAAGAAGAAAAAAGTTTGTTTTCAACTTTGAAGTTTTTTGTTCCGGAATTGAAAAAAGATTTGTTGATTGCTACGACAAGACCAGAGTTGCTTGGAGCTTGTGTTGCTGTTTTTGTTCATCCCGACGATAAACGTTATAAAAAATTAGTAGGGAAAAAATCAAAGGTTCCTTTGTTTGATTTTGAAGTTCCGATTATTGCTGATGAATCTGCAGATATTGAAAAAGGAACAGGTGTTTTAATGGTTTGTTCTTATGGAGACAGATTTGATGTTGATGCAATTAACAGGCATAAATTGAAACCGAAATTAATTTTAGATAAGCAGGGAAAAATTTCTGAAGGAAAATATAAAGATTTGAAAATTGAAGAAGCAAGAAAGAAAATTCTGGAAGATTTGAAAAAAAAGAATTTGATTTCTGAACAAAAAGAAATTTCTCATGTTGTTAATTGTCATGATAAATGCGGAACTCCGATAGAGTTCATTGAAGTTGAGCAGTGGTTTACTAAAATTTTAGATAAGAAAAAAGAATTGATTAAGCAAGGAAGGGAAGTTAAATGGTATCCGGAGTTTATGAGAAAGAGATATGAAAATTGGATTAATGGTTTGGAGTGGGATTGGAGCATTTCAAGAAACAGGCATTTTGGTGTGCCGATTCCTGTCTGGTATTGTGATAATTGCAATGAAATAATTTTTCCTGATGAAAAGGAGTTGCCTGTTGATCCTTTGCAGACAAAAAAGAAATGTTTGAAATGCAAAAAAAATGCTGTTCCTGAAAAAATGGTTTTGGATACTTGGGCGACGTCGTCTTTGACACCGCAGATTGCTGCTGAATTACCTCAGGTAAAAGGCAAGATAAAAATTCCGTTTTCACTTCGTCCTCAGGGACATGATATAATTCGAACCTGGGCATTTTATACAATTGTTAAATCTTACTTGCATGAGAAAAAAATTCCATGGAAAGATATTGTTGTTTCTGGCAATGTTTCTTTAGGAGGAGAAAAAATGAGCAAGAGCAAAGGAAATGTTGTAAAACCTCAGGATATTATGGAAAAGTATGGTTCTGATGCTTTAAGGTTTTGGGCTGCTGGAAGCAAATTAGGAAGTGACGTGGATTATCAGGAAAAAGATTTGATTGCTGGAACAAAGATGATAAATAAATTATTGAATGCTTTGAGATTTGTTTTTATGAATTTGGAAGATTTTGATTTTAAGAAGCCTAAGAAATTAGAACCTTTGGATAAATTATTTTTGAGTAAATTGAATTTTGTTGTTAATGAAATTGGAAAGAGTTTTGAGAAGTATGAATATTCAAAAGCCAAACAGGAAACTGAACAATTTTTTTGGAATGATTTTTGTGATAATTATTTGGAAATTGTAAAGAAAAGAGTTTATCAAGGCGAAGGAGATAAAAAAATTTCTGCACAATATACTTTGTATAAATCTCTTTTAACCATTTTGAAAATGGTTGCTCCGATAATGCCTTTTGTGACAGAGGAAATTTATCAGGAATATTTTAGAAAAAGTGAAAAGGCAAAAAGCATTCATATTAGTGAATGGCCCAGAGCAGAAATTTTTTATTTGGATAATTGGCGTCACGAAGATTGGATTTATGGAAAACTGTTAGAAATTGTTTCTAGAGTCAGGCAGGAAAAATCAAAAAAACAAAAGGCAATGAATACTGAAATCATATTGGGGTTGGGTGAAAAAGATTATGCTGAGTTAAAAGTTGGATTTTTGGATGATTTGCAGAATGTTGTTAATGCAAGAGAAATAAAAGCCGGTGAAAGTTTTAAAGTGGAGTTTGTTGATTAATTGAATATAAATTTATTTAAACTAAAATTCTTTTAATAAAATATGGTGTTAGGAGAAATTGTTTTGGGCTTGTATATGGTAGCGTATTTTGATTATTGTGGTTATAGAATTTTTAAAGATAGATTTTCTTTTTTGAAAAACAGGTTTGATGATGTAAAAATTAATGAAGAGGTTTTGAAGAAAATTGCAGAAAAGAATTTAATTGAGGAAAATAAAGGGATTTTTAATTCTGTTAAAAATCATATTGTTGAAAATTATAATTCTGTTTTAGAAATGAATGTTCCAAAGTATTTGATGTTTTCAAGACCGGGTTTTTATTTTGATACAAAAAAAGAACTTGCAGGTATGAAAGAGGAAAGTGAAAGAAGATTGAAGGGTTTGGAAATGATTGACTAATTTTATAAACTCTTTACATTTATTATTTTTATGGCAATAATAACTAAAGAAAATACAAGATTTTCATTAGTCAATTTCAGGAGGGGAATATGAAATTAACTAAAGATGAATTACAGGAAATTGTTGATGAATTGAAGAAGCATAAAGGACGGCATACTGAGTTGATTAGTGTTTATATTCCGGCAGGTTATGATGTGAATTCTGTTCAAAAGCAACTTGAAGCAGAGCAATCAACTGCAAAGAATATTAAATCAACAGCGACGCGTAAGAATGTTATTGATGCTTTGGAAAAGATTGTGCGGTTTTTGAAAGATATTAAGGGTTCAATGAAAAACGGGCTTGCTGTTTTTTGCGGTAATGTTTCAAAAGTTGAAGGACAGGATGATTTGCAATTGTGGGATGTTGAACCGCCGAAGCCGTTGAAAGTTAGAATGTATCGTTGTGATAAAGAATTTGTTTTAGAACCTTTGCAGGAGCAGTTGGAAATTTCTGAGATTTATGGTTTATTGGTTATGGATAGAAAAGAAGCAACAATCGGAGTTCTTGAAGGAAAGAGAATTGAAATTTTGCAGAAGATGACGTCAGGAATTCCATCAAAAGTTCGGGCTGGTGGACAGTGTTTAAGTCCTGAAACATTGATTATGAAAAATAATGGAGAAATAATTGAAATTGAAAAATCTCACAATCCTTTAATGATTGTTAGTGAAAATTTCAATAATGAAACTTGTGAAGAAACCCCCATAATTGTTAAATGGGAGAACAATAAAGAATTATTTAAGATTACTACTTGTTATCCAAGATTTGAAATTAAATCTTCTAAGGAGCATACTTTTTTTGTAAGAACTGATAAAGGCATTTTAGAAAAACCTTTGTCAAATATTAAAGAAGGAAATTATTTAATTATGCCAGAGAAAATAAATTTAAATTTAGAAGATCAAGAGATTAATTTTGTTCCAATAGTCAAGCAGAGTTTTAATATGAAGAAAATCATTATTCCTGATAAAATGAATTTTAAATTTTCAAAATTGTTGGGATATTATCTTGGAGATGGAAGTTATGAACAAGATAGAATAACTTTTTTTGAACAGCGAGAAGATGTTGCAAGATATTATCAAAATTTAATTAAAGAAGTTTTTGCTCTTGAATCTGATTTAAGATTTAGGAAATCTAAAAATTATTGGCAATTGAGGGTTTATAGTAGAATAATCAGCCAATTATTTAAGGAAATTTTTGCAAAACAAAATAAAACTTTAGAAGAGAAGATGCCTCAAATAATATTGACTTCTTCTGATGAATCACTTTCAGGATTTATTTCTGGTTTTTTTGATGCAGAAGGTTATGTTTCCAAGGGAAGGATTGCTTTTGGAATCAATAATAAAATTTTGACACTTCAATTTCAATTTGCTTTATTAAGATTAGGTATTATTTCTTCTATTAATGAATATGATAATAAAAGAAATCCTTATTCCAACAACATAAGATATACTTTGGCAATTGATGATTTAAAATCTTTGAAGAATTTTTCTGAATTGGTTGGATTTTCTTCATTAGAAAAACAAAAGAAAGTCAAAGATTTAATTAAAAATAGAAGTAATAGAAATAAAGTAAGGCAAATAGCTACAAATGGTTCTGAAATTGCCAGAATAATTAGGAATTCTGGTTTAAATACAAGAGACTTTCATTGTGGCTATTTCTTTTGTGATAAAAGACAAATGAGTAAAGAAGTTTTTAAGAAGAAAATTTTGGATAAAATTGAAAATTTGGATTTGAAAAAGAGATTAGAATTGTTTTATAATTCTAATTTGATTGCAATTAAGATTTCTAAAATAGAATCTCTTGGATTAAGCAAAACAGTAGATATTGAAACTAAAAACCATAATTTTGTTGCGAATGGTTTAATAGTTCACAATTCCTCTCAGAGATTTCACAGGATTACTGAAGGTTTGACAAGGGATTTTTACAAAAGAATTGCAGGTGAAATGAAAAATGCTTTTTTTGAAAATGAAAAAGTTAAAGGGATTATAATTGGCGGACCGATTCCGACAAAAGATGAATTTATTGATAATGAATATTTACCGACGAAACTTCAGGAAAAAGTTATTGGAAGAATTGATATTGGAGGTTCGGATGAGTCAGGAATAAAAGAACTTGTTGAAAAGTCACAGGATTTGCTGGTTAATCAGGAAATTGTTTATGAGAAAAAATTGCTTGAGAGATTTTTTGAAACACTTGGTGAAAAACCTGATTTGGCTGCTTACAAGGAAGATACAATTCGAAAAGCCCTTGAATATGGTGCTGTTGATACTTTGTTAATTTCTAAAGAACTTGATAAAACCCTTGCAAAAGATTTGAAGCAAAGAGCAATTAATACAAGTTCTAATGTTGAAATGGTTTCTACTGAGACAGAAGAAGGAAAACAATTTTTTAACCTTTCAGGTATGGGCGCTATTTTAAGATTTAAGACTGGTTAAAATTTGAAAGTTGAATTTTTGGATATAAATTTTTATAAATGCAAATTATATTGATGAGTTATGAAAGCTGAATTATATCATAAAATGGAATGTTATTTTATTTCGGAAAATAAAGATTATCAATTATTGCCTTTAGAAAGTGGGCAATTTCATATTTACTATGGAGAATCTGATTCTCCTATACTTGGAGTAATGTATTCTAATAACAAAAAAATGAGTAAGTTTGTGGAGGAAGATAAGAGCAAACTTTTGAAGATTATTGAGTTGATTAAAAAGAATTTAAAGTAATTCTTAAAAACCCCTTTTCATTTTTTAATTCATGGTTTCGGAGAAAACGATAAAAGAGATTGAGGAACGTAAGGAAATTAGAAAAAGGACATAGAAAAATAATTAAAAAATCTTAATCAACTTATTTTTTATACTTCCAGAATCATTGCAGTGATAAACTTTGTGGAAAATTGCATTTGCATTTGAAATTAATTTTAAATTATTTTCTTGAATTAAAATTTTGTTTTCATTTGAAATTTTTAATTGAGGTGGCTTAAATTTTTCCGGAGTTTGATTGAAGCATTTTTGAAATTCATTTATTGCAAAATTCAAATTTTCCTGCGAGATATTTTGATATAAAAATTCTGCATAAGGTTGATGGTTTATTCCATGGAGTTCAAGTGTTTTGTTCAAAGACAAAATTCTTTCGCAGAAAGTTTGATTTTCTGAAATTGGTTTGTTGTTGTAATTTGGAATTATATAAAGAATGTCTGGATTGTAAATTTCTAATTCAGGACATGGAATTTCTGGATGAATGTCATCGATTTGAGTTGGTGTGATTAGGCGTATTATGAATAAGAGAATTATTAGTGAAAGAATTGTGATTAGGATTTTTTGAAAGGGTTTCATTTTTCCTCTGGACAGAAATCCCACAGAAACTGGAAAAATTTTCTGTAACCTTCTGCTAACATTTTATTTTTTAAAACAAACATGAGGGGTTCTTCAAATAATTCTCCTGGTTTAACTCCAACAAAAGTTACAACATAATCTCCGAAGATATCCACTGCTGTATTTGAAGAATATTTTTTTGGGAAAAATTTATATGGCTTTCCGACTAATTTTAAAATTTCTGGTTTTTGCTCTTTAATTTCATAGTCAAAAATATGTTTGAATTTTATTCCTAATTTTTTTCTTTCCTTTTCAAAATGTGGAAGAAAGAATTGCAGTCTTTTGTCAAGCCAAAAAGCTTTAGCACCTATAAAATAAACATCCTCTTTTGTTTCTAAAATATTTTTAAGGTAATTTTTGAATCCTTCTATTCCTTTGTAAAAATATGCTTCAACTTTTTCTGGTTTTTTATTATATTCCTTTTCAAGATTTGGAAGAATTTTATTTAATTTATCTTCTTTTTCTTTTAATAAGTCGGATAGTCTTGTTGGTTCTGTCGCCTTAAAAATTTTTTCTCCTTTAATAAAAGATTCAGAAACTAAACCTTTTTCTGTTAGTTTGCTTAAACTATCATAAACATTTCTTCTATGAACTTTTGATTTATCTGAAATTTGTTGAACAGCAGATTGTCCTGCTTTTACAAGTGTTTCATATATCTTTGCTTCATTTGGGCTTAGTCCAATTTCTTTTAATATTTCTTCATACATAATAAAAATAATTTTCTATGATTTATATTTCTTTTGGTGGTGATTATCACCACTATTATTTATATAATCTTTGGCCAGTAGTATTACTATGAAGTTACAAAATAAACTTGGAGAAAATAGAAAATGAAAATTGAAATAAGAAAATTAGAAAAAAATCCAGAAAGATATATTCAAGAGGTTTTGAAAGCCAGAGGCATAGATCTTAAAAAAATTATTGAAAAATATAAAAAAGAATTTTATGAACTAAAAAATTCTAAAGAAAAAATTCCCTCTAGCAGATATATTGATCTGGGGGGTTTTTTGATTTATTATGATGCTCAAAAAAAGAAAGTAGGAAGTTTTTCAGCAAATATAGATAATAAAAATTATGTTATTATATTTAAAAAACCTAAAAAAAATATATTTTCTCAATTACTCAAATCATCTAAGAAGGTTGTGCCTTGCCCAAGTTATGAAGGAATTTATTTTGCAGAATACTCTAAAAAATTCAATGTGAAATACAATCCAAGAGGGATTTTGAGAGAAGTAGAATTCGATTCTTACTCTTCTGAAACTAGACATTTAAATATTACTATAGCTCCAAACTTTAAAGAAAATAAATTAGAATCTTCTGTTCATGAAGATTATTTTGAAAGAGTTAATCAAAGACCAAAAAAAGAAATTCCAATTTCTGGAGATAGTTTTAGCATTTATGATTTTTTCAAAGGAAAACCAATCTTGAAAGATTCCAAATCAGAACTTAAATATGATGCAGACAAAGTTCCTTTGAAGTTAGAAGAAATTAAAGTTTAAAGACAAGCTTTTTCCTCTAAATTTTTAAACCTCTTTTACTTTTCCCAAATATGGTTTCAGAGAAAACAATAAATGAAATTGACGAATCAAAGGAAATTGAGAATCTTAAAATTCTTGAGGCAGTGTTTTTTGTGTCAGGGAGATTTTTGAATATGCAGGATTTGATTTCTTTGAGTGATTTGAATCCAATTATAATTCGCGATTTGATTGAAAAGTTAAAAGAGAAATATGATAAAGAAGATTCTGCTTTGGAAATTATTGAAAAGAATGGCATGTGGAAAATGGATGTGCGTCAGGAATATAGTTATATAATTAATAAATTAGCTACAGGAAATGCAGAATTTTCCAAGGCAGAACAGGAGACATTAGCGATTATTGCATATAAACAACCAATAAAACAATCTGTGATAATTAAGATTAGAGGAAATAAAGCTTATGACCATGTAAAGAAATTTTCTGATTTGAATTTAATTAAAAAAAAGAAAATGGGACATACAAATGAGTTGAGTTTGAGTGATGAGTTTTATGATTATTTTAATGTTTCAGATGGCGAAGCAAAAGGGAAAAAGATTTTTGAAGAGGCGAATGTTCGGGAAGAAGTTGATGAGGAAAATGTTAAGTTGAATGGAAATGGTGAGAAGGTTATTGAATATTAGTCCCACCCACCCGCCCAAATACCAAAGCGATTTTCTTAGAGAGATTTAATGAAAAAATTATTGTTTTTTGAATATAAATTTTTATAAATGGATTTTGGTTGAATTTTTTATGTATTTAGATTCAAATAAAATTCTAAGCATGAGTGCGCAGGAATATGTCGGACCTTTAAAATCAGTGAGAGATTTATATTAGATTAAAGGAATTCACTGTGAAAATAAAACTTTTGAAATTTTTATGAATTTATTACCAGAAAATACAGAGGTTGTTGTTAATTATAGAAATCAATGTTTTACTCCTATTGGGAATTCTTCTGATATGTCAAAAATAATATGGAATTATCAATTTGGCGAGGCTCTTATTCCAAAAGAGAAATAATTCATCACAAATATCTTTAAAAAATACTAATTGCCTAGTTAATTATGGTAGAGGCAATTACAGTAATTTATCTTGTGTATAGTTTTATTGCATTTTACTTTTTGTTTCTTTTTATCTTGATTTATTTTCAAAATAAAAAAGAGATTTTTTATTGTCCTAAGCCAAAACGAAATTATTCTCTGAGCATGATTGTGCCGTGTTATAATGAAGGTGAGACAATTGAAAAAACAATAAAGAGCATTTTGGATTCTGGTTATGCTGGTTTGAAAAAAGTTATTGTTGTTGATGATTGTTCTAAAGATAATTCTTATGAAATAATTAAAAAAATTGCAAAAAAGTATTCTTTGGTTATGGCTGTTCAGACACCGAAGAATACAGGGAATGCTGCGGGTTCAAAGAATTTTGGGGCGAAGTTTGCAGACACAGAATTAATTGGTTTTAGTGATGGTGATTCTTATATTGAAAAAGGTTCAATTGATAAAATGGTTGGATTTTTTAATGACAAGAAAGTTGGTTCAGTTACGTCGTCGGTTTTGGTTCATAATCGGGAAAAGTTTATTGAAAAATTGCAGTCAATAGAATACAAAGTTATAAAATTCTCAAGGAAACTTTTGGAATTTGTTGATTCAATTTATGTAACTCCAGGACCTTTGGGTTTGTTTAGAAAAAGTGCATTTGATGAAATTAGCGGTTTTGATGAAAAGAATCTGACAGAGGACATTGAGATTACATGGCATTTGCAGGCAGAAGGTTATAAAATTAAAATGGCTGTTCCTGCGCGTTCTTATACAATTGCTCCGTCGAAAATTAAGGATTGGGTTAATCAAAGAAATCGTTGGAATATTGGAGGTTTGCAGACAATTGGAAAATATAAAAAGGCATGGTTCAAAAAAGGAATGCTTGGAAATTTTATTTTGCCTTTTTTTGTTTTGTCGTGGGTTATTGGCATTTTTGGATTATTGGTTTTGGCTTATAGATTTTCCAGAAGAATGATTTTGAACTTTCTTTCTGCAAAACTTTCAGTTGAAGCACAGACAGCGATTTTGAGATTTAGTGATGTTAATCTGACGCCGAATGTTTTGATTTTTCTTGGGCTTACAGTATTTTTCATGAGTTTGTGGTATACGATTGTTGCATTATTGAATATGGCTGAAAACAAAGAATACAAACGAGAGAATTTTTTTGCAGTAGGTTTTTATATGCTGTTTTATCTTTTAGCATATCCGATAATTTTAATAATCTCGGGTTATAAATTTTTGAGAGGAAAAATTACATGGTAAGGTTTTTGGAGAACAGGAAGAGAGTTTTTTTGGAAGCGCTTTTGCTAACTGTTGTTATTTTCTTTTTTGGAGTTTTGATTGGAGTGAGTTTTGAATCAGGCAAGGTTGAGCAAATAAGACAGTATTATTCTTCTTCTGAAGTTTCAATAATGGATGTTTTTGCTTCAAATAATTTAATTGATGTTGAAGGTGCAGGATGCGGGGAATTGATTGAAGCGAATTTTGAATTTGCAAATAGAATTTATGAAGAAGCAATTTTACTGGAGAAGTATGAGGATTCAGGGAAGATTACTGAAGGAATGATTCTAGAGCACAAGAAATATGATTTACTTAGAACTTTGTTGTGGATAAATGAAATGAAGACAACTGAAAAATGCGGAAGAAGTTTTCACACTGTTATTTATTTGTATGAATATCAGCCAGAGGATTTGACGCAGAAAGCAGTGCAGGGTGTTTGGTCTAAAATACTTTTTGATTTGAAACAGGAATATGGTTCTGAGGTTTTGCTGATTCCAATTGCTGTTGATTCTGATTTGGTTTCCTTGAATTCTGCAACAGAAAAATTTGATATTACAGATTATCCTGTTTTGATTATTGATAATAAAGATATTACTTATGAACTTAATAATGTAGAAGATGTAGAAATTTATTTTTGAATTATTTATGCATAAATCTTTTTAAGTATCATATTTTAATAATTTATAATGAAATTGTCTATTATAATTCCCGCTTATAATGAAGAAAAAAGAATCCTTCCTGTTTTGGAAAATTATTATTCTTTTTTTAGCAAAAAATTAGGAAAAAATTTTGAGATTATTATCATACCCAATAATTGTTCAGATCACACCCCTGAAATAGTTAATAATTTTTGTGAAAATAAAAGAGAAGCCAAGTTTTTTGAAATAAAGAAATATTCTGGGAAAGGTGGAGCTGTTATGAAAGGGTTTGATTTAGCCAAAGGAAATTTTATTGGTTTTGTGGATGCTGATGAAAGCACTTCCCCTGAAGAATTCTTTAAATTATTTCTAAATTTGGAGGATAATGATGGTATTATTGGATCAAGGAGGATTGAAGGCGCAAAAATAATGCCTAAGAGAAAACTCGGAAAAAGATTAAGTAGTTTTATATTTTATATGTTTGTTAAACTTATTTTTCATTGGCAATATAAGGATACTCAATGCGGGGCAAAAATCTTTAAAAAAAACGTTGCAAAATTTTTATCTCAGAATTGCACTGAAAAAGGGTGGATTTTTGATATTAATTTATTGGATTTATGCAAAAAACAAAGATATAAGATAAAGGAGTCCCCCCTCTTTTGGCAAGATGATGAAGGTTCTCATATTAGTAATTTAGACGGAATAAAATCTTTTTTTAAAGTGATCAAATATAAATTTATTTTTTAAAAACCCAAAACATTAGTCCAAAAAAATTTGTAATTGTTGAAACTACTATTCCTGAAATTGCAGCAATATTTGCAGATAAAAGAGATTCATTTAATAAAGATAAAATTAATTTCCCAACTAATATGTTTAAACTCATTGATATTCCATATAAAATCAAGAATTTTATTATTTGATGATGCACTTTTCTATTTTTTACTTTGAAAGTTATATTTCTGTTAAAAGTAAAATTAAAACCCATTGAAATTAATATGCCTGCTATTCTGGATAAAACAAACATTGAAGAGAAAATAAAAAATAAATTAAAAAAAGACAAATCAATTAAAGTTGCTATCCCTCCTGCAAAACAAAACAAAAATATTTTTTTGATTACACTTTTTTTAAATAAATTCATATTTTATTAAATTTCTAATCATTTATAAACTTGAAGTTTTTAATTTTATTGACGTAGATTTTGAACTTTTAGAAAATGAAAAAAGAAACAAGAAATTTAATTCTTTTATTTTTGTTTGCTTTTATTTTGAGAATTTTATTTTTAATTTTTATTAAAGTCAGATGTTGGGACGAAACGGTCTACCTCAGTCTGGCGAGGGATTTGTCTTCAAATTTTTTTAATTATAGTTTAAATGGCGCTTATTGGAGTGATTATATTCCTTTTGGAAATTTTCCTTATTCGTGGCCAAACATTGGTTTTCGTGCTCCCTTTCTTTCTTACACTTTGTCTTTGTTTTATAAGATGGGAATTTCAAATTTGGTAAAATTATTTATTCCTCTTGTGTCTGCATTCAGTTCTGTTTTGGTTTATTTTTTAGGAAAGAAGATTTTTAATGCTAAAACTGGTTGGTATTCTGCAATTTTATTTTCAATTATTCCAATAAATCTTTTATGGGGTGCTAGAGTTTCAACAGGAGTTTATGGTTTGTTTTTTCTTTTGCTGAGTTTCTTGTTTTTTTGGAAAGGTTTTGAAGAAGGCGATAATAAATCTAAAATCTTTTTTGGTATTTTTCTTGCTTTGTCTTTGTTATCAAGATATACTATGATGTGGATTTTTCCTGTTTTTTTAATTTATTTTTTGGTAAGAGATAAGAATTTGAAGATTTTAAAAGATAAATATTTATGGTTTGCAATTCTTGCATTTTTTATAATTTTAATTCCTTGGTTTATTTATGGAATAAATTATTATTCTAATCCTCTTGGCGCTTTTATTCACGGAGTTATGGGTTCTGGTTTTTGGGGCGGAGCACAATCTTTGTTTTTTTATATTAAACCTTTGACGATTTTTTCCGGAGTTGGCTTGATTTTTGTTTTTTCTCTTTTTTATTTTTGTAAGGAAAAAAAGTTTTATAACAAAAGAATTTATTTGCTTTTGATTTGGTTTTTCTTTTTCTTTATTGTTGCATCTTTAGTTTCACATAAAGAGGGAAGGTTTTTGCTTCCAATTATTGCTCCTTTGTGTTTGCTTTCAGGATATTTTCTGGAACAAGTTAAACTGAAAAATAAATTTCTGATTTTGATTTTTGCTGGAGTTTTTTTGATTTCTTTTATTCCAACTTTTACTGATTTTTATCAGGAAGAAATTACAGGAACCAGTTATTGTTTTTCTGAAGGATTAGATTATATTTCTTCTTTAGAAGGAAATTCTGTGGTCTATACAGATGAATCGCCTATAGTTTATTCTTATACTGAAAAAGAAACAAGATTTTATCCAAATCCTTGGAATTTAAGTAAACTTGAGTTTGGGAAAAATAATTATATTTTATATACAGATTATGATAAACCTCTTTATTTGGAAGAGAATGTTTTGTTTAGGGAAGATCTGAGAAATAATTTGGAAATGGTTTTTTCTTGTGATGAGGATTGGGGAATTACAGAAGTTTATAGAATTTCTTCTCTTTCAGATTAATATCCTCTAGAATACAAATCTTAAAAAAGAGAAAGTTTATTATTTTTTTATGGTATATTGTGCGATTTGTGAGAATGAGTTTCCTGAGAATAAAATGAAGCAGGTGATTTCTAAAAAAGGTGTTGTGATGGTTTGTCCTGGGTGTTTTAGAGATGATATGCCGGTTTTTAAAAAACCAGAAGATTATCAGTTTGAAGGAATTTATAATCGGAAGTCAGTTTATGACAGGTTGTCGCAGGCAGCTGGTTTGAAAAATCCTGAAGAGCATAAAAAAAGAATTTCAGAATTTGGGAAAACTTCCGGTTCTTTGAATGATGTTTCTTTGAGAAAACTTGTTAATAAAAATTTTGAGAGCAAGATGAAGAAATCGCCTAGAAATGAGGATTTGATTGATAATTTTCATTGGGTGATTATGAGAGCAAGAAGGTCAAAAAAGATTTCACAAAAACAATTTGCAGATGAAATTCAGGAGCCGGAGTCAGCAGTTGCAATGGCTGAGAGAGGAGTTATTCCTGTAGGAAGTGATTTTTTTGTGAGAAAGATTGAGCAGTTTTTAGGAATCAGGATTTCAAAGAAAAGTTTTGAAAATGCAAAGCAAGGAATTACTGAAAATGATAAAATAAAAAAAGAACTTCTTGAAAAATTTGAACAGCAAGGAGAATTTGACGAGGAAATGACAAAGAATTTGACGATTTCTGATTTGAAAGAACTGAAAGAAAAAAAGAAAAAGTGGTGGCAGTTTGGAAAGAAAAAAGATTTTGAAGATGAAGAAGTTGAAATCCATTATGAGGATTTTGGTGAAGGCGAATCACAAACTTTTTAAACTAATTTAATGAATTCTTATTATGGAAGTTAAGATTTTGAAAAATAACAAGGATTCAATTGAAGTTGAAATTGACAGTTTGACAATTGCAGAGATTTTGCGGGTTTATTTGAATAAAGATTCTAATGTTAATTTTGTTGCTTGGAAACGTGATCATCCGACAAAAAATCCTATTTTGAAAATTGAAGGCAAGAATGCTAAGAAATCTTTGAAAGATGCAGTTTCTGCTGTTGTAAAAGATTTGGATAAAGTTGAAAAAGATTTTGAAAAGATGAAATAGGTTTTTTGGAAAAATTAATAATTTTAAAAATTGCTTTGTAGATGTTATTCCCGCCCTCCCGCCCAAATACCAAAGCAATTTTTATTGAACAAGTTAAACTAAAAATCCTAATTGAAATGTCGGTTGACTTTTTGAACAATAATCCTTATTAATTCTATTTTGCAAATACTTTTATGACGGGAAATAAAATTTCAACAGGCAGTTTTGATTTGAACAAGTGGTTGTATGGAGGTTATGAAAGGGACATTATCACGATGATTGCAGGAAGTCCTGGTTCTGGAAAAACGAATTTTGTAATTTTAGCAGCATGCAGTCAGGCGAAAAAAGGAAACAAGGTTATTTTTATTGACACTGAAGGAGGTTTTAGTTCTGATAGAGTAAAGCAAATTGTTGGAGGGGAGAATCTTGATGGAATTTTAGAGAATATTTTAATATTGAAACCAGTGAGTTTTGAAGAGCAGAAAAAGGATTTTATTAAGTTATTGGGATTGTTGAAGAAAGAACAAAATATTGGGGTGGTTGTTATTGATGGAATGGCGATGTTGTATCGTTTGGAATTAGGTGATGCTGTCAAGTCAGGAGAAGATGAAAAAATTAAAGAGATAAATCGTGAAGTTGCAAGACAGATGAGAGCTTTGGCTGAGATTTCGCGAAAGAAAAATATTCCTGTTTTAATTACAAATCAGGTTTATTCTGAATTTGTTTCAGATGATGAAATGAAAAAACAAACAGAAAGAAAAACAAATCTTGTTGGAGGAGATTTATTTAAATATTGGAGCAAATGCATAATTGAATTGAAAAATAATTCCGGAAAAAGAAAAGCAGTTTTATTGAAGCACAGAAGTTTGCCTGAAAAGGAAATGGGATTTGTGATTAAGAATGAAGGTGTTTTTCGGAAAGGTTTGTTTTAAACAACAAAGTTATCCCAATATGTTTTAACAAATTGTTTATGCATAAAATCAATTAAAGGCTTGTAATATTTCATATCTGTGTTTAGTAAATCGTTTTTTAGACAAGGGTATGCTTTGTTCATTGAA
>Ga0315541_1001675_pt1 | contig 19927 bp, 22 predicted proteins | sample SalMarSW160190MG_FD_203095 | JGI IMG/M metagenome (GOLD analysis project Ga0315541, IMG submission 203095) | Salt marsh sediment microbial communities from the Plum Island Ecosystem LTER, Massachusetts, United States - Salt Marsh Sediment SW1601-190 ...
CGTACTAGACTATATACAGTTAACCGAACAAACATACGCAATACTTCTATTAGACAGCATACTCATGGGCTCAATACTCTACGCACTCTCCTATCCCCTACAAAAAAACCATCCAAAACATTCAAACTAACTTCTAAAAATACCCCAAATAATTCCATGCTATCCCCCCTCCGCATATATAACATCCAATGCTATACAGGGACATCTTACCTTTTTCGTTCTTCTTGGTCTTGAAGGCTTTTCCTTTACTGTTTCCCTTCTTTCTTCTTTGTACGCGCATATTTTCGGCTAGATGGAAAACCGCATCGTCCACTTTCCTCATATATCTCCAAGGATTAGCATGATATACAGCACTTTTTCATGCATGAATTTAACGTAAAAAATGTTTTGATGAACCTTAGTTGTTTTTGTCACTTTTCTCGATAATTGATGAAACGATCCATGCAACGATCAGGAGCATTCCAATAACAAATAGAATTGTTGCATAGATTAGAAAGTTTCTCTTAGTGTTTACATCAATGACTTGGAAGGTTAGAAAAGCTAGGTAGGCGGATAATGCAAATAGAATAATGGCAGGAAAAAGGGTTATTTTGTCAAGAATTGAAGCCATAAATAAAGGAAGTTCATGTTCAACCATTTAACATTTTTTGATCAGGTATTACGATTATTACAAGAGGGATCACACTTCCAATCATATTTGTAGTCTAATAACAGCGTATTGTTGAAAACAATATTTTTTCTGAAAACCGTATCCAAAATCTCTGCTATAGGTGACATTACTTTTAGAATGAGAAACCAAAAAACTTTGAAAATATCTATTCTTGTTTGTTGTCGTGTTTCACCATTCCTCGTCTTCATCCTCTTCATCATCATCTTTATCTTCTTCCCAGTCCTCTTCCTCAATCAAACCTTTTCACCTCCCCATACTTTCTGCTCCAATATTGATGTCTTTGAGAAAGTTCATAACAGATTCAAATAAGCATTACGCAGAAAACAAAAAACAGAAAAACCTACCCCAGCCCAAGCTTACTCTTTGCTTCCTCCAAAGTTTCACATATCCTCTTCCAGTGCGCCCCCCGCCAATACACCTGACCGCACACCATACACCTCCAAAAATCATTATAGTAAACGGATGTTGCTTCAGGAATCTGATCAACCACCGCCTCTTTAGAGACAGCCTTAATCCTCGAATTGCATTTGGGACAACGAGAAACACTCAAATCGATTTCCAGCATGAAACCGAATCGCCTAGCCAAATCAGCAAGTTTTTCAGATTCATCCGTTGCCTCAACCAAAACCGCTTCCACTCCCCGGCTCACAGCCCGCTGATACAATTCAAGGTCGCGGGTAAGAAGAACCCGTTTCTCAGATTTTGCCATCTCAACAAGCTTTTCATCGTCAGCAGACCGGAAATAATTAACATCATGCCCCAGCATGCGAAGCCAACGGGTTAATTTGCCAAGCATACCATCAGTTATGAACCTCAAAACCAACAACCAAAAACTACTAGCAACGATATACAATTTAACAGTGACCATAAACTCAACGAAAGCCACAGAAAAATTATGATAGTATCCACTGGGTATCCGCTGATAGTCAGGTTATTATCTGACAGAATTACAGCAGGATACGATATCACAGAATTTTTTGTTGCAAAGTTAAATTTAAATACATATAACGGTGTTATGTTCCTGAGTGTCACAAAATGAGAGTTTACATGGACTACGCCGCAACCACACCCGTTGACCCCAGAGTTCTCAAAGCCATGAAGCCTTACTTCAGCGAAAAATATGGAAACAGCGTCTCCCTACACAAAGAGGGCAGAGAAGCAAAAGAGGCATTAGAAGAGTCCAGAAAAACAATCGCAGCAATGATGAACGCCGAACCTAACGAACTCATATTCATGGGTAGCGCCACCGAATCCACCAACATGGCACTGAAGGGAACAGCCTTCGCCAACAGAAAAAAGGGAAACCACATAGTGGTATCCTCGATAGAACATCACTGTGTCCTCGAACCTGCCCGATGGCTAGAAAAACAAGGATTCGAAATCACACGTCTCCCAGTAGACAACTTTGGGTTCATCAATATAACCCAATTAGAAAACGCGATAAGAAAAGACACAATCTTAGTTTCTATAATGCACGCCAACAACGAGGTAGGCACCATAGAAGACATCGAAAAAATAGGAAAAATCTGTAAAGAAAAAAGCGTATACTTTCACTCAGACGCTGCCCAAAGTTTCGGCAAGATTCCCATCGACGTAAAAAAAATGAACATAGATCTGTTATCCATCAGCTCCCACAAAATGTACGGCCCCAAAGGCGTCGGCGGACTATACATAAAGAAGGGCACAAAAATTGAGCCACTTCTGCACGGAGGAGGACACGAATTCAGAAGGAGATCATCAACAGTAAACGTTGCTGGAATTGTTGGCTTCGCCGAAGCAACCAGAATCCAAGAAAAGGAAATGGCTTCTGACGCCCAAAAACAGACTGTCCTCAGAGACAAGCTGATAAATGAACTTCTGAACGTAGAAGATGCACATCTAACTGGACATTTAACAAAAAGGCTGCCCAACAACACCAGTTTCTGGTTCGCTTACATCGAAGGAGAATCCCTGCTCATGCAACTAGACATAAACGGTGTATCCGCTTCCACAGGTTCAGCGTGCTCTTCCGATTCCCTAGAAGCAAGCCACGTCTTGCTCGCCATCGGACTGAAACCCCAAGAAGCTCACGGATCCCTAAGACTGTCTTTAGGAAAATACACTACAAACGAAGACGTGAATTACGTTCTGGAAGTAGTGCCAAAATCGGTTGAACGGTTAAGGAAAATCTCACCCTTCAAGAAAGGGTGGAAACAGTAAACATAACCCAAATTTTTGAGGAGATACGAAAGTAGCTCCAGTTGACGACCATTAACCTTAAAGACTGAAAAAACGTTTTAGTGCTAACAAAGAGCGATGCAAATAATGCCGCTTGATTTCTCTGAAATTCTTGTAACCGGAGGCGCAGGATTCATAGGCAGCCACATCGTGGACCGGCTGCTCGATGAAGGATTCAAAGTTAGAGTTCTTGACAATCTCTCTACCGGAGAAAAAAAGAATCTGGCTCAACACAAAAACAAAAAATCATTCCAGTTCATAGAAGGCGATATCAGAAACTTCGATCTGGTAAAGAAGACAGTTAAAGGCGTCGACGCTGTTTTTCACGAAGCAGCATTGGTAAGCGTCACTCGTTCAGTAGAAAATCCTCTTCTCTCAAACGAAATAAACGTCACAGGAACAGTGAACCTGCTTAAAGCCTGCGTAGATGCGCACGTAAAACGGTTTGTTTACGCTTCCTCTTGTGCAGTATACGGAGACACCGAAACGCTACCCAACCATGAGAACTTGGCACCTAAGCCCCTTTCACCTTATGCCGTCGAAAAGTTGGCTGCTGAAAATTATGCAAAAGTTTTTCACAATGTATACGGTCTTGAAACGGTCAGTTTACGCTACTTTAATGTTTACGGTCCCAGACAGAAATACGGTCCTTACAGCGGCGTAATCTCCATCTTCATAAATCGCCTCTTAGAAAATAAGCCTCCAATAATTTGCGGAGATGGAAAGCAGACGCGGGACTTCATCAACGTCAAAGATGTGGTAGAAGCTAACATGCTAGCTTTATCAAAACGGGAGGCTGTAGGAGAAGTTTTCAACATCAGCACAGGCGAAGCCACAGCCATAAACAAGCTTACAGAAACTATTCAGAAGATTATGGAGAAGACAGATCTTAAACCAGTTCATGCCGAACCGAGACCCGGAGACATAAAGCACAGTTACGGCGACATCACTAAGGCCAGAAGAAACTTGAAATACGAGCCGAAGGTCCAGCTTGAAAAGGGGCTAAGCGAACTCGTCAAATCGTATTCGAAGCAGTAATGAAACAAAAAGCATCCGAAAAACAACTTTTACATTTTTGATTTCTAAAGGTCAAAGACGCAAGCGCTAAATGGTGTCACGCTTATTCTTCAATCCAACTTTACTGAATGCGCTGTCTGTAACTTCTAATACTTGAAGCGCCTCCTGAGTGTTACAAAGTGGATCTAGAACCTCGTTCCTTTTGACAGATTCAATAAAACACTGTAATTCCATCACTAAAGGTTCAGTTGCTGAGACAGGTATGTCCTCTTCGACGTGCCTAGACAGCCACAAGATGTCATTCCAGCTTCCACGCTCAATTTTCGCTTCGGGTGGAGCTCTATAAGCTTTCAGTTTTTGTTGTGCGTAGTTTAAAGCGTAAAACCTTTCGTTTCCATATAAGTGAATGAGACGCAGTTTATAGTTTGGGAGCCAACTTGCCTCAATGTGACTGTGCATGTGACCATATTTTAATGAAATATAAGCGTAATCTTCAAAGCTGTTGTTTGATCTGCTGGAAAAATGGGCGTAGAGGACTTCTGGCTGGATTTTGGTGAGATAATTTAATATGTCGATTTCATGGGACGCTAAATCTAAAAACACGCCGCTGTATTTCGTTCTTGGCGGAAATGGCCCAAACCTCATGGAAACCGTGGAATAAATTTGAGAAAAATCTACAACTTCCCTTAACTTTCTAACAGCTGAATTAAATCTTTCAATATACCCTACAGCCAACAACCTGTCCATTGTCGCCGCTTTTTTCACCATTTTTTCACCATTTCTTAAGGTATCAGCGAAAGGCTTTTCAACCAAAACATGTTTGCCTTTCTCCAAAGCATCTACGACTACGTCTCTGTGCAGGGAAGTTGGGGTACAGACACTTACCGCATCCAAATTCTCCTCTAGAAACTCTTCAGAATCTTCAAAAAATTTGCAATTGTACGCTTTGGCTAGGTGCTTTTTATCCGAATTGCTATCGCAAATACCGACTAATTCACAGTCCTTCAGTTTGTTGTAAACCCTAGCGTGAGCAGAGCCCATGAACCCAAGTCCGACGACACCGACTTTTACTTTCATTTTAATCTCTCCTGAATGGTTAGGCAACCGTGCGCTAATTTTGCTTGACAGTGCTAATAAATGTTAATGAATTCTAAATCAAAGCGTGTGCGCATTTTCATGAAAAAATTAGCGTTTACACTGGAGTATCGCCGGTCGCCGTTTTCTTTACGGCAGAGTAGCCCGGAGATACTGAAAACTTTTAGCAGAAGATAGAAAATGCAGGGAGAAAAGTTGCCTTAAGAGTTGTTGTTATCAGATCAGCGGATTGAAAACCTCAGAAGAATGTCAAGAATTAGCCAACTTGCGGCACCTGTTATCAAAGACCTGTTATGATTTCTCAGTTTTTGTCAGGATTACTTTCCAATCTATGAGAATAGGAATAGTAAAAAGAATCAGATAGACAATGTGAGGAATGAGCAATGCTAAAGGAACATACAGGGGGAAACTTATGAGTGTAGGCAAGAGAACGGTCAGTAGTGGTATAGCTAGAATTATGTTTGAGGGGTGCTGTTTGAATAGAAAAAATATGTCCTTTGTTTTGATCATAAACGTCATGGAGATGAGGAAAAGACACCATTCAAGGGCAATATTGATTAAACTCGCTATCCCAATGTGAAAACCATACGTATTAGTGGTCAATGGCCACAGTAGTTGCAGGTCTCCGCCTATTAGGTAATCTCCGATTACGATGTGCTGGATTACTGCTACGAAGTAGGGTGCAGCTCTTTTTTTGTAGATTGCAAATATGGGTAGGAAGACGAGACAGAAAAGTATCACGGAATGCAGGGGTCCCCGATGTACCAAACCAGGTATTAACAAGTCGATGTCAGGAAAAACCGATGCAAGGAACAATAATGGGAGATTAATCTTAACGTCCAGCGATTTAGCTGCAACTTTTCCGGTCAAGTATCCTAGAGCGAAGTGTCCAACAGCATACATGAACTGTTTCCTCAAACATTTTAATGCTCACCTTATTCTTGCTGACAAATATTAACAATACTATTTCGCAATTCGTAATGTGGTTAAATACACCAAATTCATCAACTCTATATATATCGAAGCCCCAAAGGGGAAAACTGAATGAATATGCTATCCTTTGAACTCACCGCAATTGATATTATTTTGGTTATAGCAGTCATAGTCCTCTTAGTGCTATACTGGACAAAGTTATCGAAAATTCCTGAAGAACAATTTTTCCGAGGATCAATAGCAAAAGATACAAGCCCAGAAAAAATTGCATCAAATCCTCAAAGCGGTTATGCAGAATGCCCACGTGGATTTGGGTACATAAGAAAGATTGGTGATGACGGCTCTGTTTCGGAAAGGTGTTTAGGTTGCTACAGAATTATGGAATGCTATGGCGAAAGCGAAGAGGTTAAACCTCAGCTTAACCAAGTTTAGCTGAAAATGTTACTAGAATTAATGAAATTTATGTGTCCGTTTTGTGGATAGTTATGTACGTTTTCTTGGAATCTGGTAAGAAGTGTATATGTGTAGTGCGTTTATACGAAAATGTTTATTAAGTCTTAATACATAGTATAGCAAGGTGTAGTCAATGGTGAGTAAAGAATCCATAATCGCCGGCGCCATGCTCATACTCATAACTTACACATTGGGGCTATCTCTAGTAAGCCAAGCATTCCCTGCAGCTCAAACAAGCAAAACATTATCTAGCACAGGAACGATAGAAACTATCGGAGTTGGTGTTTATTCGGATTCCCTGTGTAACACTGCACTAACTTCCATGGTATGGGGAACGCTTGAGCCTGGTGCAAGTCAAGATTTTGAGTGCTACATCAGGAACGAAGGAAACTCGGCAACAACACTATCTCTGGAAACTGACCATTGGGTCCCCACAGCCGCCGCAAGTTACCTTGATCTCAGCTGGGACTACGACAACCAGCCCATTAACTCTGGCGCTTCAATCCCAGTTACGTTCACGCTAATGGTAGACGCAGGCATTACAGGAATAACAACCTTCAGCTTCGACATCACCATAGTTGGAACCAGCTAGCAAAAAAAAGTTTCAGGCGTGGAACTCCCCCTATTAATATTTTTTGATTAAGTAAAATCATAAAATCTTTTACTATCTGCCTTTTAGAAGTATTTTGTTTTAACAGCAAATCCGGGTAAATGCAAAAACCCCAAATCGCCTTTCAAGTGTAATTTTAGATTATGGAGGGCGTAATTGCTCGCAGTAAAACTGTAGCCATGAATGATGCACCCAAGATAAGAGCCACCAGTCGTAGACGTGTTTTGTCTATTGGGAAGTCTCCGAACTGTTCCGAGTACGAGGTCAACAATTCTGAGGTTATAAGTAAAATCATTGCCGTGACTGCTATCCAAAGCGTGATGTCTGATATGGAAAGGGGAAATTGCATCAGTCTAACCTTCTAGTAGCTGATACCATATCTCAACGGTTTTTAAATCTGGGGAAAGTTTAGTTTTGCTTATGGTTACACGTTTTCCGGTTGTTTTGGCTAAGGCACATGTGACGGCGCTTGTTAGTGGGCATCCAATAGAGTGAACGCTTTTTAGGTTCTGGTTTTTGGAGTAAAGATTGCTGTAGAACGAATTAGTGATTTTGACATGAATGAGTTCTTTTCCAGCCTCTATCGTAAAGTCGCTAGCTAACTCCAAGTTATTCACTATTACTCTTGGTAGACCATCATAAAAGCTCTCTTGATCGATCTTTGTGAAGTCAGCTCTTAATTCTTTTTCAAAAAGGCTTGCGAGTCCAGAACCTGGAGGGGAAATGCATATTCCTTTAGGGTTTTTGACTAGAAATCGCTTTTTTGCCATTTCTTCGATATTGGGCATGGTTGTGGAATCTTTGGCTGAAATGAAAACGACCATTTCTTTTAGCCCTTCTAGGTATTCTGGGAGATATGTTTCCTTCGGATATGGAGGTATGTATATGGGTTTTCCCTTGTAGTTTAGATCATCTATTATTCTATCGAGTGTGATGTAGGATGAGATGGCGGTGGCATCTAAAATGGGGATTCTTACGAATTTGGTTGACCTAGCGAAAAGGAAGAGGGCTCCCCAGAATGTTAGACCTAATCCTATAAAAGCAAGAATCGTTGAGGAGGTCCTGACGGAAGCGAAAAGTAGCAGTGCTCCAACGATAACTAGGGCAATTCCGATTTTGTTAGAAGGTATTTTTTTGGACTTCATCAGTTCGTGTTTCAATTGCTCGTTTTCTTTTTGTAACATTTCTAGAGACTTAACAGAAGAAGTGGACATTGAAATTTCGCGAGTCTTAACAGAAGAAGGGACCATTGAAATGCGACGGTGTCTTTTCGATTGGGATTCAAGATAGATTACAGCAATTATTAAAATTGAGTAAACCAAAACGTTTGGAAAGTTCGATTGAAAGGATTCTAGCAATGTTTTGTTCCAATAGGTCAACTCATAAATGTGTGACCAATAGATAAACCACAGCGCAATAGACAAGAAAAGAAGCTGCAAAATTCTAATTGCTTTGGCAGTACCGAGTCTCCAAAGTTTTTGATCCGACAAAGTCGTCACCAAACACAGTATAATCTCTAATCTCTAATATTAGGGCTTCCAAACAAGGTGTGATTCTACTCACCTGCGACAATGTGAATGTCGATGCTGAAGTCTTTTACCTTGTTATCAATAAGATAGTAACTGAAAGAATCATCAATAGAAGCGGATAAAAACAGCGTCACTTGGATTACTTCGTCAGGATTGAGGCGACTTCCTTCATAGTTCCAAGACAGATTTATGTATTCTGAAATGTCGGCTGGGTTCAAGTCTGATGTGCTTAGGTGAAGGGTCGTTTTGACGTTACTTACGCTTCGTATGTATAATGTGACGTTCTTCGATGATCCGGGCCACATTATGCCCCAATCAATTGTTTCTGTTTTGTTTTCGCAATTTGGGTCCCAGTAGGCTTCGACGCCAATGGTTTTTATGTTTCCAAGGCTTGGAATCGTCAAATTGTGGATATTGCTTAACATTATGGAGATTGTGGTAGTGACGGCAATTGATAATAGAGCGACGATTAACATTAGCAATATTGTTTTCTTCGAAGAACGAAAAAAAGCAATAAAAGAATGGAATCTGTTCATCATGTTTTCTAACATTCATAGGTTTAAGAAGATGTACTGAGATTTAAACCATGTCACTGCGCATATGATTGTAATCTTTTTATGGTTTCACTTTTTTCTCGCAGAACTAATTTCAGCAACTTTTTCTGCTACGCCTAGTGGCAGATTAACTATTGTTGAAATAAAGCCAAGACCGGAGAGCATTGCTCTTAAATTGGTGATGTCATCTTGAACAATTGCTCCTATAGAAGGGGCTACGATGATATAGGTGGTTAAGAAAACGATTCCGCCAGTTATGAGCTTTAACCATTCAACTGTGCCGAGGAAGGGCAGAGATAAATATGTGGTTGTAGCTGCGATGGTTGATGCTAAGAATATCTTTACGGATGATCCCCAATCTGCTGTGACTTTATAGTGTTTCCATATCCAGTGGAGTCCCAGAAACATGCTTGGTAGACCGGCGAAAAGGGTTCCGAGTATGACGCCTATGATGCCTAGGTTGGGGATTAGCAGAAAGGATAGTGGAAGACCTATTAGCAGCGTCAACAAGCTTAGCTTCATTAGCGTTTTGGTTTCTCCGAGACCGGTTAGGAGGGTTACCATGCTTAGGTTGCCTAAACCTGAGAACAGATTGCCTATAACGTATATGGTGAGGAAGAATGATGCGTAAACATATTGTTCCCCAAACAGTGTGCTAATCATTGGTGTTGACAGGACCATTACAGCTGCTGTGGCGGGTACCAGAAGCATGGTTGTGTACTTCACGGAGGACGTGAAGACTGTTTTGAGAAGTTGGGGTTCGTTTTGTGGGTCCAGTTTCGAGAAGGCTGGGAACAACACGGTTGCTATTGGAAAACTGAAGAATGTTAGGAGTAATGCGAAGTTGATTGCGATTTGATAGTTACCTATCATAACGTCGCTGCAGTAGAAAATCATCAGAAAAGCATAAAACTGTATGAGGAATGCTCCTAAAATTGTTGATATTGAGAGGGGCACTCCATAGCGTAACATTGTCTTCAAGGTTTTGATTTTGTCTGTTCGGCGGGGGCTGGATTTTTTGAGATTTTTGAAGAGTAGGAAATAGAGCATTGTGAAGCCTAGTATGGCTGCGACTAAGAAAGAAAATGTGTAGCCTAGAACTGCTCCTATGGCTCCGTATCCTACAAGAACTAGTAGTGGTGATACGGTACTTTTTATTATGGATTGACAGATCAGGGTGAAGCTAGTGAGTTTCATTCTTTCGAAGCCGGTGAAGTTTGACTGAGATGCAGTTAGTAATGATTGTGAAAGAATTGCGATGGAGGCTATTGATATGAGGGGTGCGGTTTCGGGTCTTTTGAAGATTGTTATGGCAATGAAGCTTGCTAGGAATAGGGAGAGAAGGGATAGAGCCAGTCCAGTTGCAACCTTGAATATTAAACCTACGGCAATTATGTCACGGATGTCTTCGTCTTTATTTATGGCTTTATACTGGGCAATGTATTTTGCCATGGCTACACTTATTCCCCAATCATGGAATAGGCTTATCGTTACTGATGGAACTAGTGCGATTGTGTATAGTCCGTATTCTGCGGGTAGCATGAGTCTTGCTAAGATGATTGTTCCAATAGCCATTATGACAGTGGACATTGATTTTCCAACGAAAAGTTGAAAACTTCCAGTTGCAGAAACTTTGCCCATTTTTAAGGCTTTTTCCATGATGTTTTCCCTGTTTCTATGTTTTAGTTGTTTTAAGGTTCTATGTTTGTGTATAGGGTTTGCTTTGTAGCGCGCATTATTTCTGCTAGTTCGATAGCGTTTTTTGTGAAACCATTTTCTTATTCATGTCTTGTAAAAAATGTAGATCGATGCCACATATCCTTTAACTCTTTGATTAGCGCCCCATCTGGATGTTCTTGAAGGTTTTCACATCTAATACTTGATCTTTTTCGTCCAAAGAATACGAAACTTTCAAATTGATTCTCCAAAAGGATTGCTACAAGATTTTCTGATAGATATCTGCATATTTTTTTGCTGCTTTTTCCCAGGTAAAGTTTTCAGCAATTTGTTTATTGGCCTTTACGCCGAGGTTTTTTCTCAGATCTTCATTTTCTAGAAGCATAATTATTTTATCAGCTAAATCATAATGTGAACCATACTCGAATATGAGTCCAGAATCTTTGACGAACTCTTGGGGTGCTCCTCTATTGGATACAATCACAGGTTTTCCACACGCCATTGCTTCAGCGACTACAAGACCAAAATTGTCATTAAACGATGGCAAAACAAAAACATCTGAAGCAGCATAAAAGAGATTCAGATGATTCACGTAATCAAGAATCTTTATATGTCTATAAACTGACAATTTCTTGGCCAACTCTACAACATAAGGCTTAAGAAAACCTTTTCCAATCATCACGAACCTTGTTTTGGGACACTGCCGGAGCACTAAAGGAATCGCTTTAATAAAAGTGAAAGGATCCTTGTATGGATGATGACCAAAACGGGCAACATACAAAACAACCTTTTCGTCAGTTTCAAAACCAAGACTTTTCCTCTTTTTAGGAAGGAATGGATTATATCTGTTTAGGTCTACTCCATGGTAAATAAAGCGGGAGTCTATTCCGAACTCTTCTTTTAGGCGTCTTTTTGCATATTTAGATACAGTGACAACTTCAGAAGCCTGTTCGCAGACCCGTGGAATCCAAAATTTTTCTTCTTCATTGAATGAGAAATCGTTTGTACTCAGGGCATCTAATGGTTCAGCCTCAGGTACATAGTGGTTCGTGTATACCAGAGGAACGTCATATTTCTTTTTTGCTCTAAGGAACAGCTCAGATTTCGAGGCAAAATTCATGTGAAGGACGTTAATGTCACCGTTTTTTATCGTTTTAAGAAGCCAAGGATGAAGAATGTATCTCTCAACAGTCTTTCTTTTCCCACCTTTAGGCAAAATCCAGATAAGCTTTGAGAGTGGAAAATATCTTACATTTACGCCTTGTTTTTTCAGGTTTTTTCGCTTTGGTTGCATCGTGAATAAATCAATATTAACTCCTATTGCTGAGAGTGCCTTTGCTAAATTAGCGGTATAACTTGACAGGGCATGCTCCTGAAAGAACACATTTAGGTGATTCTTCATTTTCCTCAACTATTTTCAAAGAAAAAATGCTTTGCTCGTTTTTCAGAAAAAAATCAACTAACCAAATTTATATTCATTACTTCCTCTCGTCTTTCTGATCAAAAATAATTCTTTTCCTCAGTTTATGAAGGGTTTACTTTGCAACTTCAGAAAATCTAAAATGCATGAATCTGTTTACGGTATTGAATATATGCATGTGTGCATGCTTTCGCAACAATCTTTTGGATCTTAGCTCCTTAATCTTTTCAGATGTCTGCCCCTGAATTCGTGCTATTGGAACTGTTGGTCTTTTAGAAAACCTGAAGAGGTATATAAAGTCGAGAAAAAGTGGATAATCAAGAAGTTTTAAAGTTGCTCTAAAATCTTCTTCCGTTTCAGTTGGGAAACCAACCATCAATTGCGTACCTAGTCGGATATGTGGAAATTTTGTATTGATTTTTATCATGTATTCCCTCCATTCTTCAGCAGCATACATTCTACCCATAAGTTTCAGGACTCTATTGCATCCAGACTGAACAGGACAACATAATTCCTCTATTTTTCCAGAGGCAAAAATCTGCTCTAAACCAGAAAAATATTTCTTCAAATAAAAAGGATTTACTTGGTTAAGAATTATTTTGTAATTTCTCCGCCCATTAATTTTAATCATTTTTTCAAGAAGATCAACAAGAGTGTAACCCCTATCCACGCCATAGGCACCAAGATCAGTGGCAACCAAAGAGAACCTGTTGTAACCTTGTTGCAAACCCCATTTGAATTCAGATATGATTTTTTCTATTGGTTGACTCTTGATCCTTCCAAATGCGCAACGTTCACTGCAGTAGGTACAATTTCCAGTGCAACCTTGTGATACCCGAATGAAAAAACGGTTGCTTTTGCGTGCACGCACCCATAACTTATGCCAGCTTTGTTTTAGAAGAATAAGTGTATCAGTAAGCGCATCCGTATGACTCTTATATAGTTCAGATGTCTGGCTTGGGATAAGCATATCGGCAGCACGCGCCCACCCTATACTATCGGCTGAAATCATGTTTTTTTCCAAAATTCCTTCAAAGAAATTTGTGTCCAATGGTCCTATGAGGGGGCCGTCATAGATTGCCCTAAGTGATTGAGGGTTTATTTTCGGTAGGCATCCCCAAACTAGAAGCCTTGCCGTTGGTTTCATTAACACCTTTAATTTTCTAATGATAATTAACGAGTCTTTTTCTTTTTGTTCCGTTAATCCGCAAGCGTAGAAAACTATAAGATCAGCTTGTGTCGGATCATTTATGACAGTTAATTTATTCTTGATAAAAAACTGCTCAATAAACGTTGAACTGAGTTGACCTTCTACGCATCCATTAGTACTTATGTAAACTTTCAACGCAGCTTTCACCTATGCGCACCCAGACTTTTGATTCCATCGAAATTAGTATCTTCAACTAGGTGCCTCGCTCTGAGGCCCTTCCTTGGAGGCTTAGGACTATACTCCAGTCTTTACGCTTATAGTTAATTGGTTAACAGATCCATGTATATTTTTGTTAGTTTTTTAACAGCAACTTCAACTGAAAAACGCTCTTCGATTAATTTTCTTCCTTCTCTTCCATATTTTTCTCTCAGCTCTCTGTCTTCTAGTAATTTCATAATAGCAGCTGCAAGTTTTTTAGGATCTTTGGATGTAACCAAAATTCCGTCTGAGGTTTGGTTCGTTATATGGGTCCCGGTGCTTACGACAGGTGTCCCGCATGCTAAAGCTTCTAGGGTGACTGTATTGTATGTCTCATAGATATATGGACAGACGAGAACTGAGGCTTTTTGGTACCAAGACACTAGATCGCTGTGATCCATCGCTCCTAGTAGCCTTATCTTATGCACACCATTTGCATTTATTGCATAAGACATTTGCTCAATTTCTTTTACATATTCTTCGTCCCCTGTTGGACCAATTATAGCTAGTTGTATTGGGGTTTCAATATAGGGTAAGGCGTTTATCAAAATATGTAAACCTTTAATTTTGTATATTCTTCCTACAAACAAAATTAAATTATCGATTTTTTTTGTTTCGTCAGGTCTAAAAATTTCGGTGTCGATACTAAGGGGTAAAGTCAAGATTTTTTTTGCGGGTACCCCCAAGTCTGTAAGAACTGCCTTCTCCTCAGACGAGTAAATTACATAAGCATCGGCAATATTGGGAAAGAATTTTTTAAATATTTTCCCTAGAAAAGGGCGTCTAAACGTGTAATACTTGTAAAGTCCTCCACGCCGGAAGATTGCTACACAATGGAATATCTTAGGTTTTTTGATAAAGTACGATAAAATAGGCAAACTTAAATCTGCTTCACCAACAAAATTAATTACATCATAATCTTTAAATTTTTTTATGAAACTAAGCTTCGGTAGAACATTTATTCTAAAAAAATTAGACAACGGGTTCGGAAGCCTAGGAAAAGGGTTAAGAGCAGGCATTCTGAACACACGAATTTGACCATCTCTCGTAGTTTCTTCTTTCCAGACAGGATACCATTTCTTATCCATATTGAAAGTCATAATGTCTGTGTGGATTCCCATTCCATTAAGCTTGGTTGTAAGTAGTTGAGTTAGCGCTTCCGATCCGCCAATAATTGGATAATAAGATGGAGTAACCATCAATACTTTCATGTCAACATCCCACAGAACAAACTCTAAACTCAAGATCTAAATGAAATATCAGGTTCACATTTTGGACGCAATAATGCCTTCTATTTTGTTAGTTATAAAAGCTATTTTTTTCTTTGTTAATGTTGGAAATAGTGGTAGCGACAATATTTGTTCATAAACGTGTTCGGCTGTTGGAAAAGTCATGGAATTGTCATTTAAGAATTTTTTGTAGAACGAGAGGAGGTGTAAAGGAGTATAATGTACACTAACTCCTATTCCGTTGTCTGTTAATTTTCTAAATAATTCGTCTCTATTTATTCCTGTTTTATCTCTTTGAACTTTTATCACATACAAATGAAATACATGTGATCTATTGGGAGCTTTGTAAGGGGTGATTATTCCACGCAAAGCAGGCGAACTTAATTTTTGTGTATAGTAACTTGCGGCTTTAATTCTTTTTTTAATGCCTTCTGTGACTCTTTCAAGCTGAGATATTCCTAAAGCAGCCTGCAATTCAGTTAATCTATAGTTGTAACCCAAATCAACTACATCATAATACCATTTGGCGTCGGATTCTCTGTCCAAAGCTGTTTTGTTCATTCCATGTTCTCGCAAAACTTTCAGTCTTTTTGCAAGTTTTTCGTCGTTTGTTGTGATCATTCCACCTTCAAGTGTTGTCAAGATTTTTGTGGGATAAAAACTAAAACAGCCCATTATACCAAAGTTGCCGGTTTGCTTATCGTTATATTTAGCACCTAATGAGTGTGCACAATCTTCTACAACATGAAGTTTGTGATCTTCAGCTATTTCCAGTATTTTTTTCATGTCGCAGGGTTGTCCACCATAATGAACGGGGATAATCGCTTTTGTTTTTTTGGTTATCCTGTTCAAAATGTCGTCTGGAGAAATGTTCAAAGTTTTTTCATCTATGTCAGCAAAGACGGGTTTCCCTCCGCAGAATATTGGCGCATTTGCAGTTGCAGCAAACGTTAAGACTGGAACTATTACTTCGTCACCAGGTTTTATGTTCAATACACGCATGGAAAGATGTAAAGCTGCGGTGCAACTGTTTACTGAAATTGCATGCTTAACACCTATGTAGTCAGCAAATTTTTGTTCAAACTGGGCGGCTTTAGGTCCTCCCGTGAGCCACCGTGAGTTTAAAGATTCAACTGCTGCTTTTTTGTCGTCCTTGGTTATCCAAGGAACATAAAACGGTATAGTATCACAATTCTTCAACAGAACACTCTCTTTATGTTGTTTATCGTATAAATTTCATATTTTACTCCTCTTTATAAAGGCGACTACGAGTTATTTATGAACAATGTACCTTTTTTGTATAATCTACTAAGAGATGCACGCCGTAGCCTCTTTCAGAGACGAAGCTCATCAACGAGCTAAAAGCTGATGGCACCGAATTAGTATTATTTTCTGATGTTAACTTGTTACTTATCGGAAAGGTTTGGGCGTTTTGGATATTATGCTTTGGACCGAGAACAAAGAGACCTGAAAGTCCTGGAACATAATATTTGTTATGTAAATCTTCGTCGTAAGAATGAAGTAGTACAAGCCCGTTTTGGTTTTTGGCATCAGTAAAAATGAACGGGTTATCCGAAAGGAAATCTACAGTTTGCTCGTTAAAGTTGCAGAACTTCAATCCAAAAATTTTTGAGTCTCGCCAGTTCAAAGATTTCAGTTTCATGCCTAACCTTTTTTTATGCTGAACTACTCCATCTTCAAGGAATGGTTTACATGAGCCATAATCTATTGTTGTATAGCCGTGTTGTTTTGCCCACAAAATTACAAAGTATAGTTGGGCGTGACCGCCTATTGTCAGGTTCTTCTCAACATCACGGATGCCAGCTATAGGACAATAGAGTGTATCACCTTGTGGAACATATATTACACCAGAAATAATTTCTCCATCAAGTTTCACAAGTAAAAGCTCACCATTTCGAAACATCCGTTCACATTCTGAAAAATCTACTACGTGGGCTGATTTACCATGTCTTTTCAAAATGTATGTTACATACATTTCGTGATAGAACAATTTAAATTTTTCAAAATCCGTTGTAATCTCATATGTAAATCCACGGTTTTTTATTTTTCGGAAAAGGTTCCTTTTGTTACGATGCATTCTTGAGCAAATTACATCCCACGAATCAGAGATGTCAAGAGTAAAGTTGATGAGAGGCAACACAAAGAACTCATTAGAAAAAAGAAACTGCGAGAAACGCTGATTGCCCTCCACAAAAACAACATCAGGATTTAGACTCTTAACAATTGATGAAATATCATGATATGTCTTTTTTCCAAGAAACTTTATTTTTGGCTCTTCAGCATACGAAAGTTTAGAAAAATATTCAGCAAGTTCAGTGCTAGCAAAGACAACTGCAGAAAAGTCTAATTTCGATCTTTTCGTCTTTCCTTCTAGATGAAAGACCGGTATGTGACATAAACGCGGTCTAAGTTTATTAAACAGCCTTGTTCGAAGAACACTCCAGGTGATTTGCTTCAGGTTTCTCTGAAGATTAGTCATGAAATTACTCCACACATTTGCCTGAACACTCTATTCAACAGGCTTTTTGTCAAAGACATATTTTGAAGATTCAGGACCACAATTGAAGAGGCAATCTACAAAACTTAAGTTAGAAATGAATTCTCCGAAAAGTTGTGGGTATATAGGATGGTTATATTCCAGTAATTCTAACGCGATGTTTTCGGCTTTAAAAAGTTCTTCGCCGCCATCAATTTTCAGGTATTCTCCAGCACCAGTAGAAGATATGTAACGATCAGCATTAATCTTTTTACAGATGTTAATCAACAGATTTGTTCTCTTTCCATCTACGCCTAGTTCGGAGGATCTAAGGAAAACAGGTGAAAGCCCCAATTGAGTGGCTAAATATTCTATTATGTGAATGTTAAAATCTGCTAGAGATGTCCACCTCTTTTTGTAAATTGATTTAAAGAATTGAGAGTAATCATCAAAATAGGGAGCTTTTGCATAGAACGTTTTAAGGGTTTTCCAATGTTTTCTCTGCCAAGGTTCGGGTCGGTCATTTTCAAAAATATTAGCAATTTTAACGTCTTTTATAAGAGAATCAAGGTTACTGTGAGTTGGAATAGTTAACCAGATCCAGTTGTTCATAGACTTTATTCTATTTCGGCATTGCCATGAACTTTTTTCGAACTGAACATTGTCTAGGAAAACATAGGCGTCAGCTTTTTTCATTAGATGAAAATAGCCGAGCCAAGGCAGATATGTGGGCTGGTTGATGGATACTGTCCGCATTTTTAACTCACTTATTTTTCAGCGCAAGGCATGTTTTCAACTTTTTGGGGTCTTCTTTATTTTCCCCTTCGATGGTATATCGCCTAAAATTGAGTATTCGCAAATATTTGACAACGCCTATTTTTCGCAGGTTCTCTTTTTGAGCAGCTCTTAGCGACGGAAAGTTAGTAGATGAAATACACAAACAAACGCTTTCAATTTTTGTATTAGCCCTCAAGTAATTCAAAACTTCAGCAAAAACATTAGGGGATATTCCTAACCCGCGATATTTAGGAATCGTAAATGCGTCATATAGGTAGGCTGAATTTGAATCCACGTGTAATGGTCTGTTTAAACCACCTAAATAGGCTTCATTAAAAGAAAGCCATCTTACGTGAACAAGCGTTCCGTCTATCTCTGCTCCGAAACTCAAGTGACCAGCATTAAATCTATTCTCAACCTCGATCATAGAAAGTGTTGGAAAGTTTTCAATAACTTCTGGAAAATCGTCCTTTTGGACGAGACGCACATTAATGCCCACATCCGTTTTAACATCAGTTGGATCATCGGAAAGTGCCTTTTCAAAGAAAATAAATTGGTTCCTCTCAAAAAATTTCATAAATACTGAGTGTAACAAAGGTTTTAATTTGTTCATTTTTTCCAATTTCCTACCCACTCGCTTTGCAGTGGCATCAACGCCATGAGGAAGCAGTGAAAAAAGTTTTAGATTATTAGTTTCAGATTGAGGTTCATCCTCTTTTTCAATAGAGTATCTTTCGTACTATGTGTAAGCTGTCCATTCCTCATATTTCCCTTCTTGGTACCATTTCGCAAACTCTGCCAATCCTTTTTCTAGCGTATAATCTGGAACGAAGTCAAGTTCTTTTTTGGCTAACGATATGTCTGCACAAAGCCTAGTCACTTCTCCAGCACGTTGAGCTACATGAATTGGCGTCAATCCATTTCCACAAATATCAATAATTAATTTTGCCAAATCAAGTATGGGTATTTCAACTCCTGTTCCGAAATTGATAACTTTGCCTAAAATAGTTTGATAATGATTCAGAACCAATTTGTAAGCCTTAACAGTATCTTTAACATACATGTAATCTCTGGTTTGTTTTCCGTCACCGTAAATAATTGGAGGTAAACCTGCAAGGGCTTTTCTCAAAAACTTAGGTATAACCGCGGCGTAACCTGCATCCTTTTGTCTAGGACCATATGTGTTGAAACAGCGAACAATAACTACGGGTAATTTATATGTATTGTAGTATGAGAAACAAAGTCTATCCGCGGCAGCTTTAGTTGCTGCATAAGGGGACGCTGGATTTAACGGGTGATCTTCATCCATAGGCACATATTTAGCTGAGCCGTAAACCTCGCTGGTAGATGCATACACTACAAGTTCAACATCATTTTCTAAAGCCGCGTCTAAAACATTTAAAGTTCCAAGCGTATTCACCTCAAATGTATGTCTAGGCTCTATAATTGACCGGTCTACATGAACCTGTGCAGCTAAGTGGAAGACAACATCAACATTCGAGGTTGCTTTTCTAACTAACTCAATATCGGTGACGCTTCCACGGATCATCTTGAAATTCTTATAATTGAATAATCCTAGAATATTATTGACGCTTCCGTTTGAAAAATCATCCAATATCTTTACTGAATGGCCACTTTTAACTAAATCTTCTGCTAAATGGCTGCCTATGAACCCTGCACCACCAGTAATTAAAATCTTCTTTCGTGACATCATCTTAACCTCTAATAATCTTGAACTGCATATTTTATTTGTTTAGTACCATACACAGTTGGATCTCCTCAATTTAAGTTTGTCAACGTTTTTCTCCGTGTTTCTGTTCAAAAACATTTTCATATTCCAA
>Ga0315541_1001677_pt1 | contig 19899 bp, 25 predicted proteins | sample SalMarSW160190MG_FD_203095 | JGI IMG/M metagenome (GOLD analysis project Ga0315541, IMG submission 203095) | Salt marsh sediment microbial communities from the Plum Island Ecosystem LTER, Massachusetts, United States - Salt Marsh Sediment SW1601-190 ...
CTCCCACGACTTCCCATCCACATTAATTCATTAATCACTACGTCGCCGGGATCAATAATCCATTTACCGCTTTTTATCTCGTTTCCAATTCTTTCTTCGTCAATAAATCCTTGATTTGAATCAGGAAAATTTGTTTGCCAACCGCTAAATACAAAATCAAAATTGCAGGTTTGATTTTGTAAACCTTCATCCTCCCCCATAAGTTCTGCCGTAAATGTCCAAGTAGATTTATCAGAAAAGGTAGTTGTCGCCGAAACAAAATCAGCTAAAGGTTGGCCATCTAGAATCAGAGAATTGCATAAAATATCATTAGCGTTTTCTACTCTGACTGTATATTGAAAATCTAAACTTCCTTCATTTTGTAAATTAATTGTTCGAGAAGAAGTTTGAGTAGGCATTAATTCCGGAGAAAAATCTGGGACAGATGGAATAGAAAAGTCTAAGGTTCCGGCTTGGTAGAAATTAGTATTAGAATCCTCAGCATTAGAGAAAAAAGCAAAGGTTTTACCAACAGCTAAAAACCCGGGCCAGTTAAGTCCGACAATCATTAAAAACACGATAATTTTCAAAACAGATGTTTTGATAATTTCTTTACTTTGTTTTTTTCTTTTTTTTCTTAATCTCGCCATAATTTTTTTAAAATTATGCTTCTCTTTTCTTTTGTTGCATTTTTTGAACTTCTTGGAAAATTTTACGAGCTTCGCCTCCGATAATTAATAAAGCCGGAATCAGAATTAATAAAATAAGTCCGAATTTTGAACGGGCAAAATTAGCCGCATAAGCAGCGTAAGGGACAGCAAAAACCACCTTTCCTAAAATAGCTTCTTCTTTGACCGGACTCGCGTCAGCCACATTGTTTGCGTCCCCTTGAGTAATAAAGCCTTGTTCTGTTTGACCTATTATCCGGTGAGTGAGTATATTTTCTTCTCCCTGGCCTTTTTTAAAAGTTATTACATCTCCTATCTTATAATCAGCTTGCCCTGAGCTTGCCGAATGGGCTGGTTTTACGGCTACAATGCTGCCGGTTTTAATTGCCGGACCCATTGAGCCAGAGAGAACCATTTTAAGAGAATAATTATTATCAATCGGTAAAAGCGGGAACAAAACAAAAATCAAAACTGCCAAGAGAAGTCCCAAAATTACCCAATAAGAAATCTTTTTTGCTTTTTTGATATTAATTTTCTTAAAATCCATAAAACTTAAATTAAAATCTTTATTGGTCGCCCCAATTACCACAAGAAGATATGAGGCAACCTAAAAGAGTTCAATTCTACTAATCAACGTTTACTGAGTAGAACCTTGTCCCATTGTTACGGTCATATCCATACCTACAGTACCGCCCATAAATGTATTACCAGTAGTTGGACCATCAAGCTGAACACCCATCTTTAAGGTGTGGTAAGTGGCGCTGTTTGGTAATAAATCTGGATTTCCAACAACAATCATTGAATGTTCGAAATCATCCAAATCAGCAAAACCATTGCCGTTATAATCGCTTCCATTGATAAAACCAATGAACGGACCACCAGCGTAAGGAGAATAATCTACATCGCTGCTTACCTGGTCAGAAGGATCAAAATCACCCCACCAGTTGTTAGTGGCATCAATCAAGACATTGGTTTGGTTCTCAATCGCAATGGTGTTACCGATTAAAGAAGATTCATGAATCTGAATGTTGCCGTTCGGTCCATAACCTGCTCCGACTTGGCCAGCACCTGTTGGCTGTAGGCGAACACCTATGGCATTGCCTTCGATGCTACCGCCAGTAAAGGTGAGGTTGGATACTCCAGTCAGTTCAAGTGCACCTTGACCGCCACCACTGATGTTACTGATATGAACATTCGTAAAGGTAGCTTCATCAACAGCATTTAGCCCAATACCATACGTGCCTCCGTCCACCACGACGTCCTCAAGCTCTAGGTTCGTGGTATAGGTGGTGCCGTTGTTTGTCCCTGAGCCAGCAAGGAATGCGTATGCGGCACTGGTTGTCTTCAAGGTAAAACCTTGGATTCTGAAACTATCGAGGGGAGGACCAGCAGGAATGCTCCAACCTCGGAGAACCACAGGTTTGTCACTTGTAATGAATGTCTCATCTGAGCCAGCACCAATCAGCTGCAGGCCATCTTTATCCGGAAGTATGAATACGTCCTCGTTGTATGTCCCTGACGCTACACAAATAGTCTGGTCAGGTGAAGCAATATCTATTGCCTCTTGAATATGCCACTTATCTGCCAATCCACCAAACCAATAATTTGGCTCGCTTTCTGAATTTCTATGACCTACCTTTATATCACAATCTGTTGGCGCTACATTGGTACCTGCTCCGCCAGTAAGTAAGCTCTTTCCTGCATAATCTAATTGAGTAATTCTCATTTTTTTATCCATTCCACCCGGAGTAGGAGTGTTTTTAAGAGTAAACTTAAGATAATCAGCATTTACCGAACCATTGTTTTTCATATACAGAGTTGACACATAAGGAGTGCCGCCCGGAGTCATGTTTTGTACGTCCCAAGTTTGAGTTACATTATCATCCCAACTACCGCTAGTGCCATCATTGGATAGTCTTAGATTCAAATTGCCAGATACAAAGGACTGATTTTCACTAACGCCTTGGTCAGTCCAGAAAGCGCCAGTAATCCCCAAAGTAATTCCAGCAACTATGCCAATTACAGCTAGACTAATTATTATCTTTTTCATTTTTGTTTTATACCCTGTTAAATAAAATTTTCGATTTTAATTTGCGAAGCAAATTATTTAACTGGGTTAATTAATTAATAATCGTAAAGTGGCTTGCCTTAGGTTCCTCCTAAGGTCTTCCCTTGCCCCTCCGAAGAAGAACTTAGGGTAAGCCACTCTTGGCCGACCTTTCCTCTAAATAAAAAAGGAGTTCAAGCTTTAATATACAAAAAAATCACATACTAAAGTTTGAACTCCTACAAATCCTTTTTTATAAATTTTATCATTAAAAAACAAAATTTTAAATCTAGTTTCCTCCTCCTAGATAGTTTTTATGATATAATTGAAAAAGTAGTACAATAGATAATCTTATTATAAGCCAACAAAATAGTCAAGTAAAACTTTTCCACAGTTCATCCACACCCCGTAGAGAAAAACTAAATCTGCGAAATCCCGCAAATAAAAAAGGGCGGAAATTTTTCTCCTGACAAAATTTGTCATTATTTCTGCCCTTTTTAGTTTAAAGACTCCATGTCTCTTATAGATTTCTGCGCTGCTCTAATTACACTGTCGTAGAGTACACCGCCGTTCATAGTTTGCCTCCATAACTCATCTAAAAGCGTTCTTATCAAATCAACATTTTCAGCTTTTCCCTGAGAAATCAATTCTAACAATTTATCAGCGGTCGCAGCGCTGCAATCCTTTTTTTTAATCGTTGTCTCTACTTTGGATTTTTTGGTGTCGAATCGTTTTTTTGCTTGTTTTAATAATCTTAATTTCTTGTCTTTGAATTTTTGCTGGTTTTGTCTCGGCGGTCCTTTGAACCCCAATGGCCGCTTATTTATTTCTGCCTTTTCTTTTACTTGATTATTCATAATCCATCTCCTTTCTTTTCTGGTTAATATTAAATTGTTAAAAAACTTTTTTCTATTTTTATTCTACCGTAAGAGTACGGGATTCGAACCAGAATCAATTTAGAAGAGAAAGAATAGGCTAAGTTCGAGGCGTGACGACGAAGGTGTGTCCCTTGTGACACATCGAGGAGGAAGAACGAAGAAATTGGCCTATTCTTTTCTTCCCTTCGGGCGGGTGTATTTTATCCATCTTCTGCGTTGTTCGTCGCTTATGTATCGCAGAGGATACACTTCACTCCTCACGCCTTGAATCTGAATAAAATACGCTCCGCTAAATTGATTTTGGTTCGAATCCCGCACTCTTAACTCAAACCAATCCGTCAAGTCAAAAAAAATGGGCGGTATGCTTTATGCAAAACCGCCCCAGTATTCTCCAATGAGGAGAACTTATACAAAGACAAAGAACGTAAAAGAACAATAGGACAGGAAAGAAAGTCAATGACAATTATATCACCTACAACGCGCCAGTACGACGTTCAAATGTAAGCGGAGTAATTATCCCTAACCATCCTTAAGACATCTTCCATGCTTTGTTAGCCATTGTTTGTAAAACTTTACTTCCCTGTCCTTTATGTTTTCATCTTACCATATCAAAAAAACCTTGTCAACCCCTTGCCCTTACGCCCCGCTAAACGGGTTAGTGATGGGAAAATAAAAAAGGGGTATTATATCTGGACACTAAGCCCGACAGCTGCCGGGCAGGATTAGGGAGGAAAAACCAATCTAATCCAGTGTCCAGATATAATATCCCTTTCTCTTTATAAACAACACTATAGCAAATTTTAAAACTTTTGTCAACCCCGTAGAGAAAATTTGACTGCCTTCGACTTAAAAGTGTTTTGCAGAGCAAAACACTTATCAAAATTCTACTACAGGGTCAAAAAAAACGGGCAGTTTGCATTCTTGCAAAACCGCCCTTACGTTCTCCGAAAAGGAGAACATATGTATAAAGATGGAAAAACAATATCGTAAAAGAACAATAAGACAGGAAAGAAAGCCAATGGTGATTATATCACCTACAACGTGCCAGTACGACATTCAAATGTAAGTGGAGTAATTATCCCTACCATCCTTAAGACATCTTCCATGATTCATCAGCCATCGTTTGTAAGCTTTGCTTTCCTGTCCTTTCTGTTTTTATCTTAAACCATATCAAAAAATCGTGTCAAGGGTTTACTTCAACTCCTGACAAATTCTCTGCATTTCACTCTTAAATTCTTGATCTGGGCTGAATTAGGTCTAAATTTTACTTTTTTCCTACTTTTCTGTTTTATTTTTATTTCGCCGTCATCTCCCCATGGTTGACAAAAGTAAATCACAACATTACGCCAAGCAATTTTGTTTTTTTGAATCTTTGTTTTGATTTTTTGCCGACTAGTCGCTACAAAAACTCTGCCACTTTTCGTTAAAGCTGCACAAAATAAGTTTGACATTGTTAAATCCTCCCTAATATTAATATTTTACTGTCAAAGAACACCTTTTTATTATAGCGAAACTAAAAACTTTGTCAACCCCTTTATACCAAAACTGCCCGAGGTCGGGCCTCGGGCAAAACAGAAATGTAAAAAGAGATATAAAAAGGGGCGTGTAGAGAAATCTATACATGCCCTTTTATTTTGAGGAGAATCGTTCCCTGTCACGCTTTGATTAACTTTCTACACGATACCAGTTCCCGCTGCTGAACCATAGTCCTAATCCATCCACAATGGTATAAAAATCCATTTTTATACCATTGTGGTCGCCTCGTTCTGCGCCTACAATTATACTTATAGGAATACCATCACAAGATGTGCCAGAAACTAAAACGTTATACCCTCCGTCTTTCAATTTCTGGATTAGCTTCTCGCCTCTTCCCGGAACAATACCTGGGGCATTTTTATCTTTTTCCTTTTCTTTTTGGCTTTTCTCATCCTTTTCTTTTTGCCTCGTCTCCCCTAGAACAAACGCTTGATATATTTTAGCCATTTCAATCCCCTTTCTTAGTCTTTTATTTTCTATATTCTATTTGGAAAATACTACTTTAGAGTATACGTCTATTATTCAACTCTGTCAATAATTCAAAAAATGGGGTCAACTCTATTTTCTTAATTTTTTCTTTCATAGATCTACTGATATTTCCCATCGTGTCCTCCAAGATAGATATTTGTGTGTTTGAAAAATGGGGACAGGTCTATTTTTTTTATTATGAAAAATAAAAAGGTTGGATCGTAAAATGATCCAACCCTTCGATTTAGCCTTTCCACGAGGAAAGGAGGATACCAAAAAGCTATTTTGAAAATAGCCGAACCCAAATTCAGAAAATTATCCAGTATTGGACCCAGTATTAATCTCAGTATTGGATATCGGAGGGAATTGAACCGGGTTCGGCTAACGCGATAGTCAATAGCTTAAAAGAACTACTTCCATTATACAGAAACAAACTATCTTGTCAAGAGGGAAACGAAAAATGGGGTGAAAAATGGGACCAGGTCTATTTTTTTTCTTTCATAGATCTACTGATATTTCCCATCGTGTCCTCCAAGATAGATATTTGTGTGTTTGTTTTTTGTCTTCTCAACAGGAAACCTCTTTTTATTATCTTCAATAGTCATCTGAATTGCTTCATCAATATCAACGTTACAGCTATTTGCCAACAATGACAAAAACCAGAATATATCGCCAACAGTATCTTTTACTTCTTCTTTTTTTTCAAAAAGAAGCTTTTTAATTACTTCCGGGTCTTGTTCCCATTTAACTATATTTCTAAACTCGCCGACTTCTTCAACAATACCTAATAAAATATCTTTTGGATTGTGAAACTGATTCCAATTCCTCTCTTCACAAAACTTTTTAATTTGCTCTTGATAAGGATTCATAAATGAATGGTTTTAGTTTATTATTTTTTTTATTCTACCTCGGAATTTGGGAAATTTCAAGAGAAATTATGAAAATAAAAAGGCCTGGATGTCATTAAGAGAAAAAATGAACATCCAGACCTACTACATTAAGGCTGAAGCTGCCTTTCATCTTTTGAAATGAAAACGAACTATAAAAAGCAATTAAAAGGTTCTATCTTTATTATATAAAAACAAAGAATAAAGTCAAGGTCTAAATTAAAGCCCGAAAAAAATAAAAAAGCCGGATTTACGCAATCCGGCCTTTCTGAGGGGGAAATGAACCCACCCAGGATTGTAGCGAAATTATTTTCTTTACCGTCTTAGATTTTATCGCTTTAGCTTTTTGGCATGCTCTTCAAGAACCAGGTCAAATCTTTTAAGCCACTCATCCCAACCTGGTGAATTTGGATCAAAAATAAATTCTCCGGAATAGCCTGTTTCTGGATCAAATTCAATAAAAGGAGATATTTTATCTCCACAAAAAACTTGATCTAATGCTCTGTCAGGGCCAATATCTTTAAATTGAACATAACTATAACCCCAATGATTTTTGACCCATTTGCCTGTGACTACGTAGAATTTAGCTGGTTCCACTTCAGGCTCTGGCTGACCTACAGACATTGTAGTGATAACCATTTCTTTTTTAATGGTAGGAATAAAAATAACCACCAGGGCCAAAATAATTATTATCACAAGCAACAAATCCGTTAAAGTAAAGCTATTTTTTTCTTCTTTCATTTCCTATTCCTTTCTGAAAATTTCTACTATTCTTAATTTAAGGAACTATTATCATATTACACTCATTGTTTAAAAAAGTCAAGCTTTTGCATCTTTAAAAATTTCAAGGGAAATTATGAAAAATAAAAAGGTTGGATCCTAAGACCCAACCCTTGGTACTGGCCCTTCCTGACGGAAAGGTAAAAATACTAAAAATTCTATCTTTAATATATAAAAAACAAAGATCTTTGTCAAGAAGAAAGGTTTAATTTTAGTGTTATTTCAGTTCTACTTTTGCACCGGCGGCTTCAAATTTCTTTTTGATTTCTCCTGCTTCTTCTTTTTTGACGTTCTCTTTAATCACCTGAGGCGAGCTAGCGGCTGCATCAACCAAGTCCTTTGCCTCTTTGAGACCTTTTCCAATTGCATCTCTGACCACTTTAATTACTTCAATTTTCTTTTCCCCTACTCCAGTCAACTCAATATTGAAAACACTCTTTTCTTCGGCTGCTTCAGCGCCAGCCGGAGCGCCATCCGGAACGACAGCAACCGGAGCAGCTGCCGAAACGCCGAATTTCTTCTCTAAAATCTTAACTAATTCTGCCAAATCCAAAACAGACATTTTTTCTATGTCTTCAACTAATGCCTTAAATTTCTTTGGCACTTCAATTTTTTCCTCCTTTTCTTCTTTCTTTTCCTCTTTTGGTTGTTCTTTTTTTTCTTCAGTCATAATTTTTATGTTTTAGCTTGTTTAAGAATATATATTAGACCTTTAATATTGGCTTGTAAAACATTTACAAATCCCGAAATTGGAGCCGAAATGCTTCCAACGAGCCCTGCCAAAAGCTCCTTTCTGCTCGGTATTTTTGCTAAAGTAATAATTTCTTCAGCGTCTCTAAATTTATTTTCATAAAATCCTCCTAAGATTTTTAAATTTTTATTTTCCAATGAAAAATTATAAGGAATTTTAGCTGAAGAAATTTCATCTTTAAAACCAAAAACTGAAGCAACCTGGCCTGCTAATTTTTCTGGGTCAATTCCAACTTTCTTTTCTTTAAAAGCTACATCCAATAAGGTTTTTTTAGCAACGATTAATAAACAATCGGCTGCTTTCAATTTTTTTCTTAAATCAAAAAGCTCCTTTGCCTTTAAACCCTCAGTTGCCACAAAAACCATTGATTTTTGCTGAGCAATGTTTTCTTTTAATTTCTCAATAACTTTTTGTTTTTGTTCTTTAGTTAAAGCCATAGAGTCTTAATGCTATATAATTAATCACTCGGTCGAAATACAAAAGTGAACTTTTGTATTTCTTCCTCGCTTCCAATTATAAAAAAAATGCTGCCTCCATAGACAGCAAAAAACATTTGCCTTGATGGGTCTTAATTTGCCCATTGTCTACGGCTATTTAATATTAACTATAATCTAAATACTTGTCAACCCTTACTCTTCAATACAGAGAAGCTTCTGCTTAGTGTTGCAGCCTTTTCCTTGATAAGGAGTAAAAACAGTATCTTTGCCCTTGCCTGTCAAACCAGAGGCCAATCCACCCAAAGCAACTGCGTCGGTAAATTGCCCAGCCAAAGTATAGCAGGTGGGAAACGACGGCTTTGCTTCTCCCGTAGGCACAGGGTAACCCTGAACTAACTCATTTTCTTGAGTCCAGTTCTGACAAGTAGTAGTAAAACTGTATTCTTCAACAAGGGGTTTGTAGGGAACTAAAAGAGCGGCGGCAATGGTGGTGCAATTTTTTTTACTCTTTTCATCAAAACGTCCCAGCCAAAGATTTTCCATATCTTTCAGAAAATCATTTTCTAACTTTTCCTCATTGATTATTACAAGGTCTGAAAATTTCTCTAAAAACTCATTAAAGTTTTTTCCCAGAAGCTGATGGCAAGTTGCTCCTCTAATCAGAGTGGCGGATGGAATAGCGGCAATAAAAACGCCGTCTGTCTTCCTCGGAGTTCTTTTTAGACGCTCAGTGGCTATATCCTCATTACTATCCCCTCCAAGAAAGGCATGCCATTTTCCATCAAGGCCTTGTTTTTCAGCTTCTCCTTGACATTTTTGGTCAGCTCCCTCCAGCCCGTTTAAGTTTCCGGTAAAACTCTCTTCCGTAATAAAAACCCGTCTTAAATTTGGCAAATCGCTCGGCAAATAAAGCCATTCACTCTCAATAGACAAGCCGTCACAACTAGCAAGTTCCGGATAAGTAACTATAAAAGCTCCGTCTGAATAATCTATTTTATTGCCTTTCTGCCAGGGATATTCAAAAACAGCAATCCAATAATCATCTCCGTATTCTTGGCCGGGGTAAATCTTCAATTCGTATTTTTCCAAAGCAGCATTAACATCTCTGGCAATCCATTTTGGTTCTATTCCTTTAAACAAAACAATGCCAACTTTTTGCAATCCTTTTGCCTTCCAGTTAATTTCATAGCTCTGTCCAATTTCCCATTCTTCACCTCCATTAGGCGCCAGAATTTGGATACTCTTTGTTAATTGACCGAAGAATAAATAAAATATAAATCCAAAAACTATTAAAATAGCCGCTACTGCAACATAAACTAAGCTTTTCTCCAGGGTAAATTTTTCAGATATTGAAGATTTCATAATTACTTTTCCTATTCCTCCGATGGCGGAGGACAAGGCGGATTAATTTGCTTTTCTAATTCCTCTTTGAGTTCTCTTCTCGCAGCATAATCAGATTCGCCTGTTGGTATCCAAAAAACTGCCAGATAAAGATTCTTGATTTCTTGATTACAGTTTTCCAGCCAGCATCTATATTGACTATGTTCTGAAAGACGACTTGCTTTTTCGTTTTCCCCAATATAGATTATATCATATTCCCCGTTTTTTTTACATAAAATTGTAAACACCCCGGCTTTATCCATAACATTATTCTTTTTCAATGACCAGGGTCCGTTAAAATAATACTCGCCAATTTCAATAAATTGAGGAGCTGGAGGAAAGCCAGCAGCAAGAGAAGGAGGAAATTCTCCGGGAACTTCGGGTGGTTTTAAAACTTCTCCCTTTTGAAGCAGATAAGTAACTAAGAAGAAAACAAAAGTAATTAGCAGGGTTATAAGAAGAGCATAGAGAGAATTTAATAGGATTCTCCTGCCTCTTTTTATTTTCTGGACATCGCTTCCTGCTTTTAACATAACAAATCCCCCAAAAATAAATATAACAAAAATAACAAAAAAAGCTAAAAGAAAAATAAATATTGGAAGATTTTCAAAAATAGACATTTCTAATGTATGATTTCAATTATTTTTTCGGCAAATCCTTTGGCGACGCCGGGCCCGTTTCCGGTAACTATTTTTCCATCTACAACCACTGGGTCATTTTGGAAAATTGCTCCATTTTCTTCTAAAATTTTAACAGCAGATTTATCCATAACAGAACTCCAAACAGTTGCCTTTTTACCATTTAAAACTCCCGCTTTAGCTAAAATTGCCGGAGCGATACAAATTGCTCCCAAAACCTTATTATTTTCAACCGCTTCTCTGGCAATCTTATGACAGACCTCATTTTCTATGTAATTAGCGGCTCCCGGCCCTCCAATAAATAAAATTGCGTCGTAATCTGCTACTTTAAGGTCTTTGAGTAAAACATTAATCTCTGCCTCTCCGCCTAGCTTCCCAATTGCTTTTCCAAAACCCCCATTACCAGAAATTACTTCGGAATTTTGGTGTGAGGGTAAAGAAGTACTAACAGTAGTAACTTCAGCTCCAGTAGCTTCTAATGTCTGTTTTGGAATAAAATACTCCTCGTCGCGAAAATCCCGAAAAGCAATAATCATTGCTATTTTCTTTTGCATAAGCTTTACCCTATTGTATCAATTATCGCAATAAACGTCAAAGCCCCTACTTTAAATATTTGACTTTAGCTTCATTATGTTCTTTCAAGGTTCTGCAGAAAATTGTTTCTCCTTCCGGAGTGGATAAATAATAAAAATATTGGCTTTCTTGAGGATAAATCGCTGCCAAAATACTTTCCAGGCCGGGATTGGAAATAGGGCCCAGTGGCAGTCCTTTATATTTATAAGTGTTGTAAGGAGAATCAATCTGGAGTTCTTTTTTAGTAATTTTTGTTGTTTTTCTGCCAGTGATATAAGCAATAGTGGCATCAATCTGAAGAGGAATGTCCCATTCTAATCTTTTCCACAAAATTCCAGAAACAATTTTTTTATCTTCAAGAGTTCTAACTTCTTTTTCAATTAAAGAAGCTGTTATTACTATTTCATGAATGGTTTTTCCCTGCGAAGAAATTTCTTCTCTTAATTCTGAAGTCAGCTTCTTATCAAAATTAGCAAGCATTATTTCAATAATCTCTTCAATCCCGTCTTCAGGAGAAATTTCATAAGTATCGGGAAAAAGATAACCTTCCAAGTCCGGATCTATTTCTTCTGCTTTTAAGTAATTGGCGATATCTTTTATAGTCCAGCCCTCAATTATTGTTATCATCTTTTTAATTCTATCTCCTGAAGCTAATTTATTTACAATCTCAGGAATGGCCATTCCGGGAGATAATTCATACTCTCCAGCTTGCAGTTTTTCTGCCCGACCCTGGGCTAAGGCATAAACTCTAAAAAGAAAACTGTCTTTAATCAGGTCTTGTTTTTTTAAGTTAATTGAAATCTCTTTAGCTCCTTCTCCTTGTTTAACTAAAAAAATTATTGTTTCGGTAGAGTCGGGTTCTTTTGGAAAATAGGTCCCTTGATAAATAAAAATGCAGCCAAACAAAACAATTACAATTGATATTAATAATATCGTAAAAAGATATTTCATTTTTTAAACCGTTTGAATGTTTAAACCCGACATTACACAATTACGCAAGCGTTATTTCTCAATCAAGGGAACAAAAGCAAAGCCGGGATGTTTAATTTCCTTAAATTCTTTTTTAGATTTTTTTATAATAACCCAGATTGAAGAGCCAACCGGCGTTACCATTCTGCCACCAATTTTTAATTGCTCTCTCCATGCCTGAGGAATCTTTTCTTGAACAGCGGCCGAAGCTAAAATTTTATCAAAAGGCGCTTCTTTTTTATAACCTTTTGAGCCATCAGCACAAATAAATTCCACGAGCCCTTTTTTTATAAAATTATATTTAGCCACGTTCTTCTCACCGAATTTTTTTAGCTCTGGAACTATTTCTATTGCTGTAATTTTTCCCTTTGGGCCCACTATTTGAGCCAGCAGGGCTGTTGTCCAGCCAGAGCCGGAACCAATATCTAAAATATTATTTCCTGATTCCGGCTGTAATTGTTCTAACATAAAAGCAACTGTTAATGGCTGGGAAATTGTCTGATTATAGCCAATCGGCAGGGCTTCATTAAGTTCAGCTAAATTTCTCATATCTTCTGGCATAAAATCAGCCCTTTTTATCTCTTTAAAGGAACCGATTATTCTTGGCGTCTTTAACCAGCCATCTTGAATTAGAGAATCAATTAGTGGCATTAAATTACTACGCCGCCGGGTCGCGTTGACTACGCCGCCGGGTCGCGTTGTTGTAGTTTTTTTCGAATTTTCAATCTTTGCCAAAAGCTTATTCTATCAATAAATAAAACACCATCCAAATGGTCAATTTCGTGTTGGAAAACTCGAGCCAAAAGTCCTTTTGCTTTCAACTTAATTTTTTCCCTTTTTATATCCAATCCTTCAACTTCTACTTCTTTAGCTCTTTTTATTTCTAAAAAAATTCCGGGGAAACTCAAACAGCCTTCTTCATCCTTTTCTTTTTCCTGACTCTTTTTTATAATTTTAGGATTAACCAAAGCTAAAATCCGCCGACCTTCTAAGTCAGTCTGGACAACAATCACTCTTTTTGATACTCCAACCTGAGGAGCTGCCAAACCAATTCCTTGTTCTTCTTTCATTGTCTGAGCCATATCAACAATAAGTTTTTTTATCTCTTCGTCAACTTTTTTTACTTTCTCGCACTTTTTCCTCAAAACCGGCTCATTAAATTTTTTAATTTCTAAGATTGCCATATTTTCATTTTATATTATTTCAGCAGAAAAACCAAGAAAAATCCCGCCGTCGCGAGCTTCTTGCGGGCTTTGCCCGCCGAAGCCCGCTATGGCGGGCGAAGGCGGGTCCGCCAGGAGTTGAACCTGGAACCTCTGGTTTTGGAGACCAGCGCTCTGCCAATTGAACTACGGACCCATTTTATTTACTTGAGCACAGTAGGCGTAATGAAAGAAATATTGGTCCAGGTCTTCAAGTGTGGTTCTGTATTCTTTACCGCCGTAAACGGCATCACAGAATAATTCTCTAGCCCGGGCAATTTCCCGGAGACGACCTCGCCAACGTTTATCCTCAAGGGTTAAGTCAAAAAGTTCAAGAGTTCTTTCCACTGCGCCCCAAAAAAATTTCTCATCTTTACCTTTCCATTTTCGCGCCCGACTTACCTCGCTGCCAATGTTTGCTAATTGCTCTACCAAAGAAAGCTCAAACCATCTTCCTGAGGCCAATTCTTTATGAATAAACTTTCTCATTTTGAAACTAATTTTTCTACAATATTTCTTATTTTCTCTTTAATTTCAGGATTGTCAACCCCTCGGGAACGATTGCCAAAAGAGGGCTTAAGATTAACAATTGAATTAAATTCAATTAATTCCTCTCCGCTCTTTTCAGGATAAAGATTAATTCCCCAAGTATGTTCTCTTTTTGACCCTTCCTGTTCCATTAAAACAACTTCTTCATCAGCATGCATATCTCCACTTATTGCCATTATCCCCTGCTCAACATCAACAACTGCTTTCACTAACTCACCAAATTGTTTTTTGGCAACATCAATAAGCTCCTTTTTACTTATTGGATCTTTTACAATTTTTATTTCCATATTACTTCTTCCCTTCCTTGTGTACCGTATGCTTTCTACACCACTTGCAGAATTTCTTCAACTCTAACTTACCCTCCATAGTTTTGGGTTTGTTTGTAAAATAATTTATTCTTTTACAAGCGCTGCACTGAAGTTTTATAAATGGTTTTTTCTTTTTTGCCATAGAGCCGAGGACGAGATTCGAACTCGTGACCTTCCCCTTACCATGGGGATGCTCTGCCAACTGAGCTACCTCGGCAAAAAAACGTGGGCAGGGAGGGATTCGCACCCCCGTAGACCGAAGTCGCGAGTTTTACAGACTCGTGCGTTTGACTGCTCCGCCACCTGCCCATTTGTAATCATTAACTTATCATAAAAATTATTATTTTTCAATGATTTTTCTGTGTTTTTTGCGCCACTCTTCTATTTTTTTATGATTTCCGGAAACTAAAACTTTAGGAACTTTCCATTTATTAAATATTTCTGGTCTGGTATATTGAGCATATTCAATGAAGCCCTTCTCTTTGGTTATTCTCTGTTTTAATAATTCTTTCTTGCCTAAAACCCCGGGAATTAATCTTGATACCGCTTCAATAGTTATCATAGCTGGCAATTCTCCGCCCATTAAATCATAATCCCCTATTGATAATTCAACATCAGCAATACGTTTAGCTACTCTTTCGTCCACTCCTTCATATCTGCCACAAATCAAAATTAGTTGGTCTAACTTACTAAACTGATAAGCTGTTTTTTGATTAAACTTTTTGCCGCGAGGGGTAAATAAAATCACTTTTTTTTCTTGTTTCTTGTTTCTTGTTCTTTTTTTTAAAGCCGATACGGCTTTAAAAATTGGTTCTACTTTCATCACCATTCCGAATCCACCGCCAAACGGCTTATCGTCAACGGTTTTGTGTTTATCAGAGGTCCAATCTCTCAAATTGTGAACATTAATTTTTATCAGTTTTTTCTTTATAGCCCGCGAAATCAAACTCTCTGAAAAATAAGAATTAAAAATCTCTGGAAAAATTGTGATGATATCAAACTTTATCATGAAGTAAACAAAAACAGTCCTACCATAAATAGTAGCACTGTTTTCCGAAAAGATAAATCTTTTCCGAGATTACAGCTTCAAATCTTCCAATCCTTCAGATGAAGCTTTTTTCTCTTGAGCAACTGCTCTACCGCCTTCCGGCTCTTCAATCTTTAAGTTCACTCTGGCATGATTTTTTAAGCCAACAATTCGAACTAAAGACCTAATAGCTCTAGCAGTTGAACCGGCTCGACCAATGATTTGACCCATGTCTTCGGGGTTTACTTTCAAAGAAAGTAAAACTCCCATTTCATCAACACTTCGGTCAAGTTTGACGTCTTCTGGGTGGTCAACCAGCGCTTTAACAATAAACTCAAGAAAATCTTTGTCAGTATCTTTTGCCATAAATCATTCAAGTTAATTTTCTTACTAAGCAGCCCGACCTTTTCTGTTCATCTGATTTTCTATCTATCCAGAGAACAGGAATCTTAAAAGCTACTATTTTTAATTATACTTTTTTTAAAGATTGTGTCAACCCCGTAGAAGAAATTTGACAGGTATTTTGCTTTGCAAAATACTTTTTGCCGAAAGCAGTCAAATTTTCTCTACGGGGTCAACCCTTCGTCTTTTGGAGTTGTTTCTTTAGGTTTCTCTTCTTTGGTATTTTCGGGTTTTAACTCCTCTTTTTTCTCTTCAGCTTTTGCCTTTTTAGGTTCCTTGGTTTCTTTTTTCTTTTTTATTTTATGAACGGGGATTTTTTTACCTTCTAAGATTTTTTCTTTTACTAATAAATTATGGACACTATCTGATGGTTTAGCTCCTACCGAGAGCCAATATTTAATTCGCTCTGCTCTCAATATTCTTTTTTTGGTTAAAGGGTTCCAAGATCCAACTTCCTCCACAAAACGACCGCCTTTTGGAGGCCTTCTCTTATCAATAACCACAATCTTAAAAGAAGGTTGATTTTTTTTACCGACTCTGAAAAAACGAATACGAATCATAAAATTAATTTAAGATTATATATTTATATACCTTTTACCAAGCTTTTATTTTCAGGGCTTCTTTAGCTGCCGCTTCTTCTGCCTCTTGCTTTGAAGAACCTTCCCCTTCTGCTATTAAATCCTTGTCGAGTAAAACACCGACAATAAAATGCTTAATATGATCCGGGCCCTGTTCTTTCAAAACTTTATAACTGGGGGTAATTCCCGACCTTTCTTGAGCTTTTTCCTGAAAATGTGATTTAGCATCCATAAAAAGACGGGCTTCAATAATATGGGGTAATTCTTTTATTAAATGTTTTTTAATAAAATCTCCGCAAGAATTTAATCCTTGGTCAAGATACAAACTTCCAATAAATGCCTCAAAAGTATCAGCTAAAATATATTGACGAGCTTTACCTTTTTCCTTTAATTCTCCCTGGGAAAGCAAAAGGAAGTTATTGAAACCTATATTTCTGGCAACTCTTGCCAACATTTTAGCATTAACTAAAGCTGCCCGCCAACTAGTCAAATCGCCTTCCGGCTTTTTAGGATATTTTCTAAACAAGTGTTCTGTAACCACCTGTTCTAATATTGCATCTCCTAAAAATTCTAATCTTTCGTTATTTAAAAGTTCAAGATTAAGATTTTCATTTAAAAAAGATCTATGAACAAAGGCCTGAACAAGTAAATCTTTATTTTTAAACTTAATATTTAATTTCTTTTCTAAATCTTTAAATTTTTCTTTTAAATCCATATTACTTTTTCTCAATTTCTTTAAATACGGTTCCTAAAACACCATTAATAAATTTTCCGGAACTTTCTCCACCAAATGTCTTAGCCAACTCAATTGCCTCGTTTATTGCAACTTTTGGCGGAACTTCTTCTTTGTTTCCGTATAAAAGTTCGTAGAGCCCGATTCTTAAAACATTTCTATCAACAATAGTTATTTGTTCAATTGGCCATTCCGGAGCTGCTTTCTCAATAATCTTGTCTATGTCAGAAAGTTTTGAAATAACTCCATTAACTAATTGCCAGACAAAATCCTTATCTTCAAGCCCTGGTCCAAATTCTTTAATATTTTTCTCAACAATCTTCTCTAAATTCCCCGGTTTCTTGCCGGAAAAGTCCCACTCATATAAACTTTGCATTACTATTGAACGTGATAGATGACGAGAAGCCATAATAATTATTTTTGAGATAACCCTTCCATGGTTAATGATTTCCCCTTCTTTTCTTCCTTTTCTTTGGTTGCTATTTCTTTTTGTTTTTTCTTCTTTTCCTTCTTGGTTAATTTCTTCATAACATCAATCACTTCTATTCCTTTATAAAACCCGCAGTTTAAACAAACTGTATGGGGCAAAACCAATTTGCCGCATTTTGGACAAGGCGTTAATTTTGGAGCTTCAAGAAAAATATGCATCCTCCGCTGATTCCTTCTTGATTTTGTCTTTCTTTGTTTTGGAACTGCCATAATAAATCTATCCTAACAAAATAATCAAAATTTTTCAACCCCATCAGAAATAAGACGCTTATAGCATCTGACAGTTGCCTGTGGCAACCTGTCTCTTACAAGGTCAAGAAACCCTAAAACTCCTTCTGTGAATTTTACAAAAACCATATTTTTTTATAATTTGCCTATGGAATTTTGTTGGATATCCTTTATGCTTGTCAAAACCATACCGGGAATATTTTTTATGATATCTCAACATCATTCTGTCCCTGGTAACTTTAGCAATAACACTGGCAGCAGCGCAAGAAAAAACTTTTTCATCTCCTTTAATAATTGATTTTTGAGGAATATCTAAATTTATACCAAAATTCCCATCAATTATCAAAAAATCAGAGCAAGAACATTTCCTCTCTAAGTTCCTCACTGCTCTTTTCATTGCTAATTTTGTTGCTTCTAAAATATTGATTCTATCTATAACCTTCTCTGAAACCCTACCAATCCCCCATTCTATGTTTGGATTTTCCTTCAATATCTCATAAATCTCTTCTCGTTTCTTCGGTGTTAATTTTTTTGAATCTTTTATTTTTGGACTTTGGATTTTGAAATTTTGATTTCCAAATATTGTAATTGCGCAAGCAACAACGGAACCACACAAAGCACCCCTGCCAACTTCGTCTAATCCAATCACTATCTTATATCCTTTTCTCCACAACTTCTTTTCTTCTCTAAAATTAGGATACTTCATTTTATTATTTTATTCCTATTTTAACAAAATTGGTAGTAAAACTTGACAAACTAAAACAAGAGTATATAATACAGATAGTTTAAAAATTGGTCTTTGTAAATTAAACATTTTCTTGAAAGGAAAAAAGATGTCTGAGAATGAGGAAAAAATTGAACCGGAAGAACAAGAAACAGAAAAAACAGAAGAACAAGAAGAAGAAAGGGAAACAGGTCAACCGGAAGGATTTGCCAAAAAGATAAAACCTGAAACCAAAACCGCTCTAATAGCGGCTGGGTTATCGCTAATTTCGATAATCGCTCTGTATTTGGTTGCTTACAGCAATCAAATAACAGATTGCAATCTCATCCTTGGCGGCATCGTTGGCGGCATCGTTGTTGGCGGCATCTTTGGTGTCATCATTGGCGGCATCGTTGGCGGCATCGTTGGCGGCATCTTTGGCGGCATCATTGGCGGCGGCGTTGGCGGCGGCGTTGGCGGCATCTTTGGTGTCATCATTGGCGGCATCTTTGGCGGCATCGTTGGCGGCATCGTTGGTAGTGGCAAAAAGCAAGTTTCTGGTTGGATAATACTTCCCTTAACCATTGTTTTCCTATTGCCTTTTATTACTGTGATGGTCCCTCTTTCTAAATATCACAATCTACGTCAGATAGAACATGATAAAAAAACTGTGGAGATGCTTGAGATAAGCACGGAAAAAGACAAAATAATGATTACCCTGCCTTATGAGCATTGCGAAGAACATTCCTATTTGGAAAAAGTTCTTTTTATACGTGGAGAAGATAAGAAAACGGCTTGGAAAGACATAGCAGTTCCCTGCCGAAAAGGAAATGAATATTGGTATGAAGCAACTTTTGACATAGCGCTTTTTACTAATAGATCACTGGTAGACGATGCAGCGCTTACTCTGTTCTTTGACCATGCTTGGGAGGATTATGAAACAACTAAAGAAATCTTTCTCCCAGATCCAAATTCTCTATAAAAGAGAAAACACAGCCCACGATATTCTTATCGCGGGCTTTTTTATTTCAAGAACTTGCATCGTAATCTCTAACGGGGTAAGATAGTATAATTATAGAAATATAGAAAACAAACGTTTTATATAATTACGGCATTCGTTTGGAAAAGAAAAGTTTACTTTTCTTTTCCTCACTCATTTGTAATTATGAAATTCACCCATTTACACGTTCACTCTCATTATTCATTATTAGATGGTTTGCCGAAGATTGATGAACTTTTGGATTATGTTAAAGAATTAGGCATGGATTCTGTTGCTTTGACTGACCACGGAGTTTTGTATGGAGCTATAGAGTTTTATAAAAAAGCCAAAGAAAGAGGAATTAAACCTATAATTGGCTGTGAGGTCTATGTTGCTCAAGAAAGGATGAACCAGAAAAGACCAAACATAGACAATAAAAGATATCATCTTGTTTTATTAGCAAAAAACGAAGAGGGTTATAAAAATTTAGTCAAACTTATAACTAAAGCCCATTTGGAGGGCTTTTATTATAAACCAAGAATTGATGATAATCTCTTGGCGAAACATTCCAAGGGACTTATCGCTATGACCGCTTGTTTGGCGGGAAAAATCCCTCGTTTAATAGTAGCGAAGAAATTTGAAGAAGCGGAAAAATTAGCTCAAAAATATCAAGAAATTTTTGGAAAAGATAATTTTTATTTAGAAATCCA
>Ga0315541_1001680_pt1 | contig 19877 bp, 18 predicted proteins | sample SalMarSW160190MG_FD_203095 | JGI IMG/M metagenome (GOLD analysis project Ga0315541, IMG submission 203095) | Salt marsh sediment microbial communities from the Plum Island Ecosystem LTER, Massachusetts, United States - Salt Marsh Sediment SW1601-190 ...
GTAAAGGTGCTCGTCGCATCGTATAATGGGTAACATGATTTGCCTCCTATTTTGTAGGGTTGTGATACAGTATGGCAAATCATTCATATTTAATCAAGCATAAAGGTTACTAAGTAACGTTGTAGGGTTAAAACCCCTTGCAATTTTGAACACAAAAGACGGTAAAAAGATTATACTTAATCCCTTTTCTTTTCTGGTTTGAAATCGCAAATTGGGGCAACCTTTCAATTACCTGCACATTCTCACACTATTCGGCCCATAATGGAGGTAAAAATCACATTTTTTCGCATATAATGTGTAGTTATCCACAAAAATAGCCTTAAAATCTTGTCTAAATCATTTCGACCTTACCTTTGCTCAGTCCACCAAAAATTTCTTGACCGCTCGGGGGTAATTCTGTACGTATTTCAGAACTTCGCGGCTTCGCCCCGCCTGCCATTGCAAGCTCGCCCGCCAGCCAAGCAAGGCGAGGCGGCCTGGGGTACGAGCGGGCAGGCCCAATTGAATGCTGGCCCCGGTGAAATAGAAAAAAGTTTCACCCCAGTACGATCTACCGGCCCTGTCCCGGCATTTTCACGGGGACCTACGGGGCAGGCTGGGTAAAAATAATGGAGTAATGGGTTTTGGAAAAATGGTTTTTCATTCTCGACCGATGCGGGCTTGGCCGATCCCGATGATTTTATTTTCAAGCACTGATTATGGTTTGCCCTTGATAAATCTATGAAACCAATACGACTCGTTGGAATTTTAGCCCTATTGATTTTAGGCGTCATTGTGACCAATACCCCCTCATCCCAAAACACCATAGATGTGAGCCGCTATTTTTACAAAGGCGACGGCAGACTGAACCTTATCAACGCAAAAAACAACATCTCATTCAACGGCAGATACCGGGTCGGCAAGAGCATCTATAATGAAAAAGCTCTCGAAGCAATTCATCTTATATTTGGTGCGGAAAAGGACAAACCACTCTCAACAATATCACTGCGGCTTATCGAATTCCTCGACTTTATAGAAGACCGTCTTCATCCAGGGGCACGGATAACCATTGCCTCAGGATGGAGAAGTCCGCAATACAATACCAATCTTCGTAAGAAGAGAAAACTCGCTGCAACGGCCAGCCTCCATCAATATGGCATGGCGGCAGACATAAAAATGGATGGAACATCATCCAAGCGCATCTGGAACACCGTTAAAAAACTCGGGTTCGGCGGAACAGGCTACTATCATGGAGAACTCGTACATATTGATGTGGGGCCCGCGCGCTCATGGGATGAGAAAACATCCGGCGTGGGTACGGATATTTCAATACACAACAAACTCATTGGGCTCGTGACAGACTATGACATTTATCTGCCGGGAGAGATGATCGAACTAAGATTCATCCGGATGACGTCATTCCCCATCGGCGTCATACCTGAATTTGTTCTGGAAGGTGTCGGAAAGGACGGTCGGACAAAGAAAATTACCCGGTTCAAACCGTCATTTGCATCAACTGCCGGCAGCGACTGTCCACAGTTTTCCGATATCAGCCAGATGATGAGAATTCATTGGCAATTGCCGGGTGATATCTCACCCGGTCGATATAAAATCCGCGCCTCATTCTGCCAAAGGCTATGGGAAGATATGCCGCCTGAAATTTCAACCCCTGAATTCGCTATTATAAGACAATAACCTCATTTTATTTTTCAATCGTGCATTCAGCATCCCCGTTCAATCGGGATCTTCGACAAATAACCAGAAACCGGCATTCGGAAATTCCTAATCCATTCAGGGTTAATTGTGGTAACTTCTCAATAAGTTATGGATTATTAAATGATTCTATTGACCCGGCTCCATAATTTATTGAGATGTTACTAATTGTATATACATCCTTTCGAATTTACTCGGATATTCTCTTTCGAATTTGATCTTGAAAACATTTAAAATTAAGACCTCTCCATGTCATCACTCAGCACCTACTAGTTCTTCCAAGCGTCACAATATTGCCATTAAACTCGATTAAAAAGCAGCACGTTATCCTATCCCTAAAAGCCCAAAGCCTATTAACTAATTGTATTTAAATATAATTGCTATCGGCTCTAACCCCATATTTTTTTGGCATGAATCATGCATTTTAAAGTTTTTTTTGACAATTATCAGTTTCAAAAAAGGCGATGTGTTTAAGCAACGAGACCTTTGAAAAATGTTCACTTTTGTTCAAGACCAAGAAAGGCGAAAATTTTAACTACAGGAATACATTGAGTATTTTGAGGATTAAAATTTGAGCCTGACGCCGGAATTGGGCAAAAGGGGGCGTTTTGCAAAGGTCTCGCAACAATGCTTTAAAGGCTAAAGGTGAAGTTAACGAAGCTACAGTAACCAATAAAATATGTCTTTAAGTAACGGAAATAGTGGAAGAAGAAGATGAAGATTGGTCAAAAAATAAGCCTCTCTTTTCTTATGACAGCCATAATACTCACAACTGTTGGGCTGTCAATTAGTTATACAGTGGTCAGAAACGATATAGAAAAAGCGATTTTTGCTCACTTAATGACAGCTGCCAAATCACGGGCAGATCATATAGAGACAGTCTTAAAAGAACATAAGGACACGGTCGAACTGTTGGCAAATGATATTTTGCTCAAAAATTCGCTTAAGTCAACGGTTAATAATATACCAGACCTCAAAGATACAAAAGAAACGCTCGCAGATATGGCAATCGAAGAATTAAAAGAAGCCCTTAAAACTGAAGAACATATTTACGAAATATTTATTCTAAATCCTAATGGAAAGATTATTATCTCAACCGACAGAAGCAATATTGGCTTAGATAGATCTGAAGACACCTATTTTAAAGAAGGCAAAAAAGGGACTTATATTAAAGATGCTTACTTTTCTGAGACGACCAAAAAGAACTCAATCGCTATAGCTACTCCAATATTGGATAATGAGGATAAACAGTTTTTAGGTGTGTTTGTTTCCCAACTTGAATTGACAGGTTTATACAAAATAACTACTGACAGAACAGGTTTAGGGCAAACTGGAGAAATATATTTAATCAATAAAAATGGCTATATGATATCTCCTTCAAGGTTTGCCAATGAAACATTTCTTAAACAAAAGGTTGATACAGTAAATGCAAAACACTGTATGGAGCATGTGAATAAAAAACACTTGCCCTGGAACAAAGTGATAACGACATTTCCGGACTATCGAGGCATAAATGTCCTGGGAACACATGTATATCTTCCCGGGATGCGATGGGGTCTTCTGGCGGAAATTAATACAAAGGAGGCGTTTGCGCCTTTGGACAGGATAAGACTCTTATTTGTTTTTTTATTGGTATGTATCCCATTGGCGGCATGGTTAACCGGTAAGTTTGTCTCAACATTAATCACCAGGCCTATTCGCAAGGTAAAAAAAGGAGCTGAGATAATAGGTAAAGGAAATCTGGACTATAAAATAGGCATGGATTCAAAAGATGAAATTGGCCAACTTTCAAAAGCATTCGATAAGATGACAGAGAATTTAAAGGAGACAACAACTTCAATAGATGAACTTAGTAAAGAGATAGATGAGCGCAAGAAGGTTGAGGAGTCGCTACAGAAAGCAAAAGTTCATGCAGAAGCCGCCAGCATAGCCAAAAGTGAGTTTTTGGCCAACATGAGCCACGAAATCCGTACTCCCATGAACGGCGTGATTGGCATGACGAGTCTTCTTTTAGGCACTGAATTGAGCGCCGAACAACGAGAGTACACGGAAACCATTCGAAACAGCGGTAATTCATTACTGGACATAATCAACGACATTCTCGATTATTCTAAAATTGAGGCCGGAAAGCTTGACCTGGAAATCATCGATTTTGATTTGAGAGTAGCTTTAGACGAAGTGACTGATCTCTTAGCCAAAAAGGCTCATGAGAAGGGACTGGAGTACGTAGTCATGGCTCACCATAAGGTTCCATTACTTTTATGCGGAGATCCCGGTAGGCTGCGGCAGATACTGATCAATCTTGTGGGCAATTCGATCAAGTTTACAAAAAAGGGCGAGGTGACTATTCGGGCTTCACTTGATGATGAAGATGCAACCCATGCCACACTCCGCTTTAGCGTTACCGACACAGGGATAGGTATTCCCAAAGATCGAATGGACCGGCTCTTTCAGTCGTTCTCTCAGGTGGATAGTACCACAACCCGAAAGTTCGGCGGAACAGGTTTGGGGCTGACAATTTCAAAACAGCTTGCGGAACTGATGGGCGGTCAGATTGGAGTGGAAAGTGAAGAAGGCAAAGGCTCTACATTCTGGTTTACGGCAGTTCTTGAAAAACAGCCTGAAGGCAACGAGAAAAGGATTGTTGTCCAGGAGGATTTCAGGGAAAAGCGCATCCTGATAGTGGATGATAATGCGACAAATCGGTATGTTTTAAAAGAGCAGTTAACATCCTGGGAATGCCGGTATGAAGAAGCACCAAGCGGAGAGCAGGCCTTAGAGGAACTTAGCCGTGCCTTGATCGACAAAGACCCTTTTGAGATTGCAATCATCGACATGCAGATGCCGGGAATAGATGGGGAGACAGTTGGAAAAAAGATCAAACAAGATCCTGATCTGAAAAACACCATACTTGTCTTGATGACCTCAATGGGCCAGCGTGGTGATTCTAAACGATTAGAAAAAATCGGGTTTGCCGCATACCTGACAAAGCCGATCAGACAGTCAAAGCTTTATGACTGTCTTGCCACGGTTACCGGCATGCAGAAGGAAACAACCAAAGATAGATCTACAAAGATTATCACTCGTCATTCCCTTGCCGAAGACCGTAAGCAAAAGGTTCGCATCTTACTGGCAGAGGACAACATGATAAACCAGAAAGTAGCATTAAATATTTTGAAGAAACTTGGATACAGTGCTGATGCAGTTGCCAATGGAGAGGAAGCAGTCAAGGCTTTGGAGATGATCCCTTACGACATTGTATTGATGGACTGTCAGATGCCGGAGATGGATGGCTACGAGGCAACCGGAGAAATTCGCAATCCGGAATCGAAAGTGCTCGATCACAAGGTCCCTGTTGTTGCCATGACAGCCAATGCAATGAAAGGAGATCGTGAAAATTGTCTTAAAGCCGGTATGGATGACTACCTTTCTAAGCCGGTCAAACCACGGCAGCTTTCTGAAATGCTTGATAAATGGCTAATTATCCCATACTGAAATATTTTATCTTCAAAATATTTCAGTATACGATACGCTGTATTTAATCCTTGATGCCATCAGTCATATCTGTATAATATTTAATCAAATATTTATCATATTGCGTTATTTACATAATTTCTATATATTTTAATTTCATTTAGGTATTTGTTAAAAAAAGAGTCTGTTCAATATATTATAACGTTATGCCAAAAAAGCTGAGCGAGAACTAAAATGCTTCGGGTTGGATTTTTTCAATTTGCCCCAAAGTTTGGGGAAGTGGCGACTAACCTATCAAAGATAGTGTCCGCTTTTAGCAGCATTAAAGCAGATATCATTGTTTTACCTGAGCTCGCGTTCACTGGATATTTCTTCCAAGATCGTTCCGAACTTGCTTACCTGGCAGAAGACCCAGCTAAGTCACCAACTGTTTCTAGCCTGATTGCATTGTGTCGCGACCGTGATTTCTTCTTGGTTACCGGATTTGCCGAAAGAAGCGCTGACAAAATATTCAACAGCGCTTTACTCGTTGGGGGTGATGGTGTTATCCATACCTACCGCAAGTTACATCTTTTTAACACAGAAAAAGAGTATTTTGATCCTGGGGATACTCCGCTCGAAACGATTGAATTACGCGGTGCAAGAATTGGCATCATGGTCTGTTTCGATTGGGCATTCCCAGAGGTTGCAAGGGTGCTTGCCTTGCAAAGTGCTGATCTCCTGTGTCACCCATCCAATTTGGTTCTTACGTACTGCCAAAAAACCATGGTCACTCGCTGTTTAGAAAATTCCGTTTTCGCTGTTACAGCAAACCGATTTGGATCGGACATTCGTCATAGAGGCACTTTGACTTTTACTGGTCAAAGTCAAATGGTGGCGCCAGATGGCGAGTTGATTTATCGTGCGAAACCCGAGGAGGAAGAACTTTTCATAGCTGAGATCGACGTGAGAAAGGCTAGGGATAAATGGATAACTCAAAGGAATGAATTGCTTGAGGATCGGCGCCCCGAATATTATACTGATCTAATTGAGAATTGAACCTAAGTTGAGCTATTTTTTGCGAAGAGATGTGCTGAGATTTTGATGCATAAGGGTTCGCGAAAACCGCAGGCATACCCGTGGATATGTCGAGGATTTTCGCGGATCCTTGATGCGCAAGAGATCGGTGCAGATCTAGTAAAAAATCGCTCAATTTAGGTTGAAATAACCATGGCATAACAACCGGCCGGATTTAACGTCTGTTTCCGGGCTCATTATTTTTTTGAAGTTCATTCGTAGAACCTTTATCACTTCCTCCCTACATCCCTAATCCCTTGCGCCTTGGCGCTTAATCCCTTCCAAAGTCAGGTCATCATTCGAACTTTTCCCATTTTGTTTACGATCAATTAGGGTTTGACTTATTCCATAACTGTATTACAGTAAACGAATAATGGAATATTAAGATAAAAAGAAAGCATTACAATCATGAAAGAAAGGAGTGTTCGATCATGTACGATAAAAAAGAATTGTGTGAAAAAATCAGGGAATTGTACCCGGACATCGGTGAATGTGGCATCGATATTGACGTCGATTATGATGAAAAGCAAAAATCATGGACGGTAAATCTAAAAAAGGATCGGATCGAGTTAAAACACTTTCTGGAAGACCAAGACGCCGAATTGTGCATGGAAGGAAAGCAGTGTGTGAGTTTAGGTCTTGAAATTGCCCAGCTCAAAGATAACATCGAAAAAATTTAAGGCTTCTATCAGAATACCGCAAGATCCATTCGATACACCAAACTGCTTTTTATAAAAAATATTTTATCGGGAAGCGGGGTTTAATTTCTTTATTCGGAACAAACCGGCGATTAAATTGCACCTCTTTGATTTCAAATGTTTTTTGGAGATCATATTTGGGAACAATGGATCCTGGGCTAAAGTCGACCTGAACCATTCGGCCGAAGGATTTACTTCCCAATTTTTTATATAATTCTTTCGGCAAACAATCCCTCCAAAAATTAACATTAAAGACTTCATATTCCTCGGTATGGGTCGCCTCCGTGCTGCCCCATCTCATCTGAAAATAAATATCTGCTGCGAAATTTTTGTTGTCATGTTTCATTATAGCGACCTTTCTCGTATCTGGTTTAAATCATTATCGGAAAATAGTTCTAAGTTTTAATACCAAGTGTCTTTTTCATAGATAATGTAATGGCACTAAAATAAGAACGTAATCTTAAAATGCAAATAGAGATAAGTGGGGTTCCAATAAGAGGATAAACCTATCACCCTAAATGAGCGAAAGTCGAGGATGCCCCCCCGGTGAAATAGGCTTCGCATTTCACAGGGCAGGCAGATTTGAGGCATCAAGGGCGAAGCCCCGCTGATAAAGCGGGATCGTCTACTGCGAGCCCTTGATAACGAAGCAAATGCCTCTCAAAAATTTTCATGAAATATTCGGGCTAAGTACCTTTAGATTTTCCGATATAAGCCTTGACTTTGTCCACATATGCACGGATATCACATTTACGTTCCAATCCCGAAGCCATCATACAGCGAACTTTGCCGTAGATCGGACGTTGGGGCCATGCACGATCGTGCGTACCATAAATCCATGCCACACCGGCATAGGAATTCGGATCCCGGCCGTCCAGAAAATACTTATTATTGATGGCCAAAGTGTTACGAAATGCCAATTCCGGTGAGGATGACCATTCCAATATTTTTTTGCCCCAATACATGCGCATGTAGTTGTGCATGAATCCGGTATATTTCATTTCCTGCATGGCGGCATTCCAATAGGGATCGTGGGTCTTGGCGTCTTCCAATTGTCTGCGGGTGTAGGTATAAGGCCGGCGGTCCTTTCGGTGATCGTTTAGCGTCTGTCGCGCCCATTCCGGAAGGCAATCGAAATTATTATAGTCCCGATTGTAGTAAACGAAGTTGGCGGCCAGTTCCCGCCGCACGATTAATTCTTCCAAAAACGCCGCCTTGGCCGAATTTAGACGATGATCCGCTTTGTTGATCCTCAGCGCCAGATAGAGTGGAGAGATCTGACCGAAATGCAAATACATGCTCATATGCGAGATGTCGTCAGTCTGAGGCTGGTTGTGATTTTTTTCGTAGTTTTTCAATTGCGACCGGATAAAATTGCCGAAGATTTTTTTGGCCTGGGAAGTTCCCCCTTTAAAAAAGCGGGTCACGGCAGGAACGCTGCGATCGATGTTTAACAATGCTAAAATATCCGCCGGCCGTTTCAATTCAAGACCATCAAGGGAAATATTCACGGTGGAATGTTGAACCTTAACCGGCTTCAGTTCGATCAGATAATCATCAAGATGCTTTTGTATCTTGGGCCGAATGGTTCGGGCGGCATATTCGGCTTTCGAGGAGACCGTTTCCAGAGGAACGATCACATCGGATTCCACCTGAACAACGCTGCAAGCCGCTTTCCGGGCCACCTGGTCCCTCCATAATCTTTGATGCTTGAGATAACCGCAGTCGCAGACGATCATTGCGGCATCTTGCCCCAATTCCAACGCCACATCCGGCGGTGATCCTCGACGAACCACCATATGGATGCCACGCTTTTCAAGCAGAGCCTTGGTTTCCATCAATCCTTCCAGCATAAACGTATAGTGTCGTAAATTTGCTTCCGGATAATCGTCCGTGAGGCCGAATGACACCACAACACCCAGGCCGAGGTGATTGGCCTGCAGCACCGAATATTCCAGTGCATGATTGTACTCCGCCCGCTGGGACTGCTGCATCCAGTACAATACGTAATCTGCGTGCAAACGGATATCCAAATCGTTTAATTGCCGAATACGGGTATCCTGGATGTTGTGATAATGGATCATATTTTTTTAAACATGCAAGATTGATGAACTCGTAAAAAGTCCGATTTAGACGGTTTCGTAAAAAGTTCAAATTCAAGGCGTGCAAATTTTGTAATCATGAGGCGTACTTATCGTACGTTGAATGGTTGCGAAATGCAGCACAACGCAGAAGTTGGACTTTTTACGAGACCGTCAAGATTCAGGTTATACATGATTGCGCAGCTTCAGTGCCACAGGATGCGGGTTTAAATAGACCTGTTGCGCCAAGTACGGCTGTTTGTATTTTCTTACATAATGGTTAAGCAGGGTCACCGGTACGATCAAGGGAACATATTCCTGTCTGTACCGCTGGATGATTTCAAGCACCTCCTGCTTCTCGTCCGGAGACAGCTGTTTTTTAAAGTACCCCATGATGTGTTGCAACACATTGATATTTTTCTTCAGGGTGGTTTTTAGTCTTAAAGCCGCTATCAACAGGGTCTCGTACTGCGTAAACAAATCTTTCACGGTAAGGGCTTTGCCTTCGGCAACCAGCTTACCCATCATTTGCGAATGGCTGGGGCTATGCGACATAATGAGCAGCTTGTGCCGGGTATGAAAATCGACCAGGCTTCCCATGCTTTTTTTTCTGGAAAGTGTTTTTCTCCAACGCATCAAGGTAAAAATCTGTTCGATAAAGGTCTCCCTGAGTTTGGAATCATGCAGCCGGCCTTCTTCTTCCACCGGAACCAAAGGAAAGTGCTCCGTAAACACACGGGCAAATATGCCCTGACCTTTTTTTTGGGGCATTCCTTTGGAAGTTTTAACCGCAACTCTAAACAGGCCGCTGCTTGGAGAGTTTTTTTTGAAAACAAATCCGCATAGGTTTTCTTTTTCCAGTGTCTTAACCTTTTCTCTCGCCCATTCGGTCATTCGTCGGGTATGGTCGATATTTGTTTTTGAGGTAACCAGATTGGGATTGTCCGGATCCCCCACAAGACGCAGGGTCTCCCTGGGAACGCCCATCCCGCACTCCACCTCCGGACATACCGGCACGTATTCCACATATTTCCCCAGTATATCGGTTAGGTATCGGTCCCTTGCATGTCCGCCGTTCCAGCGGACCTGCTCGCCCATTAAACATGCGCTGATACCCAGCTTTATTTTTTCGTCCATGGCTTCCCTCATGATCCTTGATGATTATCCATCGATTTTTTATACAGTCATTTCCTGCTTCAATAGACAGAAACGCTTTTACTTTCACCTTAAAAATGTTTATAATCCAAATGAGAATCTCAGCGAACAGGTTAATCAAAGGATATTTCATGATACTCGAAAAAATGAAAAATTTTGTCAGAGAAAAAAATATTTGTGTTCTTTCTACGGCCTCCGGCAACAAGCCGCATTGTTCACTCATGGCATATATCACCGATGCAACCTGTGAAGAAATTTACATGGTCACACTTAAAAATACGACTAAATTTAATAACCTTCAGAAAAACCCTTGGGTCAGTCTGCTGATCGACTCCCGGGAGACGCAACCAAGATCCAACGCTCAGGCGTTGACCATTGACGGTGTTTTTATTGCACTTCTCGATGAGAACAAAAAACAAAAGATTCGAGACAGAATGCTGAAATCTTTTCCTCATATGAAAGATTTTATACACCATCCGGAATCAGAACTTATCCGTATAAAAATAAACTCATTTTTACTTTTGGAAGGCTTGACCGAATCACATTTTGTGTCTATGAAAGACCTTTGAAAAATGTTCAATTTTGCCTGCCCAGTTAAATCCGTATTTCATATTTAACCGGGGTTCAAGATCAAGAAAGGCGAAAATTTTAGCCACAGACATACTTTAAGTATTTCGAGGACTAAAATTTTAGCCTGTTGATAAATCCCGATTATCGGGGACGATGGGATTGGGCAAAATGGGGCGTTTTTCAAAGGTTTTTTTGTAAAATGGTAACAATCCCCAGATACCCATCCACCGTAATCTCATCGCCGGTATGAATCAAAGAAGTTGCATCCGGTATGCCGGTGACACACGGTAAGCCGTATTCCCTGGCGATAATGGCCCCGTGAATCAGCATTCCGCCCCGGCGTTCAACCACGCCGGCCGCCAGTGGGATAACGAAGGACATGTTTGGATCCACTGCATCACAGACAAGGATTTCAGAGTGTTTGAAATCCTGCAAATCCAAATGCTGACGAACCACTCGGGCCATCCCTTTGGATAATCCCGGTCCGGCAGGCTGCCCAACAAGCTGTCTTGGATTTATCTTAACTCCATATTCGTCCTTTCTTAACGAAGTTTTTCGATTATCAGTGCCATAATCCAAATCCTGAATCACCGATTTGAGATCGTCGAGTTCGGATTTGTGTGTTCCCCGGCGTTCAAAACTTTCAACACGGGATTTTGCCTCCTTCACAGCGCTTAACAGCTGGGCTTCAATTTTACCCAAATAAATATTATCGTCGTCTCGAAGACGATAGCTGCTGCGCGCGAGATTCAACAGTTCCTCGGCTTCTTTGCGCTTGGGACCTTGAAAACGTTCGAGAAATCTCTGCTGCAATGCTCGGGCGTCTTTCGGCTTTTTTCGAGATGCCAATGAAGACGGGTTGACCGCCATCTCCAACAGCAGTTTAAAAAGCGGCCGGGTATCGGTGGCGCATTCTGTGCCGCCGGTAACTGCACAGGACAAATCCCCAAATTTTTCGATGAACTGATTCACCTTTTCTCCGAATTCCGAATCGAGATCCAACGGTTCCCCGGCTTTTAAGCGTTCAAAAAGTTGACGGTCTTGCCGAACCATGGATGCCAAATCTTCCATCAGTTGGTTTCTTTCAAGACTCACCATTTTAGTTTGGGTAAGAAGATTCATAAACTCATACGGATCATCCGGCCGCATGGCATCATTATAGTACTGGCCGAAAAGGCGAATCCCATGGGCATACGGAATAAATTCTTCCCAATATGTGTTGACCCAGTGTTGGTTAATCTTCCAGCGCCGTCTGACTTCATGGCCCAGTTCTCGATCGGATAAAACCGTAATATCCTGTTCCGCCAGTTCTTTGGCTGTTTTTGTCATTTCAGGAATCAGCGTTTCTTCAATGGTGGTACGAAGCGCTTTTAGATTTTCAACGCTTCGGTGGAGGCTGAGATACCAAGCACGTTTATCTTGTGTTTCACCGGGCGACAGGGTTGTTATGGGGCGCGATTGGAGAACATAAGGCGTATCATTTTTAATGGTCCATTCAACATCCTGCGGGGCTTTAAATAACGCTTCCGCCCGGTATGCCAAATCACATATACCGAGTGCTTCCTGGCTGCTCAGAGGGGGTCGCCTGGACAAATCTTCGGGCAAGGGCGCGGTCTCTACGCCGTGTTCTGATGGAATCATCCAATGTTCCCTTTGGGACGGTTTGTGGGACAGCACTGTTTTTTTGTCGCGATCCAGAACCCAGCGATCCGGTTCTACCATCCCATCCACAAGTCCTTGGTTCAGCCCGTAGACAGATTCAATAATGACTTGGGTCTCATCATTGGGGTTCTGGCTGAAAACCACACCGGATCGATTTCCTGTCACCGTTTCCTGAAGCACAACGGCCATGGCGCTTTTTTCAACGTGCAATCCGATTTCTTGGCGATAAAGGAGGGCAGCATCAGACCACAATGACGCCCAGACCAATCGAATATGATCCAGTATCGATGGTGTTCCCCGCACGTTGACAAACGATTCATGCAGGCCCGCGAAAGAGGAACCAGAAGCATCCTCGTCCGGTGCCGATGAGCGGATGGCAAGGGTCTTACCGCTGAAGCGGGATTGAATTTTCTCGGTTAAGTATGATTTGAGCGCGTCGGGAATCTGCTTTTTCAAGAATATATTGCGAATGCGGGTGGCACAGTCCCAGATTTCTTCCCATCGCATGTCTTTAAATTTCTTACGATTCAACTCAATAAGTATGCGTTCTCGAAGTCCGGCAGCATTCACAAATGCGTTGTACGCATCAACGGTGAGAAACAAGGTGTCCGGAATCTTAAATCCCTCTCGGGCCATGAGGGACAGCGCATACGCTTTTGGGCCAATGCGGTGACGATGATCTGGCCTGATTTCCAATGGTGATAAGATCCAGTTCATTGATCGATATGCAGCTCCATGACCTGTTGAAAGTTTTTCACCATAACATATGTCGTGATGGTTACTCCCACAACGGCACATGTTGGTGATGTTGCAAATGCTTCCAGATAAGGATGTTTGGATAAGTAAAGACCGAGAATTTCATCTTTTTCTGCCCCATTGATTTCTTTGGCGTTGCCCAGGGCTGTCACGGAGACAGCCTCATGAAAATCAGAATCCATGTTCAAACTGCTGTTTATCAATATCGCAACCCTTGAATCCGCCGATAAATTTGCAAATTTTCGCGTGGTTCGCGAGGTTACAAAAAAAATCTCTTTAAGGTCTTGTTTACCTGCAAATGCAATCAAACTGGCGTACGGTTGTCCGGAATGATGAGTGGATAATACGGCCAATTTTTGGTTAATGAAAAGTTCTCGTATCTGTTTTGTAATGTCTTTGTAATGCGCCATTTTAATCCAGTACCTTCATCAGCTCGGGAACGGTATTTTTTGGGCTGATCTTGTACCAGGCATTTTCGATGTTTCCGGTTTCATCAATGAGAAAAGATGAACGAATGATTCCCATAAAGGTTTTGCCGTACATCTTTTTCTCACCCCAAACGCCGAAAGCCTCTGCAATTTTATGATCCGGGTCAGAGAGCAAAGAAAAGCCCAGGTTGTGCTTGTCATCAAATTTTTTCTGCGTTTCAGGCGTATCCGGACTGATTCCTATGACTGCCATGTTTTTACCTTTTAGTTCTTCCAGTGTGTCCCGCACATTTTTTGCCTGTGTGGCTCAGCCGGAAGTATTGGCTTTGGAATAGAAATAAAGAAACAGTTTCTTTCCGGCAAAATCGGAAAGCCGTACATTCTGACCATTCTGATCCTTAAGATCAAAATGGGGGGCCATGTCTCCCGAATTAAGTGTTTTCATCATCAACCTCCTTTCTTAAAAGGATAATCTGTTTTCTAACGGTTTGTCAAATCTCATTTAAGCGCTAAAGCATAACCCATTTCAACTGAACTTTAGGGACTTCGTGCCAATTGGAATAGTGGCCCCGGTGAAATAAAAAAAAGTTTCACTGGGTAAAAATGATGGAGTAATGGCCCCGGTGAAATAAAAAAAAGTTTCACCCCAGTACGATCTACCGGCCATGTCCCGGCATTTTCACGGGGACCTACGGGGCAGGCTGGGTAAAAATGATGGGTAAGCTTGTCCTGAACAAAGTTGAAGGAAAGGAGTTTTTTACAATTAAAATGGTTTGTTTCCGCCTTTCTCCCCAATATTCCAGCATTCCAGCATTCCATCCTTCCATTCTGCTGGCATAAACATATAATTAACGTCCTTTGAAAGCTTTCATTACATCTTTTCTAAAACTTAGGTAGGGAAGGTCTCTATTATATTGGAGGTAATCCAGAAGGGTTTTAATTTCCTGAAAATTGATTCGTTTCGCGCCATACATGACTTTTAGCAGATCCAAAAGCCTCCTAACTTCAATACCGAAAACCTTACCGAGTTCGGACATGTCTGAATCATCGGTAATCACCGGAACACCCAAGACAGCTCCATAAGCCAGTGCTTGGACATCAACACGGGAAGCACCAAGTCCCTGGCTGATATTGTGTTCCCAAATGTAGGAATATGTGAGTCGTACCTGTTCTTTTTGAGATCTTGTGATCCGAATACGATGTTTGCGATTTTCAGCGTATTCAGGCTGATTCACCCAGCCGAATTTGTTTTTGAGCCGTGCGCTTTTATCAAACTCCTTTTGAAATTCCGGGATAACATGAAGCGTATAATTTTTTTTGCCGAAACTTTCATTAAGAAGGGGATGAAAACTGTTGGCGAGCCTCAAATAGGCATTGTTGTCGAGTAGGATTCTAATTTTTGCCATCTAGTTAGTGTCCATCCATAAATGAGGATTTTTGTTCAAGATCAAGGCATGTGAAAAAAATAACCATCCCAGTACGATCTGCCGGCCATGTCCCGGCATTTTCACGGGGACCTACGGGACAGGCAGGCATATATTTAATATTCCGAGGATTATTTTTTTAACATAACGCAGAGATTGGGCAAAAAGACCATTTATGGATGGACACTAGTTAACCAGTTCCGCATGTATCTCCTTGGCATCAAAAATCGAAGTGTCCAGAACCATCCGAATGAATCCCGCAGGTTTTTCATTTTCGGACAGATAGACCTTTAAGGCTTCGAAAAAGGGACTGTTAAAAAGCTTTTTGGACATTTGTATATACTCAGATGCGCTGAAAAGTTCGCCTTTATTCAGAATCTTGCTAACATTTGGATGTTTTTTATTGAGGTTTGTAGCTACAGCGTAAATGTCAGGCTCCAATTTAAATGCATCCATCCCCATTTCCGTCGCATAGTCGTTAATGGCCTTATAGATAGTGATTGGCGAAATGATAAAAGAATCCACGAGACCAAGAATATGTTTAATTCTCGTTCTTGTTGAACGGAGGCGCTTCAGCACTACATAGGCTGCCTCGGCCTGCTCCTTCGGGAACAGCAAGGCCTGGGCAAAAGCATCCGCAAAATCCTCGGCAGATTCTCCAGTCAAAGATGGCGAAAGGATATGCCCTAATTCATGGGCCATCCAAAATTTAAAATCGTGGATGTTGCTGTCCAAGTTTAGATAAATCCAGGTGGTTCTGGACTTTGGCAGATAAATATGGAGCGCATTTTCATGATGCTCCTTCTGGCCGTGAAAAACAGGGATTAGGATAACTTCGAACTCATTTAGTTTTTCGATGAGTTGCTCGAAATCTATTGGAGCACTGTTTTTCACACCGATTTCCGAACGAATCCGGGCTGCTGCCTCCTGTATATAATGGTATTCCAGCCGTGGTTCTTTTAGAACAGGCGGTTGAAACAAACTATCAAAGGGCAGATAGGGGACCAGCAGTTCAAGCAGTTGCCCCATTTCCTTAGCGTGCGTTAAATGGATATCTCTGGTTTTACGACGGCCTTTTTTCCGGAATGCAACGACCGGTTCCGTTGCTTTAACGGATTTTTGAACAATATCCTGAAACGGCAAGCCAAGGGTAACCCCCAGTTTTAATAATTTGTCCGGACGGGGAAATTTCTCACCTTTAAACCAGGAAGATGCAATTGTCCTGGAAACACCCATCTCTTTGGCAAGCCTGGACTGGTTGAATCCAAGTTCATTCATCACTCCGACAATTCTTTTTATATTGAGTTTCTTTTCCATAAATAAAAGAATAGTTAATTTGTCAACTTTTGTCAACTTTAAATTATTTCTGGCTGAAAAATATAATAATATAATTGATGAAACTCTGGGCAAAAATGGTCCCAAATACCCATGAAGTCGATGACTTTAAAGGTCATTTGGGATAGGGATGTAATGGGATAGAGGTATTCGTTTTGTTATGCGTTTTTTCCAGGGTTTGAATAAAATAGACGGTGAGAGGTTTACCTTATTCTCATTTTTTTCCGGTTTGAAACCGTAAATCCAATATCCAGAAAATTCTTGACCGATCGGGGGCAATTGTGTGTGTATCATTTTGAATTTACTGTGATATTTTCTTTCCAATTTGATATTGATTCTCATTCTCGACCTGGTCCGGGCTATCTTACATCGCTGATCTAATACAGCCATATAGTGAAAAGTTCAATTTCTAAGAATATTGTACCCTAAATGAGCGAAAGTCGAGGATGCCCCAGATTTGAGGCATCAAGGGCGAAGTCGTAATCGTCTACTGCGAGCCCTTGATAACGAAGAAGATGGGGGGTCATCGGCTTTCCCAACGGGTAAACAAAATGGGATTTTTTAATAAATTAATATCTCATTTATAGAAGGGTTATGAAAATGCATCCAAATCTACTAAAATGCATAATAAATCAGACACATAAAATATTTTTCCCGTTTTGTTTACGCTCAATTAGGGTTGTATTAATAGGTTATGCACGTTCAAATCGAATGTCCCCAAAGACATTCAGGCAAGGAGCTTTACTGTGTTTAAAAAAAGTTTGTCTAAACAAAGCAAATAAACTTTCTTCTTGCAAAGTTTGTAAAAATACAGTAAGCTGCATTTTATACTTGAGAGTCTGTATTTTGGAGGCCGAAGATGAAGAAACCACCGCTTGGAAATCCGTTCAGAATTCATGGGGTTGTAACAGGTGAATATTTCACCGACCGGGATGATGAGCTCAAACGCCTGGTACGAGCACTAACCGAACCGGGAAGTAAATTGCTGGTTTACAGTCCACGGCGTATGGGAAAAACATCCGCTGTCATGAATGCCGTGGACACGGTTAATGAGAATGGCGGCTACGCTTTTCTGGCTGACCTTTCCACCGCTTCAACTGCCGTAGATATGGGCAATCGCATTCTTGCAGCGTCATCCAAAATTATCGGGAAAAAGTGGAAAAATTTTATCACCGATGTTGTCTCCCGCCTGAATGTAAAGGTTTCACTGACCCCGGATCCGGCGACCGGCATTCCTTTGCCCAGCATTGATATCAATCTGCGTAACGATGAGATTGGAAAACAAAGACAAACACTAAGCGGTATTCTGGACGCCCTCAACGCAACAGCAAAAGAACGAAAGATTACCGTAGGCATCGCACTGGATGAATTTCAGGAGATCCACAAGTTTGGTGGTGAAACAGCGGAGTGGGATTTGAGAGCCTCCATCCAGCAACACGGGAATATCGGATATGTCTTATTCGGGTCCCGAGAACATCTCATTCAGCGCATGATCGACAGCAAAGGGGCTCTTTATAAAATGGTGGACAAGTTGCCCTTTGGTGCAATCAACCCACGTCATATGGCCGCATGGATCGATAACCGAATGGCAGAAGCAGGCATCAAAGCTCAAGGTGTGGGAGATTGTATTGTTCATCTGGCAGGCGCCCGAACAAGAGATATTGTGCAGGTGGCACGACGGTGTTATGACCGGACTGCTGTTAGGGGTCGGGCCACGATTGAAGATGCTGAACATGCTTTTGAGGATATTATTGCCGAAGAACATGATCTTCTATACGAATGCTGGCTTTCGCTCACCGCCCATCAACAAAATATTCTTCGTGCCGTAGCCGCCGGTGAAAAGGGCCTGACAACCCGGGAAACCCTTGCCAAATTTACATTGGGATCCAGCGGAACCGTCACCAATACGGTCAACAGCCTGATAAAGTCCGGCCATCTTATCCGTCAAGACCCCTATACGCGAAGAAAGGTCACAACGCCCACCGGATACGAATTTGACAGTCCGTTCTTTAAAGGCTGGGTGATCCGGCATACATTGTCGGATATCGGTCTTCCATAGGCTGTCATATTTGAAAAAAATAGTGAGGATATCCGAAATTTTAAAGGCTATAGGGATTTTAGTCGTTGTAAGAATAAGTTTTTCCCGTAATACCTGATCCTATTTTTCCACTTTGTACATCAACTAAAAAATGGCCTGTTGTTATGCCCGTGATGCAGCGTTCCATGAGAACTTTCCCAAGGACAACCTTTTTTCGAAATCCAATACATATTTCATCCTTTTATTTGGCCCATAATAGAAGTAAAAATCACATTTTTCGCGCATAAAATGTGATTTAATTCAAAAATATAGCCTTAAAGGGCTTTATGAACCCAAACAATTTTAAGGTGTTTATACCGTTCAGGAAAAATTCAAGATAGAGGGTTTAGCGTGTCGAGATAAGATTTCAAGGACTCAAACCGCCGGGGTGGTTCAAGGTCGTCGCCCGAGTTCCGGTCAGTAATATCGACAAGAACAGGTTCATCCAAGGATTCGGGCAGACGCGGTCCATCATTCGATGTGATGGTGATGAGGGCGTCAACGCTTTTATACTCGATGCTTTTGGTATACCATTCAAAACCGCTACAACTTGATGATTTTTTGAAACCGTATTCTTCCATTATTTTATAAAGTTCCATTCGATAATCCTTTACAGAATATTTTTGTTCAATTCCCTTCTTTTAAAATTTGAAACGCTCAGTTTAGATTAAACCCTAAATGAGCGAAAGTCGAGGATGCCCCAGATTCGAGGCATCAAGGGCGAAGCCGTAGTCATCTACTGCGAGCCCTTGATAACGAAGAAGATGGGGTATTATCGGCTTTCCTGAAAGGTAAACAAAATGGGATTTCTTTAATAAATTTATATATCATCTATAGAATAGTTATAAAATTCATCCGAATGCACTAAAATGCATAATAAATCAAACACATAAAATATTTTTCCCATTTTGTTTACGATCATTTAGGGTTAAGGTAATACCGAAAATGTTGATGATCAATACCATGGGTCAATAATTTATTTTGGTCCTGAAGACCAGGTTAAAAACAACGGCTATGCCAACTTACTAATGAGTTCATAATTATTTATACATAAAGCCAACACGTTTTCTGACAGGATTTACCCGGTTAAATAAGATTTGAGCCTATTATGAATAAACCTTTTGCCATTATATGTTGTAAGATACTTTTCACGCTTGGTTGCATCTCTCTGACTTAAGCAGGCTTCATAATAGATTAATTTTAATGGCCTTCTATTTTTAGTTGATTCCACTAGACCCTTTTCATGCATTTCAAATCTTAGCTTGAGGTCCTTAGTAAACCCTATATAAAATCCATTATCTTTCTCACTCTGTAAGACGTATGAATAATACATATTAGCCTCAAGTGTCAAGCGACAATTATTTTTGAAGTCTGGCGACAATTAAAATTGAGGTCAGGCGACAATTATTTTTGAAGTTCCCAAGCTCCTCGAAGACAGGTTCATTTTCCTATCTTCCCTCATCCCAAGT
>Ga0315541_1001682_pt1 | contig 19858 bp, 15 predicted proteins | sample SalMarSW160190MG_FD_203095 | JGI IMG/M metagenome (GOLD analysis project Ga0315541, IMG submission 203095) | Salt marsh sediment microbial communities from the Plum Island Ecosystem LTER, Massachusetts, United States - Salt Marsh Sediment SW1601-190 ...
GCAGGAGCGGGATAACAGACTATTCGCCGCCTGATCTTCTGCGCGGCACACCGTAGCACAGACCATGAGTTCTGCCCAAATCAGGGGCTTTTCGGCTGAATCTCTAGCGATATCCCAACCGCAGACTCGCGACAGGGCGCCCTTATTGCTCTACGTATGAAGCAATATGCGTGCCAACATGTATTTTCCACGTAACTGCCTGTCCCCTCGTGCATTACGAGGACAGAAGGAAACGACGTTCAACCCCAAAAACGTTGCCAATCATCAACGTTTCGCAGATGCGCTTTGGTATCTCCTTGGCATAGAGATAATTGGAGAATGTTGAGACTTTGGAACATGTATCGCCCAATCGGAACATATCTGCCGAAAAACTACGTCCCCGGCAGAGTCAGAAGCGCCTTCGATGGCTGAAAGGTCTCCCCGGCAATCATGTGGCAGCATGGGCAAAAACCTGCATCCGGTGCCGAGGCCCGGCACGTTGCCTTCGTACATTCGCAATCGTTTTTCGGGGCCTCCTCAGCTCCCCCGACATTCCGTTCCCCCCCTGTGCCGGAAGGCTCCTCGCGGGCAAGTTGACTTGAGCTTATCTGGCCGCGCTGCATGGTTGCTCGTCCTGCTTTGCGCGCGCCATCTGGAGCGATGTCCCGCCGGGGCCGCCTTCAGTTGCGGCGGGCATCACGTTGGCTCCGTCCCGGTTGGGGCTGCTGCTGCGGTCCGCTTTTTCATCAACGGCAATAGGAAAATGCACACCAGGCCGGCAGCGGCGTCGAGCGTCAAGGTCGCAGGATACCCCCACGCTTCGATGGCCCGACCCTGCCATATCGCGGAGTACCAAATGACCAGGTTGAGCATGGCCATGTAAGCGGTGAACTGGGTAGCTGCCACCGCCGGGGTACAGATGTCCATGAAAAGCGCCGTGCGGGTTCCGTACATCAGGCCCTGGAAGACGGAATAAACGATATTGGCCACCCAAAAGGAAGTGATTAAAGCGGTCGGGGGGATGGGCCGGTTGGGCATTCGGGGATCAATGGGCATGATCCAACCTTGGCGCCTCATCGCAACAGCCAGGAAGCCTGTTACAACGGCAGTACCGACAAGGTAGAGCGCGAGCATCCGACGCCGGCCGAAACGGTCGGATAGGAATCCGCCCACAACACAGCCGACAGCCGAGATGATGGTGCAAACGAGAGCGAGCAGGGCAATCTTCGAGTCGCTCAGGCCCAGCTCTACCGCAAGATTCGACTGTAGAGCAAGCGAGAGCGAGTACGCCCCTGCAGGAAGCAGTGCGAAGACCAGCCCCACCAGCGCTGCCCGCGTGCCGAAAAACGCTTTGACGGCTTTCACACTATAGTTTCGGATGTCGAGAACTGCGGCGCGAAACCACGAGCCGTGCGCTTTTGGCCGCGTCCCCATCTTTGGCTCTCGCAGACCGAGGGCTACAAAGAAGGTCACGGAGAGAATGCACGCGGCAACAAATAAAAATGTGGAATTAAATCCGACATACTTTGCGAGCAGGAGCACCCCTGCCCCGCCGATGGCTTGCCCCACGTACGCACCGGCGAACATCAGGCCGTTCGCCAGCCCGCGTTCTTCCTCCTTCAGCACGCCGCAAGCCAGTGCGTCTATCGCGACATCCTGTGTGGCGCCAAAGACGTTGAGGATCAGGATCAGAAACGTGAACAGTTTGATCTGCGCGGCGTAGTCCACCGGCATGCTGGCCAACAGCATCATGGCCATGAGGACCTGCATGGCGACGATCCACATCCGCCGGCGCCCGAGCCTGTCCGAGTAGAAGACGTCAACAAACGGCCCGACCAACCATTTCCATCCCCAGGGCAGATAGAGCGTCCCTACAAAAACCCCTATCTGGGCGGGTCCAACACCCTGGCGGCGCATCTGGGTTGCGATGGCTGTCGCCGTGAACCCGAGGGGAAGACCCTCAGTGACGTACAAAAAGAAGAACGCCGCCAGTCGCCTCGACTTCGTAGCCAGTAGATTCGGAAGCCGCATGAAGTTCCCGGACCTCCTGTTTACTCGCAGCGGCCGGGGTTGCCGTCAAGATTCCTCTTTTGGGAGCACGCCGGCCTCGTAAATCTCTCAGTTATGCTTGTGTTGCTCGTACCAGTCAGTGAGCTCGGGCGGCCAGGAGAAAGTGGGCGCCTTGTTCCGGTCAAAGCCTTGCAGATGTCCGGCTTCCTTTCGCCGGGCGGGCGGTTGATAGCGCCACGCGATGTCACCGAGTGTCTCGGCAATCAGCTTCGCGAGATCAACATCGTAGGCTTCGAGCTCCTCTCGGGTATTGACGTCGTTGTGGAGGCGGTCCGGCGGGCGGTTGGTGTCGAACCAGGACTGCACCCCCTCAGCCCAGTATTCGCGCCGGTTGGTCGCCGCGTATGTGTTCTTCCAGAGCTCTTTTGCCATCGCCTTCGCATAGGCTCTCTTCAACTTGCCATCGAACTCTTTGTCTATGGAGTTCAGCCCGAGCTCGTGGATGGTGTGGGCAAATTCGTGGACGAGGATGTTCTCCGTCTCGTAAGGATCACCCGGATAGCCGAGCAGATTCTCCTCCCCGCAGCTTACGACGGGGATTTCCGGAGTGGCGCCGAGGCCGCGAGCCCGCTTGTCCCAGTACTTCTTGGGTTTAAGGCGACTGTACTCCGGGATGTCCGTCGTGAACTCGCTGACGCCAATCACCGTCACTCGGAGCTTGTTCTGGATAAGCGCCGCACGAACGTCCGGACGGTTTGACAGCATTTGGTTGACCACGTACGCTGCTTCGAGCAACGCGAAGTCTGAGACCTTTTCAGAACTGACCACCGGAATCCCGCTGGCACTGACGTACTTCTTGTAAAACGAATCGAGATGAAGTGATTTGGGAGGGGTCGTGACAGGCGATTGATGACCGCTTACGTCAGCCGCTTGCGCGTCGTACGTGGGTGACCCACAAGCGACCGCGACCATCGCTATCATGACAGAAAAACTTACTTTCCACATGTTCGACCTCCTGGTGTGCCAATCGGAGCCATAAGACAGTTGAACATAAGCCGATACGTTGCAACTCGATTTCGTGTGCGCTCCGGATTATTTGTCTTTCAACATCTCGCACCCGAAGACTCCGCCCGCGTAGTTGCCCGGGTGGCCTTGAAACCTGACAGGATGTTCTCCTTGCCTTGAGTCAGCCCGATGGGCAGCTTGTACTCCACCTCGAAGAATTTCTCCGGCCTGTTTCCATTAAGCGTCTGGGTGGCGACCTTTTCTCCCTCGACGAGGACATCGAACATCCGTGCCCCGCTGTCCGAACCCCAATAGGTGCAAACCAGTGTGTTTTGGCCATCCGGCCTGACTTTCAGGCGGTAGCTGAACCAGCCGCCGTCTTGTGCGTGGCGCCATTGACGTCCGGCGTGCTGACCGCTTGCAGTGCTGCTGCCCTTTAGAGCATGGTCTTTTTCCGATTTGGCGTCGCCAATCTCGACCTTATCGAGGCGGTGAGCCGCCCTTCTCTGCTCGGCCGCGAGCCGCTCGAGCATACGGCGGTGCTCGGGGCTGCCTTTCTTGTAAACGTTCCAGTAAACGACGTATCGCTCCCCGAAGAGCCGGTAATACGGTATCAGCGTGAAGTTCTTCTCTTGTCCCGTCGTGCGGAAGGTGAGCAGTTCGCCCTTCACCGGTTTTATCCAGGCGTTCAGGTTGTTGATGTCGCCCAGCAGCGGCGGCGCCGTCGCCACTCCCTCGAACTTATACCAGTTCTGCGACGTATGGGTGTTCTCCGTGGTGAGACCTTTGCCCCCGAGCTTCCCGGCGAGCACGAACGGCCCGTACATGAGCGAGACAAGCGTCTTGTCGTCCGGCATGGCGTCCGGGTGCAGGCTCATCGGCATTGCCACCTCGAGCTTGTCGCCATCTTTCCAGGTGCGGTTGACCGCGAGATAGCTGCACGGCTTGACGTTGCGCTTCAGCGGCTCGCCGTTGAGCTTCACGGTCACGCCTTTGCTCGCCCAGTACGGCACGCGAACTCGCATCGAAAACTTGACCGGCTTGTCTGTCCTGACTATCAGCGCCGTGCTCTCTCGTTCCGGAAACGTCGTCTCCTGCCGGACCTTGACACCCTTTTCCTTCCATTCCGCCTCGGAGGCGATGAATTGATTCACAAACAAGCTGTCGCCGCTGTGGAAGTAGATGCTGTCGCCGTACTTGGCGTGGTTCTCTATGCCCGTTCCCGTGCAGCACCAGAACGACTCGGTCGGCAGGTTGAACATCTTCCAGCGCCCCGTTGCCAGCGTCACAAAGTACATCATCATGCCGGTTTCGGGGTTCTGGGTACCGAGAATGCTCGTCCAGAGCGCCCGTTCGTAGTAGTCGGCGTATTTCGGGTTCGGCTTCCAGCAGAACAGATGCCGGGTCAGCTTGAGCATGTTGTACGTGCAGCAGGTTTCCTGAGTGTGGTCGCCGAGCTGGTCTGCCAGTTGATACGGGTCGCTTCGCCAATGCTCCTCGTTACTCGTCCCGCCGGTGCAGTACGTGCGGGCACTGGTGACCTCGTTCCAGAAATACTCGGCGATTTTGCGGTCGCGTTCGTTGCCGCTCATTTCATACTGCCGGGCTGTGCCAATCATATTCGGGATGAACGAGTTCACGTGCTCGCCCTTGAGCTTGTCTTCCCCCCTCGCCAGAGGTTCCACGTAACGTTTCTGGTCGAAGCGCCGGGCCATGGCGAGGTAATCCCTGTTGCCGGTCACCGAGTAAAGGTTTGCAAGGGTCTCGTTCATGCCGCCCTGCTCGGTGTGATTGAGGATGCGATCCATCTGGGCTTCGTCAATCTTACCGAGACGCCCCTTCAGCCAACCTGCCATCTTTTCGACGATTTCCAGAGCCTGCTCGTTGCCGCAGTGGCTGTACATGTCTTGCAAACCGGCGAAAACTTTGTGGAGGGTGTAGAAAGGCGCCCAAACGCGCTGACAATTCTCCACCCGATCAATGAGCGATTCCGGAAACGCGCTCAAGTAGCCGCTGTCGCCGAGCGCCTTCTGGCACTTCGCCAACTCGGCGAGGATGGCATCGGCCTTTGCCTTGAGTTTTTCATCCCCCGTGCTGGCATACATCAACGCGCACGCCGAGAGATAATGCCCCAGCGTATGCCCGCGAAGCTCGCAATTGGGCCGCTCCCACCCGCCGAGCGGCTCGGCATCGGTCGGCAGACCCGCATTGATCCGCCACGTGTGCAGAAGGCGGTCGGCGTCGAGCGAATGCAGGTATTTCCTGTCGCGTTCCATCGCATCCCTGAACGGGCCGTCGAGAAGCTTCACCTGTTTCAGATTGAACGGCCTCGCCTTGAGCGAGACCTTCAGTCGCTCGACCGGCTCCTGGCTCCAAACGCTTTCCGTAAGCAACGGCACGGTCAGCGCTGCAACGAGCAAGCTGATTCTCAACATCGCCACAATCTCCTTTTCTTGGTGTCGGCAAAAAAACTCGTTACTTCGTGATGGTGATGACTCCCGCCGACCATCGTGGCATAGTGAACTTGATGGTCTGCTTTAGCGTTTTCACCTTGTGAGGAACGGGGCGGACCCTCTTCGGTTCATCCAACGTATTGCGGGCGCCCAGAGAATCGGGGGCCACGAGCTCCATGCTCGCTTTCCTCGCCGGGAAATCTCCCTTGATTGTCAACTCAACCGCAACCTGTTTCTCGCCCGGGTTGACGACCTTGATGTAAAGCCTGTCGCCGTCAGCGGACTTCGTGGCTACCGCGTTCAGCGGGCCGGCGTCGCCAACAAGTTGAATCCTATTGGGCGCATAATGCTCACGCCACAATTTCATGACCACGTAATTCGGCGCCGGAAACCAGGTGCAGTTATCGAAGTTGATAAACGCGTTGTCCCAGCTTCTCGCGGAGGCGTGTCGCAGAAACAAAGCCGGCCCCGCCATCCCGATGACGTCGCCGCAACGCTCGAACACGTTGAGGATCGAGCCGCAGTAAAGCCCCGTCCGCCAGTCGGTGCTTTGGGCGTTCCACTCCGAGACGTAGAGCTTCACCCTCGGATTGCTCGACCCGGCGATCATCTTCCCCAGGCCCCGCCAGAACGTTTCCGCCCGCCCGGGTCCGCTGCGATAGGCATCGGCACTTTCATAATGATGCACGCTGAGATACTGGATAATATCAGCACACTGTTGCAGCACGACCTTGTCGCCTTCACCCCAGTTGCGACCGAGCTGCCCGCTGCCGCAGGCGGCGATGATGATGGATGAATCAACCTTCTTCATCGCGGCGACGAACTGCTTGACAACGTCCGCGTAATCGTCCGGTTTGAGCCGCCAGACCTCGTTATCTATCTCCCAATACTTGACGTTATACGGTTCGAGATGACCATTCTCGGCCCGCACCTTTCCCCAGTTTGAGTCGGCGTGTCCGTTGCAGTATTCGACCCAGTCGCAGGCGTCCCGGCAATAAGCGTCGCGTTTTTCCCGCGAGTCCGTCATGCCGATGTTTATGACAATCAGCGGCTCGGCGCCGACTTTTCGACACATGCGGATGAACTCGTCGGTCCCGAAAGAGTTGACATCCACGTCGTCCCAGATGCGGCGAGGATATTTGACTCGTTTGTGCTGCAGGCCGATGCCGTCCTTCCAGAGGTACTCCGAGGCGAAGCAACCGCCGGGCCAGCGGATGACAGGTGGCTTCAGGTCGGCGATAGCCTTCAGCAGGTCGGGACGAAAACCGCCTGTCTTGCGCGCAGATTTCGACATCATGCTGACCTGGTCAATGTACACTTTGGCCTTGCCGCGGACGCCGACCCGGATGGCGGCATTCTCGGCGCTCGCTTTCGGCTTGAGCTCAAAGGCGAACTGCTTCCACTCCGGGTTTGGCTCGGGCAATGCTCTTTCGGACAGCGTCTTCTCGCCGTCGAGCAGTCGCACGACAAGCCCTTCCGTTGCTTTGCCCCGTGCCCAAACCGAGCCGTAATACGTCTCGCCTCCGCGAATGCAGAGCGGCTTCTGCTGGAAACCGGTTTCACCGCTCTCGGAGACGACAAGTTGGCACTTGTCGCAGTTGAGCGGGTTGTCGGCGCTCAAATAGGTTTTCCCGGGTCCGTACGCCTCCCACGAATGGGGCGATGCCGCCTGCCGCTTCACCTCGGGCAATCCCTCAAGGAGCTTCCTGCCGTCGAGCGAGGTCACCCGGACGTTGCGGTATCGGGCCTTCGTGCTCCATGTGCCGACGCCGACTCGCCCGGAGAGGTTGGCCCTGGCGTCGTCGGTGAAGTCAATCAGCTTGTCGCCGTCAAGCCAGACTCGAATATGTCGTCCTTCGCACCGGATTCGAATGCGATACCATTTTCCACGCTCGATCTTTCCTGGAACACCGGGGCCGACCGTACCCCAGCGGTTCTCGCCCTTGACGCCACGTTCCAGAGAATGCCGCGAGTTGCCCCATCCGCCGAGGTTGGCCCAATAGAATTGTTTTTCCCTGCCGACGCGGAAGAGGATCAGGAACCCCTCCTGTCCGGCAATTTTCTGTGCCTCGAGGGTGAACTCGTAGTCGGTCCAGTCGGGGTTCCCGAAGACGAGCCGAACGTTCTCGGACAGGCCGTTTTGCACCAGGCAATCGTCCTCAATGCTCCACCGGCTGCCCGCGACGGCCCCGCCCTCGAAGCTGCGATCCCAGATAATCTCGCCCCAGAGGCCGCCGTTGACCGAATGGAAGATGTGTTCGAGGAAGTGACCGTAAACCTTCTCGTCAATCCGGTTGACGACAGTGTCGGGGACCACCGAGAGTTCTACCGCCGACGCGCTCTGCACGCCGAGCACAGAGCCGATGATTAGCGCTACCGCCCCACAGACCACACTTTGTTTCATTATCGTGCCTCCTATTGTTCAGGGACAGTTGGCTTGAGAGTTCTCATTTTCTGGCCCACCGTCTCTCGCCAAGACGCTAAGACGCGAAGAATCCTCCCTACGTGACTGTCAGTCCTCTTTTTTGCGTCTTCGCGCCTCTGCGAGAGGTTTCCTCTTTCAAGTACTCAGCAGGCGGTCGCAGTTGAAAGCAAAGTCTCACTTCCCATTCGGATTCAGTTCCTCAAGCGTCCTCTTCGCTTTTTTGACTCGCCTCTCCTTGTACTGTCGCCTGGCTTCCAACACCTTTTGATATTCTCGACAACTCTTGTTAGAATACAACAGTTCGCACGCCAAGAGCATCACTTTCTTATTCGGAACGATGAGCCGATTGTACGGTTCGGCGGGCAAAACATGGGGTGGTCGAAGCCGATGACCCGCGCGACGTTATTGGCAATTTCGGTGTTAGCGTTTTGCTGCTTGAGCAAGTGGGGGTGCTGTCTCGGGTTCCAGGGTTTGAACCGCTCGGCGCGGCTCGACGCCAGAATGTCCACTTTGTCATTGTTCAGGCAGGTGTTGTTGAGGACGCGGTTGTGGTCGCCCTTGACGATGATGCCCTTTTCCCGGCAGTTCCAGACGACGTTGTGGTGTACGAGGAGGTTGCGGGTCTGGTCGTCGCCGCGAATCCCGTTGCCGCCCCAGTTGAACGCATTGTGGTCGTGCACCCAGTTGTACCGGATAACCGTCCCCGCGAGTTGGAGCCCTCCCGATTGAATCAGCGCTCCCTCGCCTCGAAGACGTAGTCCCGGACCTTAGCCTCCACGTTGTGCCCGGCTGGGCTCTTGCCATTGAGGTCCCACAGATAGAGCCTGCCGGCGCCGCGGTCCAGATACCACTCGGTGGGGATGTCCAGCGCCTCCAGTTTCCCGGACAGGAAGTAATGGTCGAAGCTCGCCCATTTCCTCTTCGATTCCAGCCGGCGAGAGAGGTCGCGGCGGTACGTGAACCGGTCACCGCCCGCTTTGTGAGTGCGGACGACCCGCCGCCACGTCTGCCACGTGCCGACGTTCAACGTCGCGACCGCACCGCTCCAATCAACGCCCGTTTTTGCCAACTCAGGATCAACCATCATGCCGTACTCGCCGCCTCGCACATAGCAGGTGTCTCCCGCCTTCATCATATCAGCCGCTTTCTGAATCGTGCGGAACGGCTGCTCCTGTGACCCGGAATTGCTGTCGGCGCCGTCCACCGCTACGAAATATTCGGCAGCCTCCGAGTGAAAGCTTATCGCAACAAAAATCGCGCTCAAGCCCAACCACTGCTCTGCCCGCTTCACAATCCGCAACATATTTCTCAACGAATATTTCCCAGATATGCTTTGTCGAGCCATGCTTCCCAGCCCTCCAATCGGGTGAGTTTACATTTGAGTGGGTGGATTGCAGAACCTAACGCAGCCGTATTCATAGTCGAAAACGCCGGGATACCGGCCTCTCGATTCCCTCATGCTGCCCTTGTTACGCACAGGCTTCGGCCCGTGCAAAAGCCCATGGTATCGGCCTCTTGATTCGCTGCCTGCGTCCCTGTTAGGCACGGGCTTCAGCCCGTGCTCGGCGTGCGGCCCGGCATGTTTAAGCCGGCTTCAGCCGGGCTTCTCGGCCAGGGGCTTTAGCCATTTCCACCAGACCCTGGCGGTTTTTCGTCCCTCCGGCCGGAAACCTCATCTCCGGCCGCGCTTTCGAGCCGCTTGTGGTTCTTCATGTGCCGGACGATGTGACGGCAGATGTCGTGAGAAACATGCTGCGGCATGGATGAATCCTTTTAGTCGAGAAGCCCGGCTAAAGCCTGCTCCCACAGGAACATATAGCACATCCGATGACCCACCGGCTGAAGCCGGTGGCTAAAAACTGATGTCTTTCATAGCCTTTTCCTTTTTGCAGCACCCGAATGCGTGATCGAACTTACGAACCAGAACACTAAGACGCCAAGCGTCCCGTGCGTCTTATCACTCGGAGTTCTGCAACACGGCAGAAACAAACCAAAGGCAACTTCTCCACCCGTTAGACGTGGCCACACCCCCTCGGATCATCGTAACATCCGGGCGACTTTCTGTTATTATACACCAAGTGCCGAAGCGCTGTCCCAAACCAGCAAAAAGTGGCGGTCACCGGCATTCGACCCACGCGCGGCAGCTTTCGTCATGTCGAAAGGGCTGTCGCTGTACTTCGGCGGCAAGAAAAGGAGGAAGAGAGAGCTTAACGGAAAAAGGATGGGAAATGATGGCTTGACGCCGAGCGCGAAGGAGGTATGCGATGAGAAGACGCGATTTTATAAAGAGTCTCGGACTTGGCGCGGCAGCGATGGCGATGCCGCCCGCCGCATGGGGAAGACCCACTGCGCGAGCCCCGAACGTCATTTTCATTCTCGCCGACGATATGGGTTATGGGGATGTGCTGTGCTACAACCCCGACTCGAAAATCCCCACGCCTCACATGGATAGCCTGGCGAAACAAGGCGTGCGCTTCACCGACGCCCATTCGCCATCAGCCGTCTGCACGCCGACGCGTTACGGTATCATCACCGGGCGTTACTGCTGGCGCACGTGGCTGAAAAGCGGCGTTGTGGGCGGCTACACGAATCCGCTAATCGAGCCCAGCCGCATGACCGTTGCCTCGTTCTTGAAGAAACGCGGCTACACGACGGCATTCATTGGCAAGTGGCATCTGGGCCTGGGCTGGACGAGGCACAACGGCTACGTAGGCTCCTGGAAGGATGCAAAGGCTCATTTCGATGGCTCCTGGCAAGATGGCGACCCCGAGAAGGGCATGAATGTTGATTTCACCAAGCCGATTCACGGCGGACCGACGGACCTCGGCTTTGACTACGCCTATTACACGGCTGCCTGTTCGACCATTGACGGCCCCTTCTGCTATATCGAGAACAACCGCACCGTAGGTATTCCCAATAAACCCATCTTCGTGGACAAAAAGAAGCATCCGGATTATCGCCCGCGCCCGGGCTTAAGCGCCCCCGGATTCGAGCTGGAGAACGTGGACCCCACGTTCACCAAGAAAGCCATCGAGTTCATTCAACGAAGCAAGGAGAAAAACCCCGACCAGCCCTTCTTCCTCTACTTGGCGCTTTCAGCCCCTCACGCGCCGTGGCTGCCGCCGGCATTTGTTCAGGGGAAAAGTCAGGCGGGACCTCGAGGCGACCAGGTCGTCTTAGTTGATTGGTGTGTCGGAGAGACCGTGAAGGCCCTGGAACGCATGCGCCTGACTGACAAGACGCTGATAATCGTCACGAGCGACAACGGGCCGAGAAGGGGCGTGAACGGCCAAAAGTCTGCTGGCAATCTTCGCGGATACAAGTCTCACACCTGGGAGGGCGGTCACCGCGTTCCGTTTATCGCACGCTGGCCGGGGAAGATCAATCCCACCACCACCAACGAGCCGATATGTCTCACAGACCTGATGGCCACTTGCGCAGCGATTCTTGGTGTCGAGCTGCCCGACAATGGCGGCCAGGATAGCTACAACATTCTGCCCGCTCTCCTGGGCGAGAAGCTCGATAAACCGCTCCGCGAAGCGATTGTGTCGCACTCTGTGTTCGGCGTGTTTGCGATCCGGCAGGGACACTGGAAGCTGATCCTCGAAAACCGGGACTCCGGCGGGTGGGTCCGGCCTGGCGGAGGCGGGCCCAAGCCAGGCAGACCTGGGCAGTTGTATAACCTCGATGAAGACCCCGCCGAGCAGAATAATCTGTTCGACAAACATCCCGCCATCGTCAAACGCCTGGCGTCGCTACTCCAAAGATACATGGAACAAGGCTACAGCCGCCCCAGGAGCAAAAAGTGAAGGACCTTTCCCGGGGGGCGCCGCCGCGGCTGCGTCTCCGTGGTACGGAGGTCCGCTCTTTTGTCCCGGGAGCGAACCGTATGTTTAGGAGCGATTTATCATGCCCCTTCAGGGCTTTTGGACTTCATCCTTTGCTATTCCCAAGGCGTTGCGGCAGATTTCTGTTGTGCGAGGCCTGCGTCGTGTGCTAAAAAACGGATGAAGGAAGAAACTCCTATGGGAGGTGAGATGCTGCTCAAGGTCCTTTTGCTATATTCTCCCGACCATTCTGGCCACAAAATGGCCGCTACTGCCCTTGCGGAAGCGTTTGCCATTCGCCATCCCCGCGTAAAGGTAAGGGGGATGAATCTAATCAAGCACACAAACCCTCTCCTGGGGGCGGCAGCGACGAAAACGTACCGAGGATTGATCCGGAATAACCCGTCCGTATGGCGATATTTCTACGATAATCTGGCCTTCAAGGAAAAGACCGAGAAGCTCAGAGATGCGGTTCACCTCAGCAGCTACCTCCGCCTGCGGAAGATTATTGAGGAGTTCGAGCCGGACGCTGTCGTCTGCACGCAGGCGTTTCCGTGCATCATCGTTGACATGTATAAGAGTCTGACGGGTAATAGGGTGCCCCTGGTGGGCGTCGTGACGGATTTCTTCGTTAATCTTTACTGGAAACTGAACGGCGTGGATTTGTTCTGCGTCGCGGCGGAAGAATCTAAAAGCGATTTCCTCCAAATGGGAGGAACATCGGATAAGATAGAAGTGACCGGCATTCCAATACGCCCGCGTTTCGCGCTGGCGGCGGATTCCCAGGAACAGCAGTCGTCTCCCTCACAGAGAGCGGTGTTGCTCATGGGGGGAGTCCGGGGCCTTGGGCCGATGCTCCGGGTGGCAGAGAGGCTTTGCGACCTCAGCGAGCACGTGCAGGTCGTTGCTGTCACCGGGAGGAATAAACGGCTCCAGAAGAAGTTCGACGGCCTTGCACGGAAATATCCTGAGCGACTGGTCATCTTGACGTATGTGGACAACGTCCACGAGCTGATGTCTCGCTCCGAGCTGCTTATCTCAAAAGCGGGTGGCTTAACCACTTCCGAATCGCTTGCGAGAAGGCTACCGATGGTGCTGATGTCGCCGATTCCCGGACAGGAGGTGCGCAACGCGAGACTTCTCGTCGAAAAAGGGGTGGCGGTCCTGGCAAGCAGCGCCGACGAAGCCGCCCGAAAAGCCGCTGATCTCCTTCGAGACGGTGGCAGGTTGAGCCGGATGAAGAGAAGGATGGCGGAGCTAAGCCGCCCCGATTCCTCCTTCCGCATCGTTGATAGGATTCTGGCGATGCTGGGCGGATAAGGATGGCAGGGCAAACCTTTTTGGAGGCGCGGGCACTAACTCGGTTTCATTGTCGCCGACATGCTTGGTGAGACCGCAATGCTCGTACCCTGCCCTCCGGGAATGGATTTCCCCCGGCAATTGTGCGGAAGGAACCTCCGATAGCCCCGGCGAACAGACGGCTGCCTCCCATCTCATCCAAAGCCGGCTCGCTGGACAATTCATGTTCGGCGAAGGAGCTCGTCAGGAGGGGGATGTGGAAGTCTGCGCGCTTATCCCGGTTTACAACGAGGCGCCGTATATCGAGAAGGTCGTCAAAGGGTGTCTAAAGCATCTGATCGCGGCATACGTTGTGGATGACGGCTCCACCGACAACAGCGGGGAGCTCGCCCGGGACGCGGGCGCAATCGTTATGAGGCATCCGATAAACAGGGGGAAGGGAGCCGCTCTCAGAATGGGGTTCGCCCACATTATGAAGGACGAAAGATGGGATGGCATCGTCGTCCTGGATGGGGACGGGCAGCATGACTGGGAGGAGATTCCGAGGTTTATCTCCTATCTTCAGAAGGGAGGGTACGACATCGTTGTGGGCAACAGGATGCGTGATGTTCGCCCTATGCCGTTGTCCCGGAAGGCAACCAACTGTCTGTCATCGCGAATCTTGAGCACTCTGACAGGGCAGAAAATCGAGGACAGTCAATGCGGCTTTCGGTTCGTGAAAACCGAAGTTCTTAAAAAACTTGTTCTGACAACGACAAAATTCGATACCGAATCGGAGATGCTGGTCGAGGCGGCAAGGAAAGGGTTCAGGGTCGGGAACCTGCCGATTCCGACGATTTACGGAGCGGAGAAAAGTTATTTTCGTCCCTTGCTGGATACACTTCGCTTCCTGCGAGTGGCGGCGAAATATGTCTTTCGACCAAGGGCAACGCCGCGGAAGGCTGACCCGGAGAGAAAAGAGAGATGCTGACGCCGGGTGAGAGAGAAGACAATTTCGCCCACAGAAGACAGGCCATGGTGCGAAAGCAGCTCGAGGGCAAGGGAATCAAGGACCCCCGAGTTTTAGACGCGATGCGGAGGGTGCCCAGAGAGAAATTCGTTCTGCCGAGTGACCGGAGGGAAGCTCATGCGGACACTCCTTTGCCCATCAACTTCGGGCAGACAATTTCCCAGCCGTATATGGTGGCGCTGATGACGGAATGTCTGCAACTGGAAGGAGCGGAAAAAGTGCTTGAAATCGGCACGGGTTCCGGGTATCAAACAGCGATATTGTGTCTCCTTTGCGAGATGGTTTACTCGGTTGAAAAGCATCCTGAGCTTCATGCGAAGGCGAGCGCGGTGCTGAGGGAACTGGGACTGGAAAATCTTCGTCTTAAGGAGGGTGACGGGACAAAAGGCTGGCCTGAGAACGCCCCCTATGACGGCATCATCGTAACCGCGGGGGCGCCGGAGATTCCGCAGCCTCTCATCGAGCAGTTGACAGTCGGGGGCCGGCTGGTGATACCCGTGGGCGACGCGTGCACGCAAGTTCTGAAAGAACTGGTAAAAACGAAAAGCGGGTACGACGTGAAGGACGTGTGCGGATGCAGGTTTGTTCCCCTGGTGGGCGAGTACGGGTGGAAGGAGTCAGGATAGTCGGAGGAGAAAAAGTTTGCCTGCCGAAAAGGACGGCGAAGCGCGACAGGACTGGCGGCAACTGGTTTTGGCGGGAGCGGATGATGAGCCGTGAGCGGAAAGGAAATGTATGGCAATTCTCGAAAACGTGGCAAGCTGGATAAAGGGCTTTCTCTCTCCGGAATACTTTCATTACTGGCTGATTGTTTTGTCCGCCACGGCGATTGTAGAGTCCTCGATTTTCCCGACACAGCTCCTGTTCCTGATGCCGCCGGACGTGCCGCTGGTGATTTTCGCCGTCCTCAAACCGGAGTCGGCGCTTCTTTTCGGGTTGGTGTGCACGGTTGGCTCGGTCATTGGAGGGGCATTCGGTTTCTTTCTGGGGAGACGAGGCGGGCGGCCGATCCTCCTCAAGTTTTTCGGCGAGGATAAGATTGCCGCCGTTGATAAGCTCTATGCAAAGTACGGCGTCGCGGCGGTGGGGATAGCTGGCTTCACGCCTCTGCCCTACATTGCCTTCACATGGTCGGCGGGCGCTTTTAGGCTCGACTTTCGCCCCTTCATTTTGATATCATTATTAAGTCGAGGAACCAGATTCTTTGCAGAGGCGGTTTTCTGTAGGCTCTGGGGCGAGAAGTTTAGGAGCTTTTTTCAGCAATATTTCAACTGGGCGACCGTTGGCGTCGCAGCCGTGGTCGTGCTGCTGGCTCTGCTCGTTCGGCGAGTCATAAGCAGGAGGCGAAGAGCCAGGATGAAGGCTTAGCGAGCATGCCGGCGGAGTCAAGGGCGTCTGGTGGAATTGACCCGGGTCGCCAGCGAAATGCTCGGGGCCCCAGCGGGGCGAAAGGTGTTCGCAGGCGATTCTGATATTATATCGGGGTGTAGCTCAGTGGTTTAGAGCACTGCCTTCGGGAGGCAGGGGTCGCTGGTTCAAATCCAGTCACCCCGATTTTTGCACTGTGATACGGTGCCGTGGCTCGGCAGTGGGCTATAGAGGATGAGACGTCTTCACGTATTCTTCTCGGGGTACGTTCAAGGTGTGGGGTTTCGCTTCACGGCCCGGAGGGTTGCCCAATCGCTCGACTTGGTCGGCTGGGTGAAAAACTGTTACGACGGGCGGGTGGAGCTCGTCGCTGAAGGCGAGCAAGAATTTCTCAAACAGATTCTGAATCAGCTCAACAGAGCCTTCGAACGTTACGTTAAGAGTTCGGAGGTGACCTGGTCGGAGGCGACCGGGGAGTTCACTTGCTTTTCCATAAGATTCTGAGATGAAGAACATCTGGCATTTGTCCATCGTCTCCTACAAAGACTCCATTCGCAAGCGGATACTGTGGGTCTTCCTCATCTTCTCTTTCGTGTTGATCTTCACTTCCGTGGCTCTGAAGGTGATTTCCCTGGACAGGGCGAGCGTTTTCGACCGGACGGCTGGTCTCGCTACGGCCGACCCCTCGGCTACGGAAGAGAAGATGACCAAGGACATGGGTGTTGCCAGCATTGCCATTTTCGCCGTCCTCATCGTTCTGTTCACCGCCGCCAGCCAGATTCCCGAAGAGGTCGAGGGGCGGACTCTGTACACTCTCCTGACCTTTCCCTTGAAACGGCGGCACTACATTCTGGGAAAGTTCCTCGGGCAGGTGCTGGTGATACTGACGATTGTGCCGGTGATGACCGTTATCCTTTACGCCGCTCTTTTTGTCAGGTACAAATCATTTGACCCCGTGATGCTGAAGGGGATTTATGCCCTGATCGTTCAGCTATCGGTGCTGGCATCGGTTTGCGTGATGCTTTCGACGTTCGCACCGGTCAACTTCAATATTATCTTCTGTTTCGTTCTTTTTCTGGCGGGACACACCACCGGATACATCAAGACCCTCGCGGAGGGGGCGAGCTTTCTGCCGGCGAAATGGGGGCTAATCGCTGCTTACACGGCAATCCCGAACTTCGAGTACTTCAACCTCTCCAACGAACTGGCATTGAAGGCTGACGTTTCGTACGCGTACCTGCTCTCGATAACGCTTTACGGGCTGATATACGCGACGAGCATGTTGACGATCGGGGTGGCGGCTTTTAAGGACAGGCAGGTTTAGTTAAGGTTATACGCAATGGCCCCCAATAGGAGAAGTAGGAAGGAGATGAAAAAGATAAGAATTGCTCTTGGTTCAAACGATGGCGAGAACGTTTGGGTAGGTCATATGGGTATGGCAAAAGACTTTTATGTATATGATGTTTCTCGCGATCGAAACTTGAGTTTTGTAGAGAAGAGAAAGAATACATCGCCGAATGAAGAAGGAAAACATGGGGTTCGTGAAAAGATGAAAGCAGTCATGGACATACTTAAAGATGCGGATGTTATTATAGGTAAGACAATAAGCCCTAACTTCGTACGAATAGCGGTTAACACAAAACTTCAACCTGTCGTAATAAGGATTGATAAGATTTCCGAAATTATGAAAGCAGTTGTAAAATGCTTTAGTGAAATTTGCAGCGTGGTTGAAGAAAGGCAAAAGGGTAACAGATCCAAAGAGATACCTGAATTAGGCAAAAAGGATTTAGAAAAAATTGATTAGAAATAATACAGCATAAAAGGTTGGTGCCTTCTGGCATTGACCCAAGTTTTTGTGACGCAAAAACTTCTTTTATGCTGGAGACCAACAATGGTGGCCCGGGGCATCACCCGGGAGCAACAACGAAGCTAAGAGGTCAGCGAAGCCAACATGAACAGGAACGTCGTGGTAAGAACGATAGACCTCACCAAGGTCTATAGGACCTTCTGGGGCAGGACGTACGTGCGTGCCCTGAACAAGGTCAACATGGAAGTTTACGAAGGAGAAGTTTTTGCCCTGCTCGGGCCGAACGGCTCGGGGAAAACCACTACCATGAAGCTCCTTCTGGGAATCATGTTTCCGACGGAGGGGCGGGTGGAGGTTTTAGGCAAGTCCCCTCGAAACGTCGAGATCAAAAACGATCTCGGCTTCATGCCGGAGGAATCGTACCTCTATCGCTTCCTGAACGCCAACGAGACCTTGAACTTTTACGGGAGTTTGATGGGCCTGGACGGAAAAACGAGGAAGAAGAGGATTGACGAAGTGCTGGAGACGGTGGGGCTGACCGAGGCCCGGAAGAGGCGGACGAGAGAGTACTCCAAAGGGATGTCGCGACGAATAGGAATGGCCCAGGTTCTCCTGAAGGATCCAAAGCTTGTGATACTTGACGAGCCGACAATCGGGCTCGACCCTATGGGTGCGAGGGAGATGAAAGACGTCATATTGGGGCTGAAGGAAAGAGGGAAAACTGTCATCATGTCGTCGCACCTTCTCTCCGAGGTGCAGGACATCTCCGACCGCATAGCCATCCTCCACCGAGGGGACCTGATTAAGACGGATTACGTGGGGAACCTTCTGACCATAGAGGACACCTGGCAGATCATCGCCAGGAACCTGAACGAAGGAACGCGGGGAAAGGTTCGGGACGTGATTCGGGAAGGCGGTGGGGAGCTGCAAGCGATTGGCCATGCGAGGGAGTCCCTGGAATCGCTCTTCCTGAAAACCATCAGAAAAGAGGAAGAAGTCGAAAAGTGATCGCTTTTCTGACACCCCTGAAAACCTATTGGCCGGAGATTCAGATCGGGTTGGGAGTGGTTTGTCTAACGTTGCTTGTGGCGGGGGGCTCGTTGAGGACTGTCCGAGCGATCGCCTTCAACACCATCAGAGAAGAACTGCGTAAAAAAATACTGTTCTTTCTCGTTCTTTTCGGCATCGTGCTCATAGTGGCTTCGGGCGCCATATCGAGAGTGCAGCCCGGAAGGGAAGGGGAAGCCGTAGCCCAGGTGGGGCTGTTTGTCGTCGGGCTATTCGGAATGCTGGTGGCGGTTTTTTCAGCGACCACTGCTCTCTTTTCGGAAATCAGAAGTCGCACAATCTTTCTTCTCTTTTCGCATCCCGTCTGGAGCTTTCACATTATTCTGGGGAAGTTTCTTGGAGTAGTGGGCGTCGTTTTTGTTTCGGTGGCGCTGATGGGGACGGGATTGGTGGTCTATTTCACCCTGACGCCGTGGTGGACGCTGACGGGGAGAGTCGCGCTGGCGGTCGTGCTCTTATTCTTCCAGCTCGTCATGTTGACAGCGATGTGCGTGCTTGGCTCAACCTTCTTGTCCCGAATAACGAACATTCTCCTTTCGCTGGTTCTCTTTTTCATCGGCAGCGGGTATCTGTTTTTCAAAGATGTGACGGCGATGATGAAGGTCACTTTGATGAAGTACTACGTTCTCGCCTTCCTCTACATCCTGCCCAACTTTCAGAAGTTCGTAGTGCCGGCGAAAGCGTTCTCAGGCGAATCTTCGCTCGGGGCCATTCGCGTTCTTTCCGCTGTGGGCGATTCTCTTTTTCGGGCAGCCGCAATGGTAGCTTTGGGAATACTCTTTTTCCGTGTGAAGGAAGTGGGAACCGAGAGATGGGAGTGAGCTGAAAAGTGCTCGACAGGAAGCTTGTACATTACCTCGTCGCGGTCATCCTGTTGGCGAGCCTCGTCCCTCTTCAGACAAATATTGAGCAGAGGAGGGTCGAGGAGAAGCTCGTCGTACAGCGCCAAGGGAGTGTTCGCCCCGGGGAGACGGCCATCGGACTTCTTCTGGCGGGCTTCCGGGGACTGGCTGCCAACATGCTGTGGTTCCGGGCGACAGTTCTTTTCGAGCAGCAGCGAGTCACCGAAGAGATCCCCCTTTTCCAGGCCATTTCCTACCTCCAACCGCGCTTTCGCGCGACGTGGTCCTTCGGGGGCTGGCACATGGCCTACAATGTTTCCGCGTCCTTCTACGACCGGAAGGACCTCACGGACGAGCAGGTGGATGACCGCCGATACCAGTGCTTCGAAATCGCTGAGCAGTTCCTCAGAAAAGGGATCAAGTACAACTACTATCACTACGACCTCCATTGGGACCTCGGATTCTCCATCCTCTATTACAAGATATATAGGCTCAACAAGGAGAAGGGATGGCCGGGAGGGAACGAAGCTTTGCGGGCGGCATTGAAGGAAATGAGAATCGCCTCGCTGTTTCAGCCCCCTCTGGCCCAGCATCCCGCGTACGTGGGCAGAATCATCGCCATCATCATGAAAGAGGGCGATATGCTGGATGAAGCGTATAAGCAATGGTACAGGCTGAAGACCTGGCCCCACGAACAGGAGAACTTGAGGATCGTCGCAAAGCACATGAAGCGGGTCGTCGAGACGATAAAGATAAGCGACGCCAA
>Ga0315541_1001685_pt1 | contig 19852 bp, 10 predicted proteins | sample SalMarSW160190MG_FD_203095 | JGI IMG/M metagenome (GOLD analysis project Ga0315541, IMG submission 203095) | Salt marsh sediment microbial communities from the Plum Island Ecosystem LTER, Massachusetts, United States - Salt Marsh Sediment SW1601-190 ...
TGGAAGGGCTGGACGAGCAGGTCCGGCAGCTCCGCAAGGAAGCGGCCGTCGATCACCTGCACGTCAAGCGCGCCCTCAACCGCATCCTCGAACTGAACGAGCAGACGCTGGATTTGCCGCCGGAGGTCATCAACATGGAGTTCGCCGAGGGCATGACCGGCGAGCTGGACAGGTTCACGACGATGGTGTGGCCGTACGAGCTGGAGGACTTTCACAAGCGGACGATGGGCTCGTTCTTCGGCATCGGGGTGAAGATCCGCAAGGACACCGGCAAGCCCATCGAGGTGGTCACGCCGCTGCCGGACACGCCGGCCTTCCGCAAGCGCATCCTGGCGGGCGACCTGATTCTCCGCGTCGACGGCAAGGACACCCAGACCATGCGCATCGACAAGGCGGTGAAGCTGATCACCGGCCCGCGGCACACCAAGGTGACCCTTACCATCCAGCGCCGCGGCGTCGCCAAGCCGTTCGACGTGACCATCGAGCGCGACGAGATCCACATCCAGACGGTCGAGGGCTGGCGGCGCCTGCCCGACGGCAAGTGGGACCATTTCCTGGACGAGGATCGCGGCATCGGCTACATCCGCGTCACCCAGTTCACCGAGGACACGATCACCGACATCCGCGAGGCGCTCGAGCAGTTGCGCCAGGCCGGGGCGAACGGACTGATCCTGGATTTGAGGTTCAATCCCGGCGGGCTGCTGACCTCGGCCGTGGAGGTCGCCGATGAGTTCCTCCCGCGCGGGCTGATCGTCCGAACCAAGGGACGCAACGTCCGCGAGACGTCCAGGTCCGCCGGCCCCCTGGGCCATTACCAGAAGGGCGAGGTGGTGGTCCTGGTCAACCGCGTCAGCGCGTCGGCCGCCGAAATCGTCTCCGGCGCCCTGAAGGACTGGGGCCGGGCGGTCGTCGTCGGCGAACGCACCTACGGCAAGGGCTCCGTGCAGCGGCTGATCCCGCTTCAGTCGCGCCAGGCCCGGCTGAAGCTGACCACCGCGTATTACTACCTGCCCTCCGGCAAGCTGCTGCACCGCACCAACGGCGCCAAGAACTGGGGAGTCAGTCCCGCCATCGACGTGCCGGTCAGCTCCAGGCAGGTCAACCGCTGGATGGGTATCCGCCAGGAGACCGACCTGCTCAAGAAGGTGGAGCCGGAAACGCTCACCGGCCTGCTGGGCCAGCAGCTCCGCGCGGACCTCCAGCTTCAGACGGCGCTGCTGGTGCTGCGGCTGCACCTGCTGTCGGAGGCGACGTAGGGGCTGGCCGATGGCGCGGCGGAGGCCGACCCGTGCTCACCCGTCGAACCGCTGCCAGGCGGGCGGGTCCTTGAGCTTGTAGAGCATCTCGCCGGCCTTGGGCACGTACAGCCGTCCCTGGCTCTCGCGGCCCCGCCACTCGGCCGGGTCGATGCCGGCCGGGTCGCGGTAGCCCAGGTTGACCTTCCGGCAGCGAGCCTCGGGAATGCCCGTTGCCAGCGTGACGCGGATGCGGCACTTCTCCCGGCCGTCCTCGTAGCTGCCGATGCCGCGGACGTGGGTGGAGTGGGCCAGAACGCCCCAGGGGTAGCCCTTGAACTTCTCCCACTGGGCCAGGAAGTAATCGCGCGTGTGGTAGCCGATTTCGTCGAGGATGCGGCCGTGGGTGTAGGAGATCTCCGTCACGTGCGGGGCGTGGATGATGAGCTCGCCGTCGTCGGCGACGACGCATTCCATCTTGTACATGCACTTTCCGGCCGTCCAGATGTCGTCGTACATCGCCGGCGCCGCCGCCAGGACCGAATCGAACGGCCGATCCACGTACACGACGTCCACCTTGCTGGAAAGATCGGCCGCCGCCGCCCAGGCCCGCTCCGGCGTGTCGAAATACAGTCCGTGAAGGCCATCGCCGGCGACCACCATGCACAGGGCGTGCTTGTCCAGCGACAGCATCGCCGCCGCCCGGTCGATGGTCTGCCGCACCGGCGTGTGCTTGGTGCCGATGATCTTGGGGTTGGTGATCACCGCCCCCAGCCAGTGGAAGAAGTTCAGCAGTTCCGGCCCGCAGATGCCCGGGAAGAAGTACTTGTTCCCGCCGGAGAAGCCGACGACCTCGTGGGGGAAGACCGGCCCGCAGATGAGCACGCGGTCGTAATCGAAGATGAGCCGGTTGACGGAGACAGGGACTTCCATGCGGAACAGGCCGCCGGTGATCTCGTCCACCTCGGCCTCGCTGAGGCGGCCGACGTGCCGGAGGCCGGCCGCGTCCTGCCAATCGTGGTTGAAGGCGCGGCTGGCGCCGAAGGTTTCGGCCCACTTGCCCGGCTTCACGCCGAAGAGGCGGTGAATCTGCTCCTCGTCCAGCGGCGGGTGGGTGCCCAGGGCGATAAGGAAGTCCAGCCGCTTGGCCCGCCCGGCGAGGGCCTCCCGCAGCATGCGCGCGATTTTCGGCAGCGGGCAGGTGCGGGTGCGGTCGGGAACGATCGCCAGCACGCTGCGGCCGTCCGGCGAGATGGCGTCGGCCGCGGCGGCCACGATCGCTCGGATCTGCTCGTCGGTGAGCGTCCGCTCAGGATTGCCTTGCCCGATCACTGGCTGTTGCTCCTTTCCTCTTAATTCTAGGCGCACCGCAGCAATGTTGGAACAGTGTACCTGCCCACCTCCCTGCCGACCTCCGCCAGGCAGGCGGGCGCCAGGCAGGCGGGCCTGTCCACGATTTTCACACATCCCAACGAATGGGAACACGAATGACACGAGTTTTCACGAATTGCACGAATTAGGCAAAGCTTACTCAAAAAAAAGAGGCCCATTCGTGGAATTCGCCGTAATTCGTGTAATTCGTGGACTTCCCCCCCGCCGCGCAGACGCATCTTCGCCCGTTCACACTGTGCCTGCCTGCCTCCCTGCCCACCTCGGCCAGGCAGGCGGGCGCTAAGCAGGCGGGCAAACATTCCTGTGACCGGTTTAGCAGAACGGCGCCGGCCGGGCACGCCCGCCTCGGCCGGGGGCGTCGGACCGGCGGGCTACGGCTCGAAGACCTTGCCTTCCCGGAATTCGCGCCAGGCGGTTTCGAAGGCCACCTCGCGCCGGGGAACGGGGCGGGGCCTCTCGTCGGCCGAGGCGAACAGGCACTCGCCGTCGCCGCTGTAGCGGACGGTGAGGATGTGGTCGCGCAGGGACTCATTCTCGGCCTTGACGCAATACGGCTTGCCCGTGTCCGGGTCGATGAGGGCGGGGTGCATCGGCTCGCCATCGTCGGACAGGACGCAGTGGCTGCCACGGCTGCCGGCGCCGCGGGCGAGCATCTCGCGGATGGCGAACAGCATGGCCGCGTGTGTGAGGCACTGCTGCTGCACCTGGAGGGCCTGCACGACCTCGCCGGGCGATTCGGCCTTCAGCCCCTCGCGCTCCAGCCGCCTGCACTGTTCCACGGCCTCGGCCAGTGCCTTCTCGACGCCGCGCCGGCAGCGGAGATGGGCGGCATGGCGGGTCATGCGCGTGCGAACCTCCGCCATGGCCGCCTCGGGCGTCGTCTCGCTTTTCGATTCCGCGATCCCTTCGAGTCGATCCCGGACGGCCTGGAGGGCCTTTCTAATCTCCCCCCGCCGGCCGTCCACGTCGGGCTGCTCGGATGAGTAGGCGTTGGCGATGTACTGGGCGGCCCGCAGGCCCCCGACCTGCCCGGCGTTCAGGGCCGATCCGCCGGGCCGCTTCACCCCGTGCGTCCCGGCCATCTCCCCGATCACGAACGTGTGCGGCAGGCTCGATTCCCACCACTTGTTGACGGCGAAGCCGCCGTTGTGGTGCTGGGCGCAGACGGCGATCTCCAGCGGCTCGCGCCGCAGGTCGATGCCGTTTTCGGCGTAGATGTCGATGGCCGGGCGGTTCATGTGCTCCAGCCGCTGGATCGGCGCCGGCTGGGTGGCGCCGGTCTTTTCCAGGTAGCCGCGGGCCTCGCCGATCAGCTCGGCGATCTTGAACTTGCCCCATCCGTCCCGGCCGGCGGGGTTGTGCAGGAAGTCCATCCACACCCGCCGCCCGCGGACGACGGTTTCCTGGTGAACGGCCATGTCGATCAGCGAGGACTGCCGCCCGGAGATTCTCTGGGCGTCGAAGGGCCACTGATAGCCCTTCAGGAAGATGTTGCCCGCCATCTCGGCGGTGGACTGGAAGTACTCGGTGAGGAACTCGCGCTCGTCGCTGCCGCCGGGGTCGGTGGAGAAGATCCGCGGCAGAACCTGCATGTACGTGCCGGAGACGTTCCAGCGGAACTTCGTGCTGGCCAGGCCGTACTGCGACTCGGTCAGGTTCACGCCGACCAGCCCGGCCCGGAAGGTGAGCCCGTGCAGGCCGATCTGCCCGGGCGGGTAGACTGTCCTCGCGTAGATCTCGCCGGGCCCGCCGGCCGCGAGAATCCAGTTATCCGCGACGAAGACGGTCAGGCCGCCGAGCGCCTCGTCCAGGCGGGCCCGGTCGATGCAGATCATGGCCGCGATCCGCCCGCCGGCGGTTACCAGCTCGACCGGCTCGAAGCCGTCGAAGATCTTCACCCCGTGCCGCTCCGCCTGCCGCTGGAGGCACTCGGTCATGAGCCGCGAGGTTTTCGGCCCGGCGGACGTGGCCCGCTCGGCCGGGTCGTGGTCGGTCTTGTAGCCCACGAACGCGCCGGCGGCATCGTGGGGGAAGGGCACGCCCGCCTGCACCAGGTGGTGGAACTCGCGCAGGGAGCAGAGCCCCTCGACCAGGGCCGTGTCGCCGTGGCAGCAGCCGGCCGCCGTCAGCGTCCGGGCGAACTCGACGGCCGTGTCCGGCGTCGTCGGGCTGGTGCCCATCTTGTAGTAGGTCTGCTTGTCGGAGCCGCTCATGCGCGAGGCCCCCAGCGGCAGCCCGCGCGTCACCACGGCCAGTCGCCCGGCCGGGTCGGGAATGCCCTTTCCCCCCCAGAACTCTGCCAAGTGCACGCCCGCGTTCATCCCCGCCGCCCCGGCGCCGACGATGATGGTGTTGGCGCTGAAAAGCGGCAGCTCGGAACCGTTCAGCTTGATCCGGCCTTTCTTCATGGACATTCCAGTGGCCGATGGAAACTTCTCGGCGCTCGCGCGGCCCGCCTTCGGCCCGCGGTGCGAGATCAAAGCGTTCTCAAATGGAAGCCGCCGTCGACGTTGATGACCTCGCCGGTGGAGAAGGCCAGTTCGCCGCGGGCGCAGGCGGCGACGGCCTCGGCCACGTCGCCCGGCCGGCCCCAGCGGCGAATGGGGGTGAGCCCCTCGGCGATGAGCTTGTCGTACTTCTCCCGGACCGGCGCGGTCATGTCGGTGGCGATGATGCCCGGGCGAATCTCGTAGACGTTGATGCCGTGCTCGGCCAGCCGCGCCGCCCACAGCTTCGTCGCCATGGACACGCCCGCCTTCGAGAGGCAGTACTCCCCGCGCGACGGGCTGGCGGTGTAGGCGCTCATCGAGGAAACATTGACGATGCACATCGGCTCTTCCGGGCGCTGCGCTCGCTGGCGGATCATCCACGCCGCGACGGCCTGGGTGAGAAAGTAGGGGCCCTTCAGGTTGACGCTCATCACGCGGTCGTAGCTTTCCTCGGTGGCTTCCAGGATGTCGGCGCGGACCTTGGGGGCGACGCCGGCGTTGTTGACCAGCACGTCCAGCCGCCCGAAGCGGGAGTCAATCTGCCCCACGGCGGCGGCGCGATCGGCGGCGGCGGTCACGTCGGCGGTCAGGCACAGCGCTTCTCGGCCGGCGGCGGCGACGGCCTTGGCGGTCTCATCCGTCGCCAGCACGTCCAGCAGCGCCAGATCGAACCCCGCCTCAGCCAGTTTGGCGGCGATGGCGGCCCCGATGCCTCGGGCCGATCCCGTGACCAACGCGACCGGAAGCTTGTTCATCTTTCGTTCCCTTTGCCGGATGGGCGACCTCGGTCAATCCGCGGGCGCCGGCAAGGCTATCGCAGATGCCCGGGCTTGTCAAAGCGGACCGCGGGCGAGCGGGCGGAAGGGTCCGGGTCGCCGGCGGAAGGCTGAGCGGCCCGGCGGAGCTTGCGGGTCAACTGTTCTCCAGGGTCCAGCGAACGGCCCGGGGGATGCCCTCCTCGTAGCTGACGGCGGGGGTGTATCCCAGCTCGCGATGGATCTTCTCGGAGCTGAAGAAGACCTGCCGCCCGATCAGCCAGACCGAGTAGCGAGTCACCAGGGGCGGCTTTTTCTTCCGCAGGGCGTGCCCGAACAGCTCCATCAGGAAGGCGGCCGAGTAGGCGACCTTGTACGGCACCCTCTTGGTGACCGGCTTGGCCCCGATGAGGTCGGCGATCCTGTTGATGTACTGTTCCTGTGTGAGTTCGCCGTCGTTGCAGAGGTTATAGGCCTCCCCGGCGGCCTTGGGGGCGTTGGCGGCGAGGATGCAGCCGTCGGCCTCGTTGCCGGCGTAGCTGAGCGTCAGGCGGTTGGCCCCGTCGCCGATGAGCTTGCCCTTGCCGGCGCCGATGGCGCGAATGAGGCGGGGCATGCTGGCCCGATCGCGCTCGCCGTAGAGCCAGCTCGGGCGGATCACCGTCACCGGCACGTCGCCTTTCTCGTGGGCGGCCCGTACGATCTTCTCGGCCTCGACCTTGGCCCGGCTGTAGTAGCTCCACCGGTGCAGGTCCCGGCCCAGGGGGGCGCTTTCATCCAGGACCAGGCCCTTCCCGTCCGGGTGGCCGTAAGCGCTGATGGAGGAGACGTGGAGGAACCGCTGGACGCCGGCGCGGGCGGCGGCGGCGATCATGTTCCGGGTCCCCTCGATGGTCACGCCGACGAATTCGCGCCACGGGCCCCAGTCGCCCACGCGGGCGGCGGCGTGGTAGACGGTTCGCACCCCGTCCATGGCCGCGGCGATCGAGTCCGGGTCGGTCACGTCGCCCACGACCTTGTCCACGGCGAGCGTGTCCAGGAAGCGCGTGTCCGATCCGTGGCGGATAAGGGCGCGGACGTCCTGCCCGTCGGCGCGGAGTTTGGCGGTGATGTGGCTGCCCAACAAGCCGGTTGCTCCGGTCACCAGATTCATGGCTATCCTTTCACCTTTGCGGCGAAATGTAGTGCCGCCCGGGGGCGTTGTCAAGCGCCCGGCCAGCCGCGGCGGGTGCAGCCGCGCCCGCCGCCGCCGGAAAAAAGAGTTGAAATGCCGGTAGACGCAGTTATACTCTCCGTGAGTCCAAGCGGGCTGTAGTCGGCTCGGTGCTGTAAGATATGCTCTCCACATGGATAGGCCGGCAAGGTACGTTGTCGGCGTGCTTAAGGTTGTCGGGAGAGAGTGCCGATACTGAGTACTGGGCACTGGCCCAGTGATGTCCGCGCGGCCTGTAGTCGAGGCCGAAAAAGCCTGGAAAGATGACGATAAAGCGCATTCTGAAGCCGACGAACGTGCGTATCCGGCTGGCCGTGGGGTCGGTGCTGGCGGTGCTGTTTTGCATACAGTGCACTCGCTCGGATGTACTGCGGGCGAGTTCGCTGGTCAAGCCCGTCTCCGGCTCGGTCGCCGAGAGGGTGGCATCGCCCCGGGTTCGCCAGTTGGAGGCCCTGGCCGGCAAGGACCACGTGGCCCTGCTGAAACGGGCGCTGGAGCACTACCGCGACAACTTCCGGGACTATACCTGCACCTTCATCAAGCGCGAGCGGATCGACGGGCGACTCCGGCCGGAGCAGTGGGTCGAGGTCAAGTTCGCCGAAAAGCCCTTTTCCGTGGCCATGCGCTGGGTCAAGAACTCGCCCATAGGCGACCGCCTGCTGTACGTGCAGGGCAAGCACAACGGGCAGATGCTGGTGAACCCCAAGGGCTTCCTGTTCAAGTTGGTGGGAACGGTCCAGCGCGACCCGACCGCCCCGGAGGTCATGGCCAACACCCTGCGCCCGGTCACGATGTTCGGCTTCCGCCGGTCCATGGAGAGCCTGCTGAAGGTGTACGAGTTGGCCACGGCCCGGGGGGAGGCGACCAACCGTTTCCGCGGTTACAAGGAAGTGGGCGGGCGGCTGGCAATGGTGCTGGAGAGGAAGCTTCCGCCGCGGAAGGACTATCCGGCCAAGACCACGGTCTGGTACCTGGACGTCGAGCACCTGGTGCCGCTGGGCCTGGAGGGGTACGGCTGGAATAACGAGTTGCTCTGCTCCTACCTGTACAAAGACATTCAGTTCAACGTCGGCCTGGGCGAAGAGGACTTCACGCCCGAGGCCAACGGGATGAAGGCCCAGAAATAGCCGCGCCCCGCGGCCGCAGTCCCCAGTCGATCAAGCATTCTCCTCGCCCCGTCTGGGCGCGCGCCCGTGGTGTTGCGGGTCAGGCGCGATTGAGCGTCGCCGATTGGATGCCGTTGGCGGTGGACTCCAATGGGATGACTCGCCCCCGCGGCCGCCGGGCGGTCCGGTCATTCCTTCAGCTCGACGTTCCAGTAGGCCGCGTCCAGGAACTGCTTCCAACTGGCGTACCTGGCGCTGGTCAGCCGCAGATGGATGATGGGGCTGCGCTTGGGCTTGACGGGCTTGGCGATGAGGCGCATTCCGGCCCTCTCTGGCGTCCGGCCGCCCTTGCGGACGTTGCAGGCCACGCAGCAGCAGACGATGTTATCCCAGGTTGTCTTGCCGCCCAGGCTTCGGGGCAGGACGTGATCCAGGCTCAGCTCGGAGGTGCTGAAGCGCTCGCCGCAGTACTGACAGCGCCCGCGGTCGCGGGCGTAGATGTTCCTGCGGTTGAACTTGACGGCATGCTTCGGCAACCGGTCGTAGAACATCAGCCGGACGATCCGGGGCACGGCGATTTCGAAGCGCACGCACCGGACCCAGTCGTACCGGTCATGCTCGTACTTGGCCCGCAACTCGCTGACCTCGCGCCAGCTCTCGAAATCGTAGGAGAGGTACTGATTGTCCTCAAAGCTGACGACCTCGGCCAGTTGGCGGTACAGCATGCCGAACGCGCGGCGCACGGAGGTGATGGTGATGGCGGCGTAGTGCTTGTTCAGCACGAGCACGTGACCGTCCAAGACGCTGGCCGCTACTGTCGGCAAGGTACTCATCCTCTCTTCCGCGAAGCTACCTCGAAACCGCCGCTACTATACCAAATCCGGGCGAAAACGCAAATGCCTCGTCGGGTCGTTCTGCCGGGCGGGGCGTTTGCGGGGCGCCTTCGGCCGGCGGCCGCCCGGAGCGGGGGGGGCAAGTCAGCTATTATCCTGCACCCGGTCCAGGCGGAGGTGCGTGCGCGAGGCCCGCCAGTGCAGAAGGTGCGGGCCGGCCTCGAGGGTGACGTCGCCGCGGCCGCTGCGGGCGAGCCTGACCTTTGTGACGGGCTTGGACGAAAAGACGGTGGCCAGGATGGCGTCGCTCACCGCGGGCGTGGAAATCGTGATCACGCCGTCGCTCCGATGCTTTCCCAGGGCGTGCTTGGACGTGGCGAGCCGCAGCTTGCACGTGCCTCTGACGGCAAAGTGCAGGCCGGCCGAGGCGCCCGTGATCGCGCCCGACTTGCGGTCGCTCTTGAGCTTGATCTGGCCGGGGGTGTGCCAGGTGGCGGTGAGGGGCTCGGGCACCACGCTGCGAATCTCGTCCAGCACCACCAGCATGCTGCCGATCTGGGTCGCCTCGGCCACGAGCATCAGCAGGTGGCGGATGAAGTGCACGTCCTCGCCCAGGGCCTCGCCGGCCTCGCCGACCGCCCAGCGATAGTTGGCGGCCTGCTGGGCCTCGATGATGCTGCCGGTGGCGTCGATGCGGTGGTCGCGCTGGCCGATGGTGACCGTGTTGTGCGAGCGCGATTGCACCTCGTAGAAGCGGTAGCGCCCCTCCGAGGAGAAGTACTCGTGGGAGTATTCCGGGCTGCCGGGGTCGTGCAGCAGCAGTTCGCCGCCGGCGACGACCTGAATGCTGTTCATGTCGAGCTGGGCGTGATGGGCGGACAGGTCGCCGGTTTTCAAGGCCGCGTACAGCCCGGGCAGGGGCCACCGGTCGGCCGCCGCCGCCCAGCCGATCTCGTTGAAGGCCCGGATGGGGTGAAGCCCCGGCGCCGGCTCGGCCTCCCAGTCGATGGGGCGGAACAGCAGGGCCAACCCCGCGTCGGAGTAGCCGCTGGTGACGACGTCGTCCCGGAAGGCGTAGCGGTCCAGCCACCAGGCCACCTCCTTCAACCCGAAATGGCTGACCAGCAGGTAGAAGATGCCCCACGCCGGCGTCAGCGGCATGTCGCCGAAGCTCACCGGCTGGCCGTGGGGCGAAAAATACACCGGGAAAAGCCCGGTGGTGTCCATGCCGCGCTGACGGAAGATGAAGTTGTCGCCGGCCACGCGCGCCAGGCCCTGCCCGAACAGCAGCAGGTAGCGCATGGCGTAGCCCCAGTAGCCCAGCCCCTCGTCCCAGCCGCCCTCGCGCCCGAGGGCGTTGAAGAAGTTCCGCAGCCCCGCCTTGGCCTTTCCCAGCACCGCCGGGGCGGCGTCCTCCTCGTCCGCCAGCAGCAGCGCCGCCAGGCCCACCCCGCCGTTGACCACCGCGTTCCAGTTGTGATAGCAGGAATGCCAGAACGCCCCGTCGCCCACGGCCTTCAGATACGGCTGGAGGCCCTTCTCGCGCAGCCCGCGCACGCAGCGGATGCGGTCGGCCTCGGTCAGCTCGTCGGCTAGCCAGTCCAGCGCCACCGCCACCGTGGCGCAGGCCTCGCCGGTGCACAGGTCGGCCGAAAGCCCCTTGTGAGAGGGATCCACCCAGGTGGAAAAGCCCACCAGGTTCTTCAGCTCCTCGATCGCGCGATCGCGGTAGGCGAGGTTGTGGTTGATGTGGTGCGAGATCAGCATGTCGAAGATCCGCCCCTGGAGGCAGGCCACGCTCGCGATGGCGGCGCCCCATCGGCCTTGCTCATGGGCGCTGCGCCACATGGTCTCGGTGATCGGCTGCGATTCCAGAATTAGCCCGCAGCGCTTCCGGAGCCTCTGGTAGATGTGGTCATACGGCTTCCGCCCGAGACGGTCGGCTAGAGCGGACAGTTCATCCTTTCTGGCCAGCAGTCCTCGCTTCATGGGAGATCTTCCCTGTACCCGGCGTCCACATCCGCCAACGACTGTGGTAGGATAGCGGCGGCTGGCGCCGGCTTCAAGTCCGGCGGGGCGTGAATCCGGAATTGCCAGGGCGCAAGCGAAACCCTCGCGGCCGAATCCTTGTTCAATCAGTACCGCCGGGGCGTCTGGTCCGGCGGCAGTTCGACATCGGCGGCAGAGGCCCGCTGGAAAGGCTTTTCGCCGGAGAAAAAGGAGACAAGCGATGGATCACGCGGACGATCGCGGCCGAACCGTGCTCATTAGCATCGCCGCCGTGCTCGGCATTTTGGCCGTATCCTCCGGGGCGCGCTGTCTGGCCGAGACCGCGACCCTCCAGCAGGGCGCCGACGGCTACGCCGGCTGCACCGCCCGGACGCTGTGGGAGCCCAAGACGCCCAGGCCCAAGGAGGGCGCCGGCGCCGACGCGCTGTGCATCCGCGGCACGGTCGCCTACAGCGAAACCGACGAGCAGACCGGCAAGGCCCGCCGGCGCGAGTCCGCCAACCGCGTCCTGCTGAAGTTCGACCTGCCTTCGGCCCTGCGCGGCGGGAAGCTCGCCCGTGCCCGGCTGGAGGTGTTCGTGCCCGAGGTCCGCAGGCTGCGCGTGATCAACGAGATCCTCTGCCGGGAGGTCACCGAGGCCTGGACGGCGCGGGCCGACTGGGAAAACGCCGCGCCCGGGAGAAAGTGGAGCAGCCCCGGCGGAACGCTCGACGCCGCGACCGCCTACGACAACGGCCGGCCGAAGGGGGCGGTCGACTCGTACGCCTTCTGGGAGCTGAACGGCCGGTACTTTCCCCACAAGTACGACTTCCTGCAATGCCCCGCCGGCGGCAAGTGGATCGACTTCAACGTCACGCCGCTGGCGCGCAAGTGGCTGAAGGACCCGAAGGCCAACCACGGCGTGGCCCTGCACCCGGTCAGCCAGGGCGACCGGCGCGGGGAGTTCATCAACCGGATGGAGATCGACATTCCCTCGCCGGCCAGCGCCAAGGCGGCCCACCGGCCGCGACTGGTGATGGAGTTCGAGCCCCTGGGCGAGACCTACCTGGTGGGCATGACCGACGGCCTGAGGAAGTACTGCGACCGCAGCACGCGCTACCGCTTCTTCGGGCCGTTCGACGAAAGCCACGAGATGGCCATGGCCCGGAACGAGTTCGAGCCGTTTCAGGTGATGGTGTATCCGCTGGCCGGGGAAATGAAGTCGGTGACGTTCGAGTGCGGCGACCTGATCGGCCCCGGCGGGGCGAAGATCCCCGCCGCCGACGTCAGCTACAACTGCCAGGAAATGGTCAAGATGCACCCCAACGGGAAGACCGGCGACTGGTACTTCCACGGCAAGGAGTTCTGGATTCCCGATCCGCTCTCGCGCGCCCGGCCGGTGGACCTGCGCGAGCACGTCTCCACGCCGTTCTGGTTCACCGTGCGGACCCGCCCGCAGACCAAGGCCGGAACCTACCGCGGCACGATCACCGTCAAGGCCGCCAACGCCGCCTCCCGCCGGCTCGCGCTGACCGTGAGGGTCTGGGACTATCAGGTCCCCCATCGCTGGAATTTCCAGACCATGGGCCAGACCTGCTGGGGCTACATCTGGCAGTGCTACCCCAAGCGGACGCGGGAGGACACGGTCCGGCTGCGGCGGGCGTACATCGACTTCCTGATGGACCACCGCTTCATGCCGACCGAGCAGTACAGCAGCAATCTCTCCCCGTCGCTGGCGGACATGCCGTACTGCGTGGCCGAGCGCGGCGGCAATACCATCTATCTCAACGGCAACTTCCGGCTGCCGAACCTGCCCGGTGACGGGGCGCCGGAGATTCGCAAGCTGAAGGCGGCCTACCTCGCCTCCGTGGACAAGATGCTCCAGGCCTCCGGGCAGGCCGAGCAGTTCAAGCAGTGCCGGCAGGCGTACGAGGCCGCCAAGGCCGAGGCGGGCAAGGTTCGCGGCAGAGGCCCGCGCGCCGCGGCCCTGCGGAAGGTGGAGGAAAAATACGAGGCCGACAGGATCGCGCTGCTGAAGAAGGCCGGCAAGGCCGACGAGCTGGCCCGGCTCAGGCGGCGCCACGAGGCCGACAAGGCCAAGGAGATGGCCAGGCTGACGAAGGCCTACGAGACCGCCCAGGCGGCCGCGCTAAAGGCGCTGAGGGACCGTTACGACGCCGTGACCGCGCTGGACAAAAAGCTCCGCGCCGAGGGCAAGTACGACGACGCCGAGCGGCTGATCGACATGTCGCTGGTGTACATCGGCGATGAGACCAGCGACTGGGCTCTGATGCGGCGGAAGTCCAACGCCATCCGCCTGGCCTGCCCGGAGCTGATGATCATGATCGGCGGGTCGTTCCCGCGGAAGGAGTTGGACGGGATCATTGACATCTACGACCCGGAGATCGGTGGCAGGAGCAAGACCTACGGCCTGACCGAGGAGATGGCCGGGCTGATCGCGGAGAGCCAGGCCCGGGGCGAGCGGTTCTTCTGGTACGACGCGGCCGGGCCGATGCTGCCGTACCCCAACGTCCAGTGCGAAGAGCCGCTGATCGCGTCGCGGGCGGTGTTCTGGATGACCTGGAAGTATGGCGTAACAGGCTTTGAATACTACTGTTACAACATCTGGTCGCACAACCTCCCCGGCAAGGACGGCAAGCGCTGGCCGGAGAAGCCCTTCACGCCGTGGGGCTGGGGCAGCACCAACGGCGACGGCATGCTGTTCTACCCCGGGCCGGACGGGCCGTTCTCGTCGGTCCGGTTCGAGAACATCCGCGACGGCATCGAGGACTGGGAAAGCCACCACGTCCTCCGCGACTACGTCGACGCGCTCAAGAAAAAGGGCGCGCGCTCGGTCGAGGCCGGCAAGCTGCTGGCCAGGGCCGAGGCCCTGCTGAAGGTGCCCGACGAGGTCGTCAAGGACCTGCGGACCTGGACCTGGCAGCCGCGGGTGCTGCTGGCCGCCCGCCGCGACCTGGCCGAGACGATCGAGGCGATGGCGAAGCTGGTTACGGAAGAGGAGATGCTCGCCGCCCGCAAGGCGCGGAGGCTCGCGCAGCTCAAGCAGCAGCGCGAGATGCTGAAGAGCCGCGCGGCCGCCGCCGGCAAGGCCGCCGCGGCCGGGTCGGCACAATAGAGCAACTGGATCGCAGATCGAACCGCAGCGACCGGGCCGCGGGCGGAGGTCCGCCGGTCGGAAACCAAGAGAAAACGGTAGGAGTTGGGTTATGAAGAGTTCGCACAGCGTTCGGTTTCTCGTCCTGATTGCCGTGGTGGCGATGGCCTCGGCGGCCGGGCTGGCCAAGGAAGAAAAGTTCACCTGCTCCCGGGACGTCTGGGTCTCCGGGGCCGGCGACGAAGTCAACCACAGCATGGGCAAGACGCCCACGATGAAGATCAAGACCATCCAGGAGATGGCCATCCTGGACTTCGACCTGTCCTCGCTGAAGGGCAAGAAGGTCGGCGGCGGGTATCTGTATTTCAACATCGTCCACGACCCCGTCGAGATCGCCCGCCACAAGCTGCCCTTCCAGCGGAAGCACCTGCTGCGCCTGATCGGGCTTTCCACCGTTTCCACCGACTGGGTCGAGGGCAAGGGCGCTGAGAACTACGCCGTCGACGAGGCCGGCCGCGGGGCGACCTTCCTGGAGGCCTCCTACTCCAAGAAGCCCTGGTCCTTCCCCGGCAGCGACATCTCGGACGTGACCTTCGGCAACGGCAACACCCTCCAGCACCACGCCGAGCTGGAGGACGCCAAGGACACGTGGGCCCGGGTGAAGGTGCCGGCGTACATGATCCAGGCGCTGATCGCCCGTGACGGGTACGGCTGGTGCATGATGGACGAGATCGGCTACGGGCTGGCGAACAATTTCATTCACACGCGCGAGTCCGCCGGCAAGGAGCCGTACCTGGTGGTGAACGTCCTCGGCGACGACGGGACCCCGCCGGCCGCCGCCAGGGTGACGGTCAAGCCCGCCCCGACCGAGGCCCACATGGGAAGGGGGGCCGTCGGCTTTGACATCGCCGGCTCGGGCGACACCTTCTGCTACTTCGTCAAGGTAAACGGGCGGGAGGTTCCCCGCTGGATGGTCCGGCACCCCGTCAACGGCAAGGCCCGGGTGGTGGTGGACTATCTCAATCCGGCCGAGGCGGTCTCCGTTGAGGTGGTGGCGGCCGACGCGGCCGGCAATTGCTCGCCCGTGGTCAAGGCCAGCGGCACGGCCTCGCCGGCGCTGGCGGCCCCGCCCAAGCTGCCGGCCCCCTGGCAGCCCACCCTCGGCGACCCGACCGTCCGCTCCGGCAAGATGCGTCTTTGGGCGTTCCCGGAGGTCTGCAAGGTCAAGTACACCAACGGGGCCTTGTTCGAGGCCGCGCAACTCAAGGCCGACGAGATGGCCTACAAGCGCGGCAACAGCGTCTGGGACGGGGCGAGCAACAGCGTCCGCCTGTTCGGCGCCCGCGGGGAGATCGTCGCCTTTCAGTTGTGCATCGAGCGCGTCAACCGCAAGGAGCCGCTGAAGGGCATCTCCATCAAGCCCGGCCCGCTGACCGGCCCGGGCAGGATCGGCCTGGAGCGCGTCAGGCTCTTCCGGGTGTGGTACGTCAAGCTGGGCGAGTACGCCGTGCCCATCTCGGCCGGGCAAACGCTGTCGATCCCGGACAAGGACAACGCCCTGCGGGTGCAGTACAACCAGTCCGTCTACGTGGACGTCGCCGTGCCGCAGCGGGCCAGGCCGGGCCAATACAGCGGCGACATCACGATCTCGGCCGAAGGCGTGCAGCCCTTCCGCCTGCCGGTCAAGCTCCAGGTCTACGATTTCTCCGTTCCGGACAAGATGCGCTTCAACCCCGAGCTGAATATCTACGGCTCCCCCGGCCGGCCGGGGTCCAAGACGTTCTTCGAGGCGTACCGCCTGGCCCACTACAACCGCTGCACGCTGAGCATCACCCAGGCCGGCCACGGCGACGGCGTCAAGACCCCGCTGCCGCTGGCCGGGGCCGGGGCGAACGTCCGCGTGGCCGACTGGTCCGGTTGGGACAGGTCGTTCGGGCCGCTGCTGGACGGCTCCGCTTTCAAGGACCTGCCGCGAGCGGGCCAGCCGCTGGCGGTGTGTCAGATTCCCATGTCCCACGGCTTTCCGCTGCCGGTGGATCGCTACTACGACTACAACGGGCCCAAGCACGGCGCGGGCGTGGCCTTCTTCCACGCCCTGCTGTGCAAGCCCATCGAGCAGGCCTTCAGCCGGGAGTACAAGGCCGGCTGGATGAACTTCGCCCGCCAGATCGTCCGTCACTTCGAGGCCAAGGGCTGGACCGGCACCCAGTTCTTGTTCTACATGGACGGGAAGGTGATGTGGCGCGAGCGCGGTGCGGGGTCGTCCTACTGGATCCTGGACGAGCCGTACAACTATCCCGACTGGGTGGCGCTGCGGTTCTGGGCGGCGATGTTCCAGAAGGCCGTCCGGCCGGTCGTCAAGAAGACCCACTTCGGCGTCCGCTACGACATCTCCCGCCCGGGCTGGACGCGCGACTGGCTCAACGGCGCGATGGACTTCATGTACGTCGGCGGGCTCACGCGCAAGGTCAAGCGCTGCCAGATCATGAAGCGCGAGGGCCCGATGGTCTTCTACTCCTACGGCGCCTGCAACGCGCCCAACCTGAGCCACTGGAACTCCGCCGCCTGGTGCCTTCAGACCTTCCTCGCCGGCGGCGACGGCGTGCTGCCGTGGCAGTCGATCCTGACCGACCGCGGTGAGTTCACCGCCGCCAGGGCCCTGCGTGAGGAAAACGCCCAGGGGCTGGTCCTGCTGAAGGTGCTCGGCCACGAGGCCATCGGCTCCATCCGGCTGAAGGCCCTCCGCCGGGGAGCGCAAGACTGCGAATACCTGATGGCGCTGGCGGAGAAGTACGGCCTGAATCGCGAGCAGCTCCGGGCGTTGGTGGCCGCCAAGATCCCCTCCCGGGCCACCTACAAGCAGCGCTTTGAGGACGAGGCGGCGGCCGTGGTGTTCGACCGGCTCGACCCCGAAAAGTTCTCCGAACTCCGCGAGGGAATCGCCAAGCTGATCGTGAGGAAGCTACGGCCGTAGGGTGTGTGCTTGCATGTAGGGTGCGTGCTTGCACGCACCTCATCTGCGAGGGCCTGCGGTATGGCATTGGTGCGTGCCAGCACGCACCCTACTTGCGGTATTGGTGCGTGCCAGCACGCACCCTACTTGCGGTATTGGTGCGTGCCAGCACGCACCCTACTTGCGGATCTGGAGGCCGTATGTTCGACCTGGTCAATTCCAGCAGGCGGATCTCCGCCGTCTACCGCGGCGAGCGGACCGACCGCGTGCCCATCATCTCGCCCATCGCCTTCTCGCCGCACGCGGACATTGACGCCGACCGACGCGACGACTGGCGCGGCGAGGCCAGCTTCGTCCGGGTGGCCCGGCTGGTGCAGGAGCACTGCGATCCCGCCCCGCCGTTCAACGCGGTGAGATATCCGCGCGTCTTCGCGGCCGTCAGCTACCAGCGGTTCTGCGAGGCTCCGGACGAGTACGTCGAGGCCCTGCCGCCCGAGCCGCTGGCCACCGGCCGGACACGCCACACGACCGTCCTGCACACCCCCACCGGCGACCTCCGCTACGTCTACGAGCAGCAGCCCGGCATCTTGACCCGCTGGGACATGCACCGCCCCATCCAGAGCCCCCGGGACGTCGAGAGGATGCTGAGCGTGCCGTACCGCTTCGAGTCGCCCCCGCCGGCCGAGTTCGAGCCCTTCCGCCGCCATCGCGCCGAGATGGGGCGCGATTGCATCGGCGGCGCCGGCGTCAATTCCATGGTGGCCATGCTGTGCGGCATGATGTCCTTCCAGCAACTGCTGGAGTGGGTGATGACCGAACCGGGGCTGATCCAGGCCTTGGCCGACGCCTGGCTGGAGCGGACGCGCCAGAAGGTCGACTTCCTGCTGGATCAGGGCGTCGGGCCGGTCTGGCACTTCAACGGCGTGGAGCGGGCGTCGCCGCCGATGATGGGCCCGCGCCAATGGGAGCGGTGGGTCGTGCCCTACGACGGGCAGATCATGCGGCGGATCAAGGCCCGCGACCCGGAGAGCCTCATCCACGTGCACTGCCACGGGCGCGTGGGCACGCTGCTGGATTCGTTCATCGAGATGGGCGCCGATTCCATTGACCCGGTGGAGCCGCCGCCGCAGGGGGACATCGAGTTCGCCCAGGCGAAGGCCCGCGCGCGTGGGCGGCTGACATTGTACGGGAACATCGAGTTCCTCGACATGGACACGGCCGAGACCGACCAGATCGAGCGGGAGGTCCGCCGCGCCATTGAGGACGGCGGCAAGGAGCACATGGTCCTGTGCCCCTCGGCCACGCCGCACCAGCGGCACACCGACCGTTTCACCGCCAACGCGGTCCGCTACATCGAGGCCGGCCTGAAGTACGGCCGGCGGTAGGGCGCGTGCAAGCACGCACCTCATGTGCGAGGCGCCGGCGTATCGTAAGGCGGTAGGGTGCGTGCTCGCACGCACCTCATGTGCGAGAGGCCGGGGTATCGTAAGGCGGTAGGGTGCGTGCTCGCACGCACCTCATCCGCGAGGCGCCGGGGTATCGCAAGGCGGTAGGGTGCGTGCTTGCACGCACCTCATGTGCGAGAGGCCGGGGTATCGTAAGGCGGTAGGGTGCGTGCAAGCACGCACCCTACGGAAGGCGTGGGGTATGGCATTGGTGCGTGCAAGCACGCACCCTAATGGCATGACAGAGGCTGTTCCCCTGGGTAACTTGCCGTTGACCAAGACGGCCAGTTAAGGAGAACAGCCATGGTACACGTTGGAATGGACTTGCATCACCGCAGCAGTGTGGTTCGTGCCCTCTCGGACACGACCGGCGAGCTGTACCCGGCTCGCACGATTCATCATGACCGAATCGAGGAGCTTTGGCAATACCTGGATTCCTTTGGCGCCGAACCGATCCGGGTGGTCTTCGAGGCGATCTCCAACGCGCGCTGGATGTACCGCCTGTTGGGGCAGCGACCGAACGTCGAGCCAGTGGCCGTGACCCCACACAAGGTAAAGATCATCGCCGAGACGGTCAGCAAGACCGACAAGATCGACGCCGGGAAGCTGGCTTGGCTCAGCAGCGTGAACATGTTGCCGCGGGCGTGGCTGCCGGACGAGCGTGTGGAACGACTTCGGGAGATGACGCGGCACCGCACGGACCTGCTGGGCATCCAGACGAAATGCAAGAACCAGATCACCAGTGGGTTGGTTCGCCTGGGCATGCAGCGGCCGTACGACAACATCTTCGGATCGCTGGGGCGGCGTTGGCTGGCCGAAGTCCCGCTGCCGGAGGTGATGCGGCTTCAGGTGGAGCACTGGCTGACATTGCTGGACGCGACCGCCCGGCGGATGCTGCGGATGGACCGGAAGATTGAGCGAATCATCAAAGACGATCCGGTTTGGAATCGAGCGGCGGTGTTGTTGGACACGATTCCGGGCGTCGGGAAGGTGACGATCAGCACGATCCTGTCCGAGCTGGGCGACTGGAAGCGTTTTCGGCGTCGCGCCGAGGTGGCCAGCTTTGCCGGGCTCGTACCTGCCAGCAAGCGGTCGGCGAACACAAAACGCTACGGGCACATCAGCAAACGCGGATCCAAAGAACTGCGTCGCGTGCTGACGGAGATCGCCCAGGGCGTGGCTCGGAAGGTGCCGCGGTATGGCCGGCTGTATGATCGTGTCGCCGACCAGAAGTGCGCCAACGTGGCCAAGACGGCGGTGGCCCGACGATTGCTCGAGGACGCATGGACCGTATTGATGAAAGATGAGCCGTTCCGGCTGATGCCGG
>Ga0315541_1001690_pt1 | contig 19808 bp, 14 predicted proteins | sample SalMarSW160190MG_FD_203095 | JGI IMG/M metagenome (GOLD analysis project Ga0315541, IMG submission 203095) | Salt marsh sediment microbial communities from the Plum Island Ecosystem LTER, Massachusetts, United States - Salt Marsh Sediment SW1601-190 ...
TCGCGAAGCGGGGACCCTTGCTCGCTGACTTCGATGATCTCAGTCGCACAGAAAATCTCCGTGAAGTCGCTCGGAATCCGGCCCAGGTCACAAATGGCAATTCACTATTGGTTTTCCGCGAAGCGGGGTCCCTTCACGATGTTCTATAAGTTTCTATACTAATATCGGCATTCAGACAATTTTACCTTTAGCTAACCAGAAAAACGAACATATAACACTTGTCCATACAGGACATATCTGATAATATACAAGCACATCGAAGCTTCAGTGGTGTCAAGTTTCAATCCGATCTCCTAAGGAGGTCTCATAAAGGAGTCGAGATATGAGCGGTATTTTTGGAGTCGTCTCAAAAGGAGATTGTGCAGAAGCCCTTTTCTACGGCACGGATTATCATTCGCACTTAGGAACAGAATACGGCGGTCTGGCTGTGCTTGATAAAGACTTTACCCGTCAGATACGGGATTTAACTCAAAGCCAGTTTAAGTCGAAATTTTACGACGATTATAAAAGCATGAAAGGCAACAAGGGTATTGGTGTTATTAGTGCCTTTGAGGAACAGCCTATTTATCTACGGTCAAAATTTGGACCTTTCTGCATTGCGACAACCGGGAGAATTGAAAACGCCGAAGAGCTTGCAGAAGATTTGCTGGAACAAGGAATATCTTTCAGCGAGGTAAACGAGAAAAGTGCCAACGCTACAGAGCTGATAGCAAAGTTAATCAACCAGGGAAACGACCTTATAAACGGTATAGAAAAAATGTTTGATGTTATAAAGGGCTCCTGTTCTCTGCTGTTGCTTAACAAAGATGGTATATATGCTGCAAGGGACAGATTCGGATACACACCGCTTGTTATCGGCAAGCGCAAAGACGCCTGGGCGGTTACGAATGAAACCAGCGCATTTCCAAATAACGACTTCGAGATAATAAAATACATCGAGCCGGGTGAAATAATTCTGATAAGCGAGCAGGGAATAGCACAAAAAAGAAGGCCGACGGAAGAAAATATAAGCCAAATCTGCGCATTTCTCTGGATTTATACCGGCTTTCCCGCATCAAGCTATGACGGAATAAATGTGGAAATCGTCAGAGAAAAATGCGGATGCTATCTTGCAAAACACGATAAAGATATCGATGTTGATTTGGTCACCGGAGTTCCTGATTCCGGAATCGCACATGGTTTAGGCTATGCGATGGAGTCCGGCAAGGCCTTCAGACGCCCCCTTGTTAAATATACGCCTGGATATGGTAGAAGTTACACTCCTCCTTCGCAAGAGATACGCGACCATATCGCAAAGATGAAACTCATCGCTATCAAAGAAGTAATTAAAGGTAACAGCATTGTTGTATGTGAGGATTCTATTGTGCGGGGAACGCAACTGAAAAACTTCACTATAAAGAAACTATGGGATTGCGGTGCCAAACAGATACACATAAGGCCGGCCTGCCCACCTTTGATGTTTCCTTGTAGGTTCAATTTCTCCACACGCTCGATTCATGAGCTTGCTGCCCGCAAAGCCATTCACCGCCTGGAAGGTCATGACGTGGAAGATGTGTCGGAATACATAGACCATAATTCCGATAAATACAAAAAAATGGTGAAATGTATTGCCAAAGATTTAGGTGTCACGACACTCAGATATCAGACTGTGGATGATATGGTTAAGGCCATCGGAAGGCCGAGAGACAAACTCTGCCTTTATTGCTGGACCGGCGAATGCCCAAAACCAACATGCCCGAAACCGGCAATAGATATAGTGGATATAAAAAAGCCTTCTGAGAAGAAGACAAAAGAAAAGAAAGCGACACGCTAACACAGACTTAAGTGCGTCCTCACCAAGTAGTTGTTTCGGTTCCACTTGGAATCACAGTTGTTCTTGTAGCTCAAGGCAAGGATGGCAGCTCAGTTGACCAGCCGGTCTCATTGCCGAACAAATCACGTGCTTTGACCTGGAAACGATGGCGTTGGTTGACTCTTCCCACCTGGACGGTATATGTGCGGTCTGTCTGCCAACTGCTACTAAAGCGGGGCTCGGTGGTACATTGGAAGAAATACTCTACCACGCCACTTCCATCGGTGGCTTCTGCTGCTGTCATAGTGGCATAAAAATCGAATGACCCGGTGCCGATCTTGATCTCTTTAGGTTCGCCACTCGCTGCCCATTGCATCGGGTTGGGACTCGGCGGTGTAGTATCGTCAGTAGGGGTAGTTACAGAAGCGAGCTCCGACCAGTCTGTCTCCAGCAGATTGGATTTATTGCGAGCCTTAACTTTGTATTGGTATGTAGTTAAGGGACTCAGGCCTGTGTCTATATAATTTGGTTCGCCCTGCCAATCGCTATCGTGCCCAGCAATAGATATGTTCTCGAAGAGATATTCCACCCCGCTCGAGTCGGTTGAGGTGGCGATCGTGGCTATCATGGCAATTGAATATGGTGAGGTTGCATAAGGTGGCGTTGCCCAGGTCATAGGATTCGGTATCGGGGGCACAGCCGGTATTGGCGGCTGCCAATTTTCAGTAAGAACAGCAAAATCGACGAAATCTACTACAGCATCTCTATTAAGGTCCTCCGGCAGCAAAACCTCATTGCTAAGCCAATTTCTTGTTAGTAAGTTCATATCTCTGTAATCTATCCAACCGTCATTATTCAAGTCGGAAATATCGCCCAAATCTGATAGTGACATACTTGCTTGCGGCGTTCCACCATAGGCGCCCAAATTTATCCGTTTGCCATGTGGCCATAATTCTCCAGTCCAATCTGAATTAGGGTTGCCTGCATCTACACATGGGCTCGTTGTATCATCTATAACCCAAAGCTGTTTATTAGAGTCCCATCTGCCTGCTTCGGATTTAACGTGATAATCGCCATCAACCCAGAAGTCATCGCTTTCATTGGGTGTACCATTAGGGTCCCAGAAACCTTCGGTCGCGAAAAGTGGGTTGGCAATAAAATCGCCGGTGCCCGACGTTGCGCCACCTCCAAAATTGCCAGTTGTATTAAACCAGAAGGCGTTATAGGAATTGTTGCAGGGCCCCGAAATCCCTCCGACAAAGTTAGCTTTATTATATGCTATTATGTTGTTAAGGACAGAACCTGTGCAATAACTCAAGCCACCGCCCCTTTGATCAGCTATATTGCCTACAATGGTATTGTTACGTATGGGGCCACTACAGCCGTATAAACCACCACCGTTTTGGCATTTATTTCCAGCGATAATATTATTATTTATGTCACCATAACAATTGCTAAGCCCACCGCCTTCAGAACCGGCTTTGTTTCTAACAATAATGTTGTTGCTGATCCTGCCGTAGCATCCGTAGAGTGCACCACCACCCAAGGCTGCATAATTGTTTTCGATCACGTTGCTTCTAACTTCACCGTAGCAATACTGCAGACCGCCACCCAAGCCATTAGAGTTGCTTGAGATAATGTTGTTAATTATTGGTCCATCACAATCAACTATACCACTACCATTATTGTGTGATATAATGTTATCGGTGATTCGCCCATCACAGTTGTATATTCCTCCCTGACTATTGGAGGTTATCGTATTGTTTAAAATAGCAGGTGCGGCACCATTGCCTCCGTAGATACCCGTACTGTCACAATCTCTTATGATATTTTTTAAGATGGTTGGTGACGTGGCGTAACAGAAAATACCTCGTCCGGTTATAGTAAAGCCGGTAAGCACAGAATCGCTGCCCTCGCCAAAGTCAAAAGTCATGCTGTAACCGAAATTGGTGGTAATTATCGTTGACTGAACAACGCTTGGGTCATCTGGGTTTTCACTGGTAAGGGTGATAACTCTACCGTTGAAAAAGATGTTCTCATTGTACGTGCCTGCTCTAACAACAATAATATCACCGTCCCGAGAGGCATTTATCGCATCCTGGATGTTACGGAAGTCCGCAGACCCGTCATTATCGACTATGATTATTTCCCCCTGACAGGTAAAAACCGGCAGAAGACATATAAAGACTAAAACGAGCTTCTTCATCCGAATATCCATCCTCTCGAAAGGTTTTTTATCTAATGTAGATTTTACTATAAAAAGAGCGTTAATTCAATGAAAAAACTGGTAATATTCTCCTCGTAAGACATCCGGTTTCTTACGTTATTTACCGTTCAGCTTACAGTTTTAGAGATTCCGTAAATGGGCAAGATAATAGCGAAAGGGAAAATTTCTAACAGGGTCGAAGACAGAGCACTAATCATTTCGTCCGTAGAGCCAGTTAGCGTCAGATAGCTCGTAATTGATGATTTCATCGCGGTGGAAAAATATCTCTATTTCCCGCTCAGCCGACTCCCGACTGTCGGAACCGTGAATAAGGTTGTATCCCCTGGAACAGCTAAAGTCGCCCCGAATGGTACCCGGCTGAGCCTCATAGCCAAAAGTCGCTCCCATCATGCCGCGTACGATATTTATAATACCCTCAGCCTCCCAGACCATCACAAGTGCCGGCGCCGAACATATATATCTTACCAAACCCTCGTAAAATGGCTTTCCTTTATGTACTGCATAAAGCCGGCGCGCTGACTGTTCAGAGATTTGAATAAACTTTGTGGCGACGAGTTTTAAGCCTTTTCGTTCGAGTCGCGATATCATCTCGCCCGCCAAATGACGCTGGATAGCGTCCGGCTTGACGATTATCAAAGTTCGTTCTGCCATGTTTATACTTCTTGGCTCGTCGCTTGTCTCTATTTCTGTTTTCTGTTAGCGAGACGCTACGCTACATTCCTTCAGGGATGATGTAAATCTCAACTCGTCTGTTAAGAGGATTGCCTTTTTTATCGGGCTTATTGTCCGCAATCGGTCTATATTCGCCGAAGCCACGTGCGCTCATTCGCTTCGGGTCGATCTTATTCTCTGCCATCACGTTTAGCACCGATACAGCCCTGTGGACGGACAGATACCAATTGTTCGGATGTTTCGCAAGCGTTGCGGGCTTGCCAATCGGGATGTCATCTGTGTGACCTGCAATTACAATATCGAGTTTTTTAGCCTCTTCGGAATTCAAAATTTCACAAAGTGATTGAATGGCTTTGATCGCCTCCGCTGCCACCTTGTCACTGCCCACTTCAAAAAGTAAATCACTTTTGAACTTCACTATTCCCAGGCTTGCGTCGTATGTAACCAGATCATACTGCTTGGCAAAATCTTCCAGCTTGGTGCTTAGCTCCACCGGTAGCTGTGCGCCGCCGTAGAGCAGTTTCTTCTGCATTGAATCAATTAGCCCTTGTTTCTTAGCCAGGTCTTCATTAAGAGCAGCGATTTTTTGCTCCAGTGTTTCTACATCGATACCGCCCTTTTCTTTGGCATCGGCAAGCTCTCTGTTCAGCTTGTCAAGCTCAAGGTTTTTAGCCGCCACATCAGCCCGCAGCGCATCTATTTGCTTTTGCTGTGTTTCGTTTTGAATTCGCAAGTCCTCTAATTCCGAGTTGCAACCACCCGCCAGCACTATGATACCTACAAGCAAAACCATTAACAGTCTCGTAGTTAGCATTGTTCAATCCTTTCCAAAATTAAGATATTACTCCATAAAAATTGTACAAAAAATTTATAAGCTATTACAACCGACTAATCGCTGAGACTGCACCGCGAATTGCACAACGGAACTTCTCCGTTAATCGGTTACTCTATAAGTAAAGCCTATTCATATTTAACCGTCAAGAATAAATCTCAAAATATAAAGTGCCCCTCAAGAGAAAGAAGGAATTTTTTATGATTTGATTGATAGCTTACTTTCATGCCTTCAAAACGGCTGCTTTTAATGTATCTTTATCGTAAAAAACGATGTTCCGATAAATATATTAAAATGACACGACAAACAAAAATATTCCTTAAACAAAGCAACTCTAAAGTCGTAAATTTATCTTGATATAAACCTTTTTTTGGGTATAATTAAGGTTTCGAATTAAGACAAGAAAGAGGATAGAATTTAGCTCCCCCTCTTTTTCCAAGTGCTCTAAAAATATTAAGGTTTTTAGGAGGTTCGACAATGAAAAAAGTACTCAGTTTGGTAGTCAGTTTAATGCTTGCCTGTTCTGTATTTTTCGCAGGCTGTGATAAGCACCAGTCCGGTTCCACTCCCGCTGAACTACCGAGCGATGAAAATAACAACTCCACGGCGGTTCAAACTCCCAATAGCGTTGTGGAGGAACCTGTGACTTCTACCTTCGAAGAGGAAGAGAACCCGGTTGAGAATCCGACCCAAACCCCGGATGTCATCTTTGTCCCGACGCCTCAGGAAGTAGTGGAAAAGATGCTGGAAATGGCGAAAGTCACAAAGGACGATTTGGTTTATGACCTGGGCTGTGGTGACGGCAGAATCGTAGTGACGGCAGCTAAGAAGTACGGCTGTAAGGCCATAGGCTTTGACATCGACCCGCAGCGCATAAAAGAGTCGCTGAAAAACGTGGATGCGAACAACGTCGGAGACTTGGTTACAATTGAGCAGAAGGACATCTTTACCCTCGACCTTAGCGATGCGAACGTAATCACTCTGTATCTACTTCCGAGTCTGAATGTAAAGTTGATTCCACAATTGGAGAAACTCAAGCCCGGCTCTCGGATTGTATCGCACGATTTCGATATGAGGGGAGTCAAACCGGATGAGGTTGTCACCGTGACCAGTAAAGATGGCTCCCAGCACACGGTATATCTGTGGACAACGCCGCTCAAAAAAGAAAGCCAAGGAGAAATGCCCTGAGCATACAGACATTTCGTATTTCGTTTAACGGTTACGGTTGACCCCCGACAAGCCGGGGCTGCTTAAGGAGTGTTTTTATATGCTTCTGCCAAGATTTATTAAAAAGCTTTTAGCCGTATTTCGCGGCAGTGTCTCGCCGGTCTTTATCTTCTCGTCGGTATTTTTAGGATTCTCGTTCGGTCTTATGCCGGGCTGGTCCGGCTTCCACATAGCTATAATCATCATAACACTGATATTAAATGTCCACATCGGCCTGTTTATCCTCTCAGCGGGTCTCGGCAAATCGCTCTGCTTTGCCGCAGCGCCGGTCCTTTACCACGTCGGAATGTTCGTACAGGATTATCTCTCAGCTCTGCTGCGACTTTTTTCATACATACCCATAATAGGTATTACAGATTTCAGTAAATATTCCGTTGCAGGCGCACTAATACTTGGACCGGTTATCGGGGCCGTTGCAGGGCTCCTCCTGGTGCGCTCGGTAATCAGCTTTCGCAGGGCGCTTTTGAAATTTGAAGAAGGCTCCGAAAGATTCAAAAAATGGTACTCAAATCCCTGGGTGCGTATTCTGGACCGCCTCCTCATCGGCAGGCGAACTAAAGACGCCAAAGCACTTTTCACAACTAAAACAAAATACTTTCGAAAAGCAGGTGTGGTGCTTACTGTCCTGCTCTTAGTTATCTGCATTGTAGTAGCAAGTCAGATAAAAGACAGCAAGATTAAGAACTACGCCGAGAAAAAGATGACACAAACCAATGGTGCCGAAGTTGATGTCGGCAGCCTCCAAATTTCGCCCTTAACAGGATTGGTATCTATCTCGCAAATACAGGTCACTGACCCCGAAAAGCCCCAAAACAATCAGTTCTCGGCAGAAAAAATCGCAGCGGACGCCAGCTTATACAATCTGCTTATCGGCAAGGTTGTAATGGATGAGGTACAAGTATCAAATATCAAATTCGACCAGCCGCGGGCAGAACCCGGCAAGATCGTCGAAGCAGACACCCAGCAAAAGCAGCCCATCTTTGATGCCAACGATTTTGCGCTTACAAAAGAAAACCTTAGCAAGCTCGAAACCTACATCAAAAATGCAAAGGCCTTGAAAGAACGTCTGCAAAAACTGCAAAAGTGGCTGCCAAAAGACAAAAAGACAGCTAAACAAACACGCGAAGTACCTCAAAAATATCTCGACTATCTGAAAGCCCATGCTCCCATTACACCGTCACCTCGAATCCTGGCAAAAAAAGCCTTGCTCGATAATGTTCAAATACCTTCACCTCTCTTTGCCAACAGCAAAGTCACTATTGCCAACGTAAGCGATGCACCCCAAGCGGCAGGGCTTCCCATCAATCTTGAGCTAACATCGTATGATACTGCTGCTTTTGTCAGTATCACGCTGGATTATTCGACAGGAACCGGCGAACCGAAAATAACGGGGACATTCAAGGGCTTTGACCTGAGCAAATTGCAATCAGGTCTTAATTCAAATGCAGGACTCATTTTTGAGTCGGGCACCGCCTCCGGCGATTTTCAGGGCAAACTCAACGCTGATTCCATGGACGTGACTATAAATGTTGTCCTCGATAATATGCAGGCCAAAAGCCGGGCAGGCGGAATATTGGGCCTCGACTCCCAAACCTCTTCGGAGGTCCTCGATGCCGTACATAATCTAAAAACGACAATAAGGATTGTAGGCCCAATTAGCGAACCCAGAGTTGTTTTCGACAGCAAAGGCCTGACAGAACAATTCAAGCAGAAACTTGCTGAGGCCGGAAAGAAAAGACTTCAGGAGGAGCTTGACAAACGCCTTAATGAAACGCTCGGCGACAAAGTCCCGGATGAGCTTAAAAAAGCAATTGGAAAACCCTCCGACCTGATAGAAGGTCTCGGCGGACTTCTCAAGAAAAAAGACGACAAAAAAAGGTAGGATGGGGAAACTGCATGTTGCCCATGTTGCTCATTACTTTTGAAAAACAATGATAATTCTTGTTTTGAAAATTCGGATTTTAAACATTCGATATTGTTTCGAATTTAGGATTTAGTGCTTCGGGCTTGCGCGACCTTGTCGCGATTTTCTTCTTGCCTTTTACAACATTCCCGACCATAATATTGCTCGCTAAGCGAGCTTCACACCCTTGATTAATCTAAATGTTTAGCCGTCGCCGGGACGGCGACGGACAAAATTTGTTGCGGAATAAAACCGCAATACGCGATACGATATACGCAATACGAGACAAAAGCGACCCATGCTTCGCCTTAGGCTACGCAGGGCAGGCGAAAATTAAACTTGCTGAACTTAGATGACAATTCGGCGGGGTAGATCCTACACTACCAATCTTTAATTATCTCAATGGTCTTTTTAATTGATTACTTGCCGAACGAATGTTCTCGCTATTTCAAGTTCCGGGTCATGCAACAAATCTCGCTCAAGCACTGCATTCACCCATTTCGGACCATGACCACCAATACTTCGATTAAAACCTTCAAGTTCGCCTACTGTAACAATAAAAAGACCAAGCTTTTCCAACTCCTCACACATAGAATTATAGGCAACGGTTGGATCGCCACTTGGAATATATGATTTCCCGACGCTCTTGGCTGTAGACCATGGAGAAGACCTTCTCAGTATACTTTGGATTTTGTTCTTTGCGTCTGTTGGAAAGACACTTACCTGGATTTCATCCAAAATTTTTCTTATTTCATCAGCAACTTCAGTAGTGCTTAGCTCGGGTTTCTTATCATCTATTGCCTTTTTTACCAAACGCCAATTACTCTCAACAGAGCACCAACTTGCGCCAAGTGCCTCCACGATATTCTTTAGAGGTAATTCATTATTCAATACATCGAAATCAGCAATTACGCGAACAGGCACATCAAGATTTCGTAGAGAATTTACTACAATTGGCATCTTTCCTTTCCCCCCACTATGAAGAAACATGATATGTTCACGGCGTGTATCACCTGATGGATCCATAATTGCATCCATGATAGCCGCATAAAACCTACAGTCACTGTCACTTTCACATAAAACTACTTTATTATGGAAAATCCCATCTAAGACATTTGAATATCTTAGTATTGGGTCTCCCCAAACTTTCTTTATTCCATCGCTGTCCAGTTCCTTAATAGGATTTATTTCGTTATTCCTCTGTATTCGAAGAATTCGTACTCGGCTAGATTGAGTATCTAACAAACCACGTAAAAAGTCACCACTATGAGTCGCTAAGAAAAACTGGCGCTCTTGCGGTGCCTCCTTCACTATCATTTGGCCTAAAAGTCGTGCCTGAGGAGGATGAAGAAAGGCTTCTGGTTCATCAATCATTATAACAGTATGATTGACGACAAGCGAATGTAGAAGGACGCCTACGAAACTCCTCATTCCATCACCTTGGGTATGCAAGGTTGGGAGTTTCTCTAAATCCTTCAAATAGGAAACTGATACCCTATCTTGACCCTCCTTCGGTATCGGTCGTATTCCGCAGTGTAGTGGAACCTGATTACCGGCATTCCGATGGACAACTAAATCCTCTCCGAACGCATCTCTAAAGTAGGAACTAACCTTCATCTCAATAGCGTCATTTATTTGAAGATAGTGGATCGGGTGCGTCAGAGGATCCCTTGTAAGAGCGATATTGGGAGCTGGATTAGCAGCGCCCAACCTATCATCCGTCGTTAAAAGGTAAATAAAGAACCTAGCTAATTCATGAAGTCCATTTCCGTAATTTGTCCACCATGTTTTTGCTTGGCTTTCATTTACACTAGCGCCCATTCTTGTAAATGAGGGATTAGATGGATTGCTAACATTCTTTCTTGAGTTCCTTTCTAGCCACTTGCATAGATCGGTTTGGTCTCCATCAATCGCGAGTTCAACCGACGTTACAACGACCGTTGAGGAAGCCTTTTCTTTTGCCTTTTGTTCTATATTCTTCAACGCTACACTTTTTCCTGAATTATTCGGCCCAACCAACACTACAATATCATCGAAATTTAAGGCTACCTTACTTCCATCACTAAAGGTTGCCTCTTTAATCCAAACTCTTGGATTTGATGTAATTTCTTGTGAATCCATATTCCCTCTAGACTAGTACAGATTCTAGGGACACCATAATTAATTCCAATCTATATGCGCGCACACAGCAAATTAAATGTCCCCATTATATTTACTTAACAAAGCGTATTGATCACCTGAAAAATCTGCGTTTTTACTTCCGCCTTTGTCAGCCTATCCAAAGTTATTGTTTCATATTATATGTGTCCTTCCATCCCAGAACAAGCACATTCGGCGGCAAAACGCAAAAAAGGAGTCATGAGCATTTTCTGGTTAATCTAAGAGGTTGCGGTGCTATTTCATCGCACCCTGCGTTTCTCTAGCTCTCCGTAAGGAGTCCCTAGGACTGCCACAGGTAAAATCCTTGATCCTTAAAGCAGCCTATAAGTATATACGCATATACTTATAGCTCTCCATAAGTAGTCCCTAGGACTGCCACAGGTATAGTACCGACCCAATTTTCAAAGAATACCTAAGTATCTTAGGTATCGAGACTCAAACACTTTGTATCAAGAATGAAAATGGTGGGGCATTCATTCTCCCCCTAAGGGGTGTGAAGGTCGCTGACGCTCCATAGCTTTGGCGTCAGGGCGATGAAAGCCCCACCCTACCGAAACAAATCCACCTTTTGCCTGGCCTTAATACGCCTGCGGCGTATTACCAACCAACAACAAAAATATCTTATACGTAAAGTGCGTACGCGCTTTACGTATGAGTGACATAGCGACTGTCTTGTAAATCAAACGATTCTCGGATTCAAATAATCCTTTCAACTATTATTTAGAATCCAATGAAGCTGCCGAGCGATGTAGTCTTAAGACTACATCGCAAGACCAACCCTGAGACAGGTAGGTTGTTAAAAGCAAAACAAAAACATTCCAAATGACACCTTTATAATTGCTGGGTGGAGAATCCTCTATTTCCTGGAATTTACTTTACGCTTAACAAATAATATTGTATAATATGTATCTAACGAATAGAATAAGATACAGGATACAGAAAACAGAAGACAGGAGTTTACCCGCCGGAGGCGGGACGGAAAGGCGGAGGGCAAAACTCAGAAGTAAATCCTAAGCACTAAATCCTAAACTCTAAACAATATCAAATTTTCAAAAAACCTAAATTCTCAATGCAAAACGTAAAACCACAACGTAAATATTCCCAAATTAGCCATGGCACCTGTGGTCATGGTCTGTTCTACAGTCGTAGAGAACTTTCTACAAATCGGCCTGTTTTTTTGAAAAACAAAGCCAATTTTCGAAAAAGTCAAATGGATGTAACATTAAATATATCAAGGAATTATGAGAAATAAATCGCACTGGACACTTGGTGAAAACAAACCCAATCAAAGCCAATTACCCCAGCGCTCGTCACGGCGGAGCGAGGAGGGGAACAGAATATCTTCTGTTTTGAGAAAGAGCCCGAATATGATATAATTATTATGAGGATGGCTATAAAAGACAGGTTCCGAACTATATTTTTTGATAATTCCTAAGCTACTCTAAACGAAAAAGTAATGCGTCATTATTTCTTCAACAAAGCGGAAAGTACTTTGTTATTGTGTCTCATTATCATCTTTGGAAAAGGCACGTCTCAGGCCAAATTCCCCAATCCAAGAGATGCTAAAACACCGCCGCAAGCCCGGTTGGCATCATACGCAAGCTCCACCATAGGAACAAATTTTCTTGGCCTTGAAGATTTAGGGCCACACTCTTACAGACCCAACATATCTGAGAAAAACGGCATTATATATACTTGCAAAGCAGGACATATTGACATAGCTCATGTACGCAAACTCATCGATTGGACAGCCTTTCTTGCAGCAAAAACCTTTGATAATCTGATTGAAAACAAGGCCGATTTCACATTCACAACAGCAAAACCTTCTATATACCATGTAAATATCGTGTATCCTCAATACTGGACAGTTCTTTCGGAGCAGCAAAAAGAAAAAGTCGCCCGAAATATTTCCATCAAGGTCGGGCAATACGCCGCTTTTACAGCGAGTATATGGCACGAAATTCTTACATGGTTCGGTTATAAAAGTTTAAGAATTTATACGGATTTTCCCTCCGCATTTTCGTGGGAGGACACTTTCTCAAATGTTTTTGGAAGCCATATTGCCGTTATGGCGCTTCAGGATGCCGAGCATGAATTCAACGAAGCGGTGACGTTAGCTCTTGATCGGGAGCTTGAAAAGCTCGGTGTCCAATCAGCACGTACAGCAAAGCGCGCCGCTGAAGAGGTAAGGGGACTATGGTTCTCAGGCGATTTGCTGTTTGTTGACATCAAAAAGAGAAACTTTGATATAGGCCTGAATGATGGTTTCATTACACCGTTTATTGTTCCATCGTTAGCTGAGTGTGAAGGAGCAGAAGCTCAAGCATACCCGGTTCCAAACCTCGCTTCTCTTTCCAAGTATGGATTTTCATTGCGATTTAAAATTGAACCAAGGGCATGGGAAAAAGGCAGAATCCTAAGGATTGTGTATCCGCAGGCAGAAAACAGAAGTAATTGGATCGAGCCAGCTATTCACTTTGCCCCAATCATGGACTACATCAAAAAAGAGGCCGTAGCAAAATATGGTTATGATGTGAACAGGTAATTGGTAACTATTAACCATTTAACCAATCACCAATCATCAAAGGATTTGGAAACCAACTGCAGTAATATCATCAACCTCAGAAGGTCTAACGGTTTGATTATGTACTAATGAGTTAAATCCATCCATCATTTCCACAACAGGCAAATCAGCGATTCCGCAGAACTGGTCATTGAAACGAAAGCCGGTCATATCGTCGAACCCGCCTATAAACGGCTCAGCTCCATCAGAGTACAGCAATAACTTATCACCGCTTTGAAGCTGGACGGTTTGCTGAATATAGTCGGCATTTTCAAAAACTCCGAGCAGCGAGCCTCGCAATTCCAATTGCTCAGGTCGCTTACCGGGCCGGATAAGAACCGGATAGGGATGCCCGGCACGAGCGAAGGTCAACTGCAACGTCTTTATATTCAGCAAACAGTAGCAACATGTAGCGAACTGGTAACCGGAGAGCTTCTGGCTTGTCAGCCGAACATTGAGATTCTTTATGACTTCCGCCGGTGAAAAAATCTTATAAGTATTTTCGTATGTCTCACGCATAACCAGAGCCTGTTTAACAAAGATGGTCAAAAGTGCAGCCGGCATTGCGTGACCGACAGCATCAGCTACATAGAAACCGAAGTGCTGCTCATCTATTCGTACAACATCGTAAATATCACCTGAGACCCACTCTGCCGGCAGGAAAATAGTAGCCCACTGTAATTCGTCGCAATTCGGCAGTTGATCCGGCAGAAAGTCACGCTGAACTCTGCCGGCCATACGAAGCTGCTCTGCGAGGTTATCAACAAGCGTACCAGCCATTTGAAGCTGCTGACCCAATGTATTTTTATCCGCCCTTTGGCAGTTTTCGATTTGATTTGTCGGAAATGCAGGTTTTACTGTTATGCCAGGACTCTTTTTACGGTACGCAAGATTGAGGCTGATATTAAGCCACAGCTCATTTGTGTCGACGGACTTCGTAGAGTTAGTCCTGGAGAAACTGTTATTCGACGGCGATAAAGAAAAACTCTTAACAGGTGTTTCCGTACGATTTGTGAGTAGAATCACACCGACACCTTCCATCTCAAGCGATTCAATTATTCTGGCCAATTTCCACTGTTGTGATCCATCGGACTTCGGCGAGACTTCGACGATCTTCATTCGAGTCTGAGCCTCGGCTTGGCTGCCCCCCCCAAAGTCTGGGTCGAAGACAGTCGATCGAAGGCTGTCTTCTGTCCCTTCGGCTTCGCTCAGGGCAGGCTTCTGTCCTCTGTCTTCTGATTGGGCGGATTCATCAGCATCGATAATTACAGTCCCAATAAGGCTGATTCTATTACGAATCTGGGAGAATTTATCTATGGGTAATACCATAAAGGAAAGTTTATTCTGTCTTAACAGCCGTTTTACCTCTGTAGGGATATTATGGCCGTTATTTGTCAGATAGAGAACGTCAGTAAATCTTTTCAGCACCTCGGATTGATTTAATAATGCTGTTTTTCCCATTTTTGGCTGCCTTTTTTCTGTGTGTTATAGGTCCTTGTATTTACATACATTCTGCGGCTATCGTTATAGACTAATTTCGGCCTATTAGAGGTGTTACTTTGCAGCTTTCCGCCACAGGCGGATAAATTTGTTTTTTCTGCTGTTACCCCCTGCTTTCTTACCCCCTGCCTTCAGTCCTCCGCCTTCTGTCTTCTGCCTTCCGTCCTCCGTCTTCTGTCATCTGTCTTCTGTCCTCTGTCTTCTGTCTTCTGCCTTCTGTCTTCCGTCATCCGTCTTCCGTCCTCCGCCCTCTGTCGCCTGCCCTCCAAAGCATGTAGTGCGGCGGAGGGTCCGTCCTCTGCCTTCTGTCCTCCGCTCTCTGCCTTCTGTCCTCTGATTTCTGCCTTCTGTCCTCCGTCCTCCGTCGCCTGCCCTCCAAAGCACGTAGTGCGGCGTAGGGTCATTCCGTGCTTGACACGGAATCCACTTCCCTTTATCATTTTTTTTAGTGCGAGTATCAAGAGGAATACGCAATGCCGAATAACAATATAAAGCTGAGAAAGAAGGATTCCGTCCGGCGAGTGCTATATTATGCTCATAGTTTTCATGGACTTGGCCATGCCTGCCGTCAGGCATCCCCTAGCTCTCCGTAAGGAGTCCCCAGGACTGCCACAGGTACGGGATTACGGCATTGATATTCCACGAGTTTTGTAGGGTGGGGTCGCTACCCCACAGTTAACCGAGCCGAACCAAAGTTTCGCAGGCGGCTTATCCGCCTCTGGCGGATTAATATGAGAAATGTCGAATAAAATTTGATTTTGGCAGAAGGAAATCAAAGATGTGTGAAGAGGCTAAACGTGATTTTTGACGAAGGAAGACAAAATGAGGAGTCGAAGCAGTTCCGACTTGAAGGAAGGGTATAAGTGGTGTCCGCACTGCGGTGGCGATACAGTCTGCAAGTGCGGCTCATGTGGCGTTAGGGTGACATTCTTTTGGCACGGGCGGGACGAAGGATTGATTAAAGAGGGGGTATGCAAAGTGTGCAACGGTCTTGGCCAGGTTCCGAAATAAGGGTAAATCGAGGTCAGCCCTTAAAATATAAAATAAGAAATCCGGGATTAGTGCAATTCGAGGAAGATTTTGTTATTATGGCCTTGCCATCTTAACGATTATGGAATCGAAAGGGTTAGCTCGTATAAGATTCAGCGAAGGATAAGGACCGAAGATCAATGGCAGGATGTCACCACGTCAATCGAGACAGAATCAACTTTGGTTGATCAGCCGCTAAAAAACCAACTCGAATATCGCGTTATCGCAGTAAATAAAACCGGAGAAGGACAGCCAAGTAATACGACAACGGTGGTTTTGTGAAAAATTAAAATATGAAAGGGATAAGGATGTCAAAGAATAATTTCAGACCAGAAAAATTTTATGATTTCGAAATAGTAGACGAAAAAAGTCGAGTCGTTGGGAAGATTCGCATAAAACCAAGTGGTATATTATGGAAGTCAAAAGGTTCACGCGATTGGCTTGGGGTGGATTTAGAAAGCTTTGCTACCTTTATGAATGATAAAGGCATGAAAAAAAAGCACTAATTTGAAAAATTTTCAACGCTGGTGGCTTACATCATGGTATTGTTAGCTTACATCTTGGCGTTGTTGGCTTACATCAAGGCATTGTAAGGTTACATTGAGGCATTGCGGCTTTACATCGTGGCGTTGTGAGGTTACATTATGGCATTGTAAGGTTACATCGTGATGTTGCAGGCTTACATTATGTCAATGTAAGCTTACATCGTGGCATTGTTGGATTACATTGAAGCGTTGTAAACGGGCAAAAAGGCTGGTAAGTCGTCAATTTTAAGCTTGCCCTGAGCGTAGTCGAATGGGGCGGTTAGGCGAAAAATATGGTAGATTCAATTACTCTTAAGGAAGAAAAAATATCAAAATGTTTGCCAACGAGTATTCTTAAGGGAGATTCGTTGCATGGGAAGAAACTTCAGATAAATCCTTCGCGAACTTGCGATTGTAAACCAACAAATATAAACTGCATGACGGCGAAAGAATGGCTGAAAAGCCAAATAGGTGTCTGGCAGTTTTACTACGAGGGCAGAGACATAAGAGATAAGACGATTCATCCCGCCACGTTTCCAATTTCACTTGCCAAAAAAGTAATCGAGCTTTTTACTCATCAAGGTGAACTGGTTTTAGACCCCTTTGTTGGAAGCGGTACAACGTTAATCGCAGCCAATGACCTGAATAGAAATAGCGTAGGATTCGACCTCCAAGCCTCGTATGTTAAACTTTGCAGCAGGAGGTTTTCCGAGAACGCTAATATGTTTAATGAAACTAAGCAAATTGCTGTTCAAGATGATGCAAGAAATATACCTGAGTATTTTGACAAGGGCTCTGTTTCACTGATTTGGACATCTCCGCCCTATGCCAATCTTCTCAATCGAAAGAGAAAAAACAAATCACGCCGAAACAGAAAAAACGAACAGCTTGGGAAAATAGAGCAATATTCGCAGGATGAACGCGATCTTGGAACTCTCAAACTTGATGAGTATACAAAAACAATGGGGGATATTTATGAAAAGCTCTTACCATTGCTCCGCCCGAAAGGCCATTGTGTAATAAACGTCCCTGACATGTGGTGGGAAAATCAGCGGATCACCATACATGTTTCCTTAATTGAAGAATTGAGAAGACGCGGATACGAATTAAGAAACATCATCATTTGGGATAGGACGAATATTGTAAATGGGATAGGCATTTTTGGCTGGCCTAGCAACTATATAACTATGGGAGTTACTTTTGAATACCTGCTCGACTTCTGGAGACCGCCAACGGAAAACTAAAAACAAGGACGTTGATGAATATTTACACAAAAGAAACACTGATTCAAAGGCTGCGTGAAATAAAAGCTATGGGCTGGATCATTTCCGCCAGACAAGGCAATGTCGGCGGGATTGGCAACACTTTAGAAGATTTACTCGGGATCAAAGAGAATAACTTACCTATACCAAACGCAGCCGAATGGGAACTTAAGTGTCAAAGATTGGAAACAACTTCTCTTACAACTTTATTCCACATGGAACCTTCTCCTCGCGCCATGAGATTTGTCCCCCAGATTCTTTTGCTAAAATATGGGTGGAAACATCAAGAGGCAGGGACCAAGTATACTGCCGATGAGATGAGTTTCAGACAAACGATAACAGGTACGATAAGGAGCGATAGAGGTTTTAAGGTCGTCGTTGACCGTGAACAACACAAGATACTTATTTCCTTTGATGCAAATGCTGTTGACCCTCGACATGCGGAATGGCTTAAATCGGTAAAAAAACGTGTCGGTCTTAGCGAATTGTCCCCGCAACCATATTGGGGTTTTGATGATCTCGAACATAAAGCCGGCACAAAACTCCTAAACTGCTTTTATGTACAGGCCAAAACAAAAACAGAACGAGGGAAAGAATATTTTTCTTACGAAAAGATTTCGATGCTGAGGAAATTCAGTATCCATGCTTTTACCAATGCCATCGAAAAAGGATATGTCTATGTAGATTTCGATGCACGAACGGGACACAATCACGGAACAAAGTTCCGTTTGCGGCAGAATGCGTTTCCATCTCTCTATTCAGAAGTTATAGAGATATAACGAAAATGCGTTCATAGATGACTGCAATGGCTGAAAAAGCAGACCCAAACCAATTGATAACGATGTAAAAGAAAAATACAAGAGAAAACGGTGGGGTAAAGACCCTACCCTACAGAACTGATAAAAATCGGCACCAAAGTATCCGCTGTCGATCACGCTGCTCTTGCCAATTTTTACCCCATCGTCAATTACAACATACGCCATAGGCGTACAAGCCTCGTCTCCTGACCCATTCCGTCCGAGTCAATCTGTGCCAGTTTAGTCAGCATCGAGCACCGTTAATAAGATTTCCTCTATTACCGAATTATCATTATTAAACTCTAATACCGATTGTAATTAAATGTTGCGCTTTGCATAATGACCAGAAAGCCATCCCCCCCTTAGGGGAGGCTGCCACCCATCTGTTCCAAACGCATGAAGCACAGTAATTTAATATAATTGGTATAATAATAAAAATACGCAACGTCCGATAATATTACGTTTATCCATATTAACTAATTGCCCTTTTCTTGATTTCCCCATCCACAATCTTAATGAATCGGGATCAACTGAAATTCAACGAAATGTGTTTATTATTCCACCGCTCGTATATCGAGTATCCGGCATCGAGCATCGCTAATAAGATTCCCTATTTCTCCTAACCTAACAAAATGTTAATATAAAAAAGTGCTATATATTTGACATATTTCTGTTCAAAAGGCGCGCATTTTTGTAAATTTCTGCTCAACTTTTGCAAATTTCCGCTCATTTTTGCACACTTTTTACACGCTCATTATTTTAACTAAATGATGCAATATGCCTAACCTCTCACAGAGTTAGCATATTCCACCCCAAAACCCATTAATCTGGGCAATATATAACGAATATACCGGCGTTTCCCCTGAAATGAATCCGAAAAAACTGTATTTCCCCCCAATTTTAAATATTTGCAGTTTTGCCCTGTGTTAATTTGCGTAAACTTCTTTTCGTCCGAATTATTTCTGCTGCGGATTAGCCGGCGAAGATTGGTCACGATGAAACCAACTCTCGGAAACAGTTCGCCTGCTCCTTTTTTCGATGCTATTCACCACTTATGCGGCTTTAATCCATAATCCGCCCGGAGAGAAATTAATGGGGCAGACCTCTTGATTGCCGCGGTTTTTACTGTTCTTTCGTTTCCTTGATCATATCTTTAAGGATTGTTCCCATTAAAGCATCTGGTATTCCGTTGCCCGCGCCGCCGACCATAACATCGGGCGTAATATTAATCTTTTCCTTAGCTATAAGCTTAATAATCTCGATTAGTGCAGCATTGTCAGAGCCGATAACCTCGGAAATTTTCTTATAAGCTTCCGCCTG
>Ga0315541_1001691_pt1 | contig 19803 bp, 18 predicted proteins | sample SalMarSW160190MG_FD_203095 | JGI IMG/M metagenome (GOLD analysis project Ga0315541, IMG submission 203095) | Salt marsh sediment microbial communities from the Plum Island Ecosystem LTER, Massachusetts, United States - Salt Marsh Sediment SW1601-190 ...
GCAGCCCGCCTCGCCGTGTCTGGCTTCGAGAATCGTCTACGGGCTGGAGGTTACCGAGCAACGGCTGCGGCAGATTGACGAGGCGGAGAATTTCCTGAGAGGGCTGGGGCTCGTCGAATTTCGCGTTCGCCATCACGACACCGTAGCCCGGATCGAAGTGAATCCGAAGGATATCGAGAAGGTGATGACCGAGCCGGCCCGTTCGCAGATCGTCGAAAAGTTAAAGTCGCTCGGCTTTAAGTTCGTAACCGTTGATTTGCAGGGTTTTCGTTCCGGGTCGCTGAACGAGCCGCTCTCAGAGCAAGAGAAACGGAGAAATCTTTAATGGCAAAGGCTCAACGGTATTATGAAAATTGAATTTGTGGATAGATGTGAAAAGAGTGGCAGCCTCAAGCGCAGCTTGGGGATGGTTTCTCTGGCATTTACCATCCCCAAAGCCTTCGGCTTTGAGGCTGCCACCCAATCGTAGGCGGATATCCTACAAATTCACGAATGACAAAACACTATAAGTATAGGAGTCAAAATATGTATCACAGAAAAGTCTTCGCAGTGACGAAAAAAATCCTATCCTTGGGAGTCCTCTTAGGTTTATGGATGTTTCTGGGTTTTTGTTCCTGCGAAGCTGCAATGGGAGCTGATTCCAACCGGGCGGGAGCAGACGAACTTGAGCTGCGGATTATGACGTTCAATATCCGCTACGGCTCGGCCAATGACGGTGAGAACCATTGGAAGAACCGCAAAGAAATGGTCTGCGATGTTATCCGCAATCACCCGAGTGACGTGGTGGGTCTTCAGGAAGCGCTGCGTTTTCAGATGGATGAGATTCGCGAGGCTCATCCCGTGTACGGCGAGATTGGCGTCGCTCGCGAGGACGGTAATAACGATGGCGAGTACTCCTCCGTTCTCTATCGCACGGACCGCTTCGGCGTGGGCGAGTCGGGGACGTTCTGGTTCTCCGATACGCCTGAGGTTGCCGGCTCGAACACATGGGGCAATGCCTGTGTCCGCATCTGCTCCTGGGCCAGGCTCATTGAGACCAAGACGGGCAAAGCGTTCTATATTTTCAACCTCCACCTGGACCATGTTTCGCAGTCGTCCAGAGAGAAAAGTGCCGTCCTGCTGGCAGAACGTATTAAGAACCGAAGATTCAAGGAACCTTTCGTTGTGACGGGCGATTTTAACGCCGGCGAGGACAATCCTGTGATAAAGTATCTCAAGGGCGATATCGCTGTCGAAGGCCCGGACGGGAGTAAAGCCAAAACGCCGGTTCCAATGGTCGATACTTTCCGGGTACTGCATCCGGATGCCGCAGACGCAGGTACGTTCAACGGTTTTAAGGGAAATCGTAAGGGTGATAAGATTGATTTTGTCTTTGTGCCCCCGGCGACGAAAGTTCTCAAAGCAGAGATTCTATACGATAACGTCGATGGGCGTTACCCTTCCGACCATTTCCCTGTTGATGCCAGATTTCGTCTGCCGGTAGCCGGTGGTCGTTGAGCGTACTAACGGCCGGCCGGATTGCGAAAACTTTTCAGCGAACCATCCGGAATCCCCTTTGTTCCTCGAATAGGTTTCGATAGCTTGCCGGATGGTATAGCTTGAAGTCGATAGCGCGGATATATTCCTCAGGCCCGCAGTGTCGAACGTTTTCTATCAGCGAAGAAATCTGCTTTTGCGAACGAAAAGCGGTGATCGCCTTGAGCTTGTTCTCCAGATACGAAATCGGCGTGCGCATACGAAGCGTCGGCGGTTCGGCAAAGTCGCAATAAACTGCGTAGGTGTTGACATAGGGCACTTTTTCCAGATGCTCGCCCAGCTCCGGCCAGATATTGCCCGCGGAGTGGAACAGGCTGATTAGAAACTCATCGTAAATGATGCGATGGTCGGGATGCAGATCATTCCAGGTCGGCAGGAAACATTGCGTCGGCTTTATCATCCGCAGATGATGCGTGAAGGCATTCTGCAGGCCGGTAAAGCCGCTGATTTGCACGGGATCGTCCGGATTTGCCGCACGCCGGCCGCGGTGATTGCTGAGCTGGCAGTCCGGGAAGCCGAGCCAGATGATATTCTTCTTCGGCACGCCCAGGCTTTGATAGCATTCGAAACTCTCTTCACGCCGTATATCGGCGATGCTGTCCTTCTCATCGAGGCTGCAATAGCCCATGCTGCCGTCGGTAACGATGAGTATATGGACGGGGACCTTTTCCCGCTTAGCAAGCTGGATGAGAAGACCCGCTCCCAGAACCGCATCGTCATCGTGCGGGCTTATCATCAGGAGCCGTTCTTTTTTACCTTGCCAGTGCCGCGAAACATCGGCAAGCTTCGAGCCGGTCCTTCGTTCGTTACCGACCAGGCGTACAAATTCGAAATTTTCTTGCATTCGTCTGAACTCACAGTTAGATTAGAAAGTTAACCATACAAAACAGGGCAACAACTGACTATTAATTTATAAAACAAGGATATACCAAGGATGGATATTATAAGCAGCTTTAGGGAGAAAGCAAGGGGGAAAAATCTGTCGGTTGTTTTGCCGGAGGGCAGAGACGAGCGAATCATTCGGGCCGCGCGGATACTTGAGGACGAAGATATTGCCCGGCCGATTGTGCTTGGTAGACCCGAACAGCTCGAAGCGGCGATAGAAACAGCCGGCGTCAATCTCGACGGCATCGAGACCATCAATCCGAAAAAAAGCGATAGGCTCGACTTTTATGCGGAAAGATACAGCGGCAAAAGGGAAGGGATCTCCGTCGCCGTGGCAAGACATGTCGTCGTCAAGCCGTTGTTCTATGGGGGTATGATGGTGGCGTGCGGCGATGCCGATACGGCCGTGGGCGGGGTTGCCAGCGCGACCACAACTCTGATTCAGGCGGGCGTCTTAACCGTCGGTTTGGTCCCCGGCATAAAAACTCCGTCCAGCTACTTTCTTATGGTGATTCCAAGCTTCCTCGGTGAAAAGGACAAATCCTTTATTTATGCCGACTGTGCCGTCAACGTCGACCCGACCGCCGAGCAATTGGCGGATATCGCCCTGGCTTCTGCCGTAAGTGCGAGAAGACTCTTAGGCCAGGAGCCCCGGGTCGCTTTGCTGTCATTCTCCACAAAGGGCAGCGGTGCCGGTGCGAGTGTCGACAAAGTCAGGCAGGCTCTGCAAATAGCGAGGCAGCGGGAGCCCGGTCTGGCTATCGACGGGGAATTTCAGGCCGACTCTGCAATCGTTCCCAGAGTGGCCGCAAAGAAAGTCAAAGATGAAAGTGCCGTCGCGGGAGATGCTAATGTTATCATTTTCCCCGACCTGAACTCGGGAAACATCGCCTATAAGCTAACGCAGTATATGGCCGACGCCCAGGCCATTGGGCCGTTCCTGCAGGGATTTGCGAAACCCATCACGGACCTTTCGAGAGGCGCCACCGTTGATGACGTCGTCGCGACCGTGATACTCACTTTGGGTCAATTGTTGGAAGACACAATGCTTGTATGAAACAGGCCAGAAGAATTTTTGAGAGGAAAGCGTGGAAAATGAAAATACTCGTCATTAACGCAGGCAGTTCGTCGGTCAAGTATCACTTATACCAAATGCCGCAAGCCGAGATTCTCGCCGGGGGATTTGTCGAGAGAATTGGAGAAGAAATCTCCGAACTTTCCCACTTTTATAATGGCAAAAGCTACACGGTGCCGGCAAAGATCGAAAGTGTCGAAGAGGCGATGAAACTTATACTTCAGACGCTTGCCGACGGGCAAGTGGGAGTTTTGCATCACATATCTGAGATCGATGCCGTTGGCCACAGGGTAGTTCACGGAGGCGAAGAATTTACCGGTTCGGTAATAATCGACGAAGAAGTCATAGCTTCAATCGAGAAATTTGCGGACCTCGCTCCTCTGCACAATCCGCCGAACCTTGCAGGCATCCGGGCTGCCCAGCGTCATCTTCCGAATACGGAACAAGTCGCCTGTTTCGACACGGCGTTTCATGCTACGATTCCCAAAGTGGCCTATATGTATGCTCTTCCGTATGAGCTTTATGAAAAGTACGGCATTCGGAGATACGGCTTCCACGGAATCTCGCACAGGTACGTTGCCCGGCGTGCCGCTGCTATCATGGGCAGGGGAAAATACGATATCAACGCCATTACGTGCCATCTCGGCAACGGCTGCTCCATTACCGCCGTGAAAGATGGCAGGTCAATTGACACCTCAATGGGATTGACACCATTGGAAGGTGTGCCGATGGGAACGCGTTCGGGAGACTTGGACCCGGCGATTCTCTTCTATCTTGCCGATAAAGGTTACGGTGCGGAAGATTTAAAGAATCTCTGTAATACGAAAAGCGGCCTGCTCGGCATATCGGGCGTCTCGAATGATGTCAGGAATCTCGAAGAATTGGCGGGAAAAGGTCACGCCCTGGCGCAGCTTGCCATCGATGTTTTTTGCTATCGCATCAAGAAGTACATAGGCGCGTATGCCGCCGTTCTCGATACAGTCGATGCCGTGGTCTTCACAGGCGGTATCGGGGAAAATGCCGTTTCACTGCGTGAGAAAATATGCAACGCTGCGACCCAGATAGGTGTGCAGCTCGACTACGCGGCAAACAAAAAAACAATAGCAAAAGAAGCTCAGGTAAGTACTAAAGACAGCCAGGTCAAAGTTTTTGTCATTCCCACAAATGAGCAGGCCGCCATAGCCAATGACACCTACGAAATCGCGACGCGGCAGACGGCCAATTGTTTGGAAGAGGCAATGGCATCCGTACAGGGTAATCCGGAGTAATTGATTCCTGGCTTGCTTAAAACGGGTCTATCCTGTGAATTATTTCAATCTGCCCTGTTGTTTGGTGTGTCGGGCCAGGGCGGCCGCGCCGATAATACCGGTATCTTCTCCGAGGGTGGCGAAGCATATCTCGACCGTCTCTTTTTTTAGGGTCCAGATATACTCGTCAAAGAAATCCTGTATTCGGTTCAGCAATGCATCGCCGGCGGCAATCATTCCCCCGGTAAAAATTATTCGCTTCGGCTCGGTTGTATGCAGCATATTTATGCACGTAATCGCGAGTGCCTTGGCAGTGACGTCGGTAATCTCTTTTGCCAGCTTGTCCCCGGCGGCTAAATGTTCGTAAATGTCCTTGCTGGTTATCTTGCCCTTTTCGTCGAGCACTTTTTTAAGGCTGGATTCGGCCCCGGCTTCAACGGCCTCGGTCGCCCTTCTTGCCGTCGAGTCGGCCGATGCGTACGCTTCGACACAACCCTTCTGGCCGCAGTTGCAGCTCCTGCCGTCCGGGTGTATGATCATGTGTCCCAATTCGGCGGCGTTTTCGTCGCACCCGTGCAGCAGTTCGCCGTCACTGACAATACCGCCGCCGATTCCCGTGCCGAGTGTAAAGAAGACAATATCTTTGACGCCTTTGCCTGCCCCGACGGTATACTCGCCCCAGCAGGCCACGTTTGCATCGTTATCGAAGACAACCGGCGCCCCGAGCTTTTCGTTTAGCATCCGGCAGATAGGAATGTTTTTGAATTTCGGCATGTTCGTGGAACGTATGATGATGCCCTCGCTGTATTTGGCCGGTCCGGGAGTTCCGATACCGATAGCGACAACGTCCTGCAGAGAAAGCCCTGCCTCAGCAATAAGTTCTTCGACGGTCTGGGCCATATTATTAATGACAATCTCCGGCCCCATATCCGCGTTGGTGGTGATCGATGTCTTGCAGCTCAGGTTCAGCTCGGAATCAAACAAGCCGATCTTGATGTTCGTTCCGCCCACGTCAATTCCAACATACGTTTCATTCATTTCTCGTTCCTCATTGATGAAAAATTATAAATCAAAGTGCAAAACTGAGGAAGTCGTCGCCGCACATCGGCGAGTCCACAATTTTAATATCTGTTATTTGTATTCCTTTCAATCCGGATAGCCGTCGGGGTGGCTGTTGTGCCATTGCCACGCAGTGGAGACCATTTCTTCCAACTGGGGTTTTTCAATTTTCCAGCCGAGCTCTTTCCTGGCCTTTGTGGCGTCGGCAGTCAATCTTGGCGAATCGCCGGGGCGACGGTTTACTTCGGTTACCTTAAAATCCTGTCCTGAAACCTTCCTGACCGTTTCAATGACCTCTCTGACCGAATGGCCCTTTTCGTTGCCCAGGTTGCAGATCAGCTCTCTTTCGGTTTGCAGCTTGTTAAGAGCCAGCAGATGCGCCCGGCACAAATCGTCTATATGGATGTAGTCACGTATACATGTCCCGTCTGGAGTATCGTAGTCGGTTCCGTAAATTTTTATATCGTTGCGTTTTCCCATTGCTGCCTGGATGGTCAACGGAATCAGATGGGATTCTGGTTGATGATCCTCACCTATAGTGGCATTGTTGCCGGCGCCGCATGTGTTGAAATATCTCAACGAGGTAAATGCAAGTTTTCCCGTTTGGCTTTGGTAGTGACACATTCTTTCGACAGCCAGTTTCGTTTGGCCGTAGGGATTGATCGGCTCGGTCGGTGAGTCTTCAGTAATCGGCATTTCTTCGGGGATGCCGTAAACGGCCGCCGTGCTGCTAAAGACGAACTTCTCCACGCCGACGATTTCCATCGCCGAGAGCAAATTCTCCGTACAGGAGAGATTATTGCGATAGTATCTAAGCGGCATTTGAACCGATTCGCCCACTTCAATAAATGCGGCGAAGTGCATGACCGCTTCTATGCTGTATTTTTCGAGCGTCTCGACGAGCAGCCGGCTATCGGCTAAATCGCCTTCGACGAATTCAGTTTCTCCGATCGCCGATTTGTGGCCCTTGCTGAGATTGTCGAAGACGACCGGCTCGTGTCCTTCAGCCGCCAGCGTTGCCGTCATGTTGCTGCCTATATACCCTGCTCCGCCGCAAACCAGCACTTTCATATTTGGTTCTCCGTCATTTGTAACTGGTGGTTCGATAGCCGTACGAGTCCTGTTTCAATTCGCTTGAGAATCTCCGCTTCAAGCCGTGAGTCCCTGCCCAGGTCGATCCAGGCCATCTGTTGCTTCTGCTCGGGATTAAGTTTCAGTCTCTGCAATGATAAGCTGCTTTGCGAGAACATCCCATAGACCCTGGCGCTGCTGCTGACCTGGCGCTCGGGCAGCGATAGCCTTTGGGCTTGTACGTTGCAGCCGAGGCATAATTTCTCATCTTGTTGGCTTATATCTAATGTCACGGTCCTGCGGATAGTGTGAAGGTTTGCCGCAAGGGTATTGTCGGCCCCTACGTTGTCGCTGCGCCAGAATTCGAATAATTGCGCTCCCGGCAGCGGCCTGGTTCGTATCAGGCCGCTATCAGCATCGGCTTTCTCGATCGTAAAGTACATATTGACCAGCACGTCCTCGGCGACCTCCATCAAATCGGTCGTGCCGAAGCCCTGGTCCCGCTCGACATAAAGAGTGTGGTCCTGCACCTTTACCTTTGGCGGAGTCGAATTCTGCTGCGCACAACCTGCTGCCATGAGCGTGCACGTCATAAGTGTATACTTGCACAAGCGATATGTGCTGCTGCGTTCTTGTTTTTTTTCGTTCTTCTGCATTTGCTTATCTGTAAGCTTAGCCTACAATTGCACTGATGTCAATGAGGTACATTTGCCGGCCGTTGCCGGCGTGGGGCGAGTCGATGACGATGCTTCGGCCGTCGGGGCTGAAGCGCGGGTGCGTATCACAGCGACATTCGCCTTTGTAGTCCGGCGGCAGATAAAAATGCCCGAGCGGCACAGTTTTGCCGGTCGCTACGTTGTAAAGATAGACGTTCTGCTTTCGCTCTTTGTCCGGATAGGCATCGTTTAGAATCCATTTATTGCCGGGCAGGTAGGTGCAGTGGCCGTTTCTTGTCATTATTCCTTTGCCGACGATTTCGACCCTGTCCGTCCCATCCTCGTAAAGATAGAATGCGTCGCCGTGCGAGGGGTGCCACGCCCAGGCCAAAATATGCCCCGGATCGCGCCAGATGAAATGCGATGTTTTGCCGTGAGGATCGACAACGTGAATATCCGTTCCGTCGGAATTGGCGGTGAGCATTCGCGTGCCGAAACTACGCAGGCCTGTTGCCCGCCAGCGATGCAGAAAGATGAATCGAGAGCCGTCCGTATTGAACAGCAGGTGGTTAAAGTAGTGCTTGGCATCCTTTGGATTGCCGGGGATTTGGCCGAACCTGGCTATATCGGCGAGGGATATTATCAATTCCCGGCCGCCCGTATCAAGATCAACTCGAAAGATGCCGGAATCCTTCGGAGCCGCGGCGTCTTTGTGCGGGTCAGGCAGACCGGCGTAGCCGTACCCGGGTCGCATGTCCTGAACCCGCCGGAAATCCGGCGCCACGGCTGTCCGGCCATCGGGGCTAACGGTATAAATGGGGTACGGCAGAGTTCGCTTGCTGCCGCTGTGAACATTAAGGATGTGGCATACGAACCAGCCATCCTGCCGGTCGTTGAAGATAATCTCGTCTTTCGAGCCGGGCCGCCACTGGAGCATACAGCCCTGCTGCCAGCACCAGGCGCTGCTTTGGCCAAGTTCCGTCCACTTCTCGCCGTTTTTGAGATCCACCATCCCGATTTTGATGATATCGTCGGCTTTGGGGCTGCGATGCTCGAAGTCGACCTCCATCCCGAGCGCGTACCGGCCGGCGGGGTCGAATTGCAGTTTGTCATAGTAGCCAAACCAGTGGAATTTCGGCCCCTGTGTGATAGCCCTAACCGGAGGCAGGCTCTGCAGTTTTGACTTGCGATTTTCGATTTTCGATTCGGTTGAGCCACCCAACACCGAGCCGACCAGGCCCGGCAATCCGAGCGAACCAATGGCCGTATTTAGCATGAATTCTCGACGATTGAGTCCAATATTGTTCATATCGGATAATTCTATTGATTAATACCTTGAATGCAAGCACCAAATGCCCACTGGGATAGTGCTATCTAAAGGATGGGCCGTTTTTATGCCGATGATGATATTATAGCGACTAAAGTGAGCTAAAGGGCCTAAAGTGAGCTAAAGCTACGAAGTTCATAAGCTTCTTACTAACTTTAGGCACTCTTAACTTTAGTCACTTTAGGCACTCTTAAAGGATTGAAATATAAAAATGCCCTCGATGCAGAGACAATCTGTTGGCGAAAAATTGCTGGCTTTACCCCTGGGGCAAAATGTCAAAAACTTTCTTAGTTATCTGACGGTCGAGGCTGGACTGTCCGAGAATACCGTTCTGGCCTACGCACGCGACCTTAAAAGCTTTCTGGGGCACTGTAAATCCAACGATATCAAGCACCTGTCGCAAATCAAACCGACAGTTATCCAGGAATATCTTCGAATCCTTACTCAGGACCAGAAAGGCGAAAGTTCTATTAAGCGGGCGCTTGTGGCTATCAGGATGTTCCTGCGATACGCCAAGCTTATGGGTCGTCTCGAAGATGACTTTACGGCAATTCTCGAAAGCCCGAAAATCTGGCAGAGATTGCCCAGCATTTGCAGTCAGCAGCAGGTTGTGAATCTGCTGAATGCCCCCAGTCCCGACGAGCCGTTCTTTCTCCGCGACAAAGCTATGCTTGAATTGCTATATGCAACCGGAATAAGGGCAAGCGAGCTTGCAGGCATCAGGATTCCGGACCTAAATCTTGATATCGGTTACCTGCGATGCCTCGGCAAAGGCAACAGAGAGCGTGTCGTCCCGGTCGGCAAAGTTGCCATCGAAGCGACGGTTGAGTACTTGGAGAAGCTCCGGCCATGGCTGGCCAAGCCTTTTAGTGACAATTTTCTGCTGCTTTCCCGAACAGGCCGGCCTGTGAGTCGTATTGAAGTTTGGAGATTGGTTAAGAAATATGCGATGCGGGCAGGGATGCCCAGAAATTTGACCGCGCATACGTTGAGGCACTGCTTCGCAACGCACCTTCTGGCTGGAGGAGCGGATCTTCGAAGCATCCAGGAGATGCTCGGGCACGTGGATATCGCGACGACGCAGATTTATACACACGTTGATCAGGAAAGACTTAGAGAGATTCATAGAAAATTCCACCCAAGACCTTAGGTAAATTGTCTATTTTCTATTACTCACAATAAAATTGGTTGACTAAAAAAGTTTTCAATATTATTATATAATTACGAACGGGCAGAAACATCGCAAAACAGGAACCGGCAGTTTCTTAAAAGGCCATCTGAATGAGCGCAAAGCGTTTATATCTGGTTATATTGATATTGGCGATAGGATTCCAGCAGGCCGGTATCGCCCAGGAAAAGCCGCCCGTACCCGCTCAAAGCACACCTGCAAGCACGGAACTCGATCCCCAGTTAAAAGTGAACAAGGATGCCTTGCTCAATGGTTCCATTGACGCTGCAACCGTAATGTTATTCCACGACGATCCGAAAGCCCGGGAGATATTGCTTGATGCCCTAAAACAGAGTGAAAACAGCCCGGCGCGCATGGCGGTCTGTAAAGCGTTAATTCAGGCAAGGGCATCGAAAAAGACCGTCAAGAATGATCAGGATTTCATTGAGCCACTACTCGGCGTCTTAGACACTGAAACTGATGCCGAAGCCCAATTGGCTGCCGAAGCAACCCTGATTTTTGAGTACGACAAAATAAGAGATTCGCTCGAAAAGATATTTACGGACTCGAAAAAACCGGTCAAAACGAAGATAAATGCCATACATGCATTGAAACTTCGGCTGGATATGAAGGCGACTATTAGATTGATTGAGCTGGTCGATGACCCGGATAGACAAGTATCCGCTGAAGCGGAAAATGCCTTGCATTCTCTGGGTATACCGATAGGGGAAGATCCCCAAACTCGCAAACAAAATATAGATGCAATTAATCAGCAAGGTCAGGTGGCGTTCCTGCGGACTCAGTTGATTCGCCAGGATGCTCAGATGCGCAAGGAGAGAGCCGCATTGGACTTGTGGCAGCGGCGCTATAAATTGGAATTGGACAAGAGGTATGAAAGCATAAGCGAAGACGCGGCCAGGGGAGAATTCTTAGCTACGTATTTAGTCGATACGGAAACGGTTGTAAGATTATGGGCCCTGGATAAGGCTTATAAGTGGCGGGTCGCTCCGGGTTCGAAGCTGCCCGAAAAACTTGGTCCCGTTTTAATCAAACTGATTTCCGACGGCGACCGAGATGTCCGGCTGATAACCGCCGAACTGCTGGCTTTGAAACCGAAGTTGAATTCAGCTTCGGCACTGCTGGCACAACTCGGAGCCGAACAGGACGACCAGGTAAAAACAAAGCTATTAGAAGCGCTCGGTGGAGCGTGTTCCAACGCTATTTTGTCCAATCCTACAACCACAATCTCTCCTGAGATAAAAGAGATACGCAAGCAAACCCTGGAATGGGCTGCGAAATTTCTTTTTGAGAAGAATGCGGAAAAGGCCCGGAACGGTGCGGTAGTCATAAAAAAACTGCTCAAACGAGACGGATTAGAGCCAAAAGAGGTTGACAAATATCTTGTTTTGCTTTCGGAGAGATATAACAAACAAAAGGACAATCCCGACGGGACTCTAAGGGGGGAATTGCTCAATGAAATGGCCGCTTTGTGCGCGCAGGACAGCACATGCAAAGACAATGCGGCCAAGCTTTTTGAAAACTTGTTTGTAGAAGCCTTACGCGATGAAGCGAATTTCGTTCGGGAGGTTGCCGTAGATGGACTTACCTATATTAACAAGACGAAAGCCCTAAAAATACTAAGAAATGATTTTATTAATGATCCCAGTTTAATACTAAGAGAGAAAATTATTGCTCTGGCGAATGCAGTCGGCGGCAACGAAGACTTGAATTGGCTGGCGGAGAAAATCGGTTCAAACTCCGAAAGTGATCCGGCCTGGCAGGCAATGCTGAAAATATTCAAAGGCTCCGACGCCGGTGTCCTAAAGGAATGGATGGATAATCTTACCTTACAAAGTAGCAAAGTAAAGTTATCTAACGAGCAGAAAATCGATTTTCTTAAAATAGCAGAAGCTGCCAAGGGCAATAGCGACAACAAACCGGAGATACGTAAGAGATTAGCAGAACTGTATTATGAAACAGGTCAATTTGAACAGGCAGCAGACTATTTAGGTATTTTATATGAAATTGCTCAGACACCAGAAGGTAAAGAGGCGATTTTACCTAACCTATTGTATGCATGCTTGAGAGGGGCAAAACCGGAGCGTACAGCCGAGTTGGTGAAGAATTGCCTGACACATGGAGACTTAGATCCTAACAGTATTGTTGTGAAGTCGATTGACAATTACTTAAGCAAACCACCGGTCGGAGCTGATCCGAATGAAGTCCTTAAAGTATTAACCGCTATAAAAGTTCCGCAAGGCAGACCACAATGGAACCAACAGCTTGAGAGTTGGACAGATCTCCTGGGCAAAGCTAAAGAGCCGGACAAACCAAATCAGCAGAGTAGTTAGCCGGAAGTATTCACTTGTTTTTCAATATTTTCTGCCTCGAATGAGGCCATCCGCTAAGTGTATATTAATACCAAATACGATTAAATTGTGCACTTTTGTCATTTCAACCGGAGGGCCACGAAGTGGCCTTCAAGCGGAGAAATCTGGTATACGAAACCAATCCATTTACAGTAACCAGATCTCTCGACTCCGCTGCGCTGCGCTTCGCTCGAGATGACCCAGGCAAGAGCAGTTACTAATCAGAAATCGTATAACAGGTAAAGCGAATCTGTACTGTCTTTGGATACGATTGAGTGGAAAATGAGCTGCGTAACTATAGATAAGTGCTTTGAATAGAAGATGATACCCGGCCGGATGGAAATAGATTTTTCGCATTTTTGTCCGTTCGTTTTTGTATGAAGATTTCGTGGATTCTCTTGTATGGCAGCATACCTTATAGCCGGCAAGGCTTGGGCTTAAAGTGTACCTGAAAGCTTTAGCGATAAATCGGCAGTTTTAGGGATTGACTGATTATATTAAGGCTGATTATAATCGTGTGATTTGTGAAGTTAGGAGATTTTTTTATGATTAAAAGTAAAATACTCGTAGTATTGTTAGCTATTTTCTGTGCTGTTGCTTTTCTCGCCGAGGATTTATGCTTAGGCGGCATGGACAACGATGGTTGGAAAGCGTCTCCTGATTTAGTTGCTAAACTTACGAAAAGCCGTTCCGAGACCAATTATGACGAGCAGAAGATCCCGGAATACACTTTGCCTGACCCGCTGATGATGTCGGATGGGACGAAGGTGAGCGATGCCAGGGCCTGGCGTGACGAACGCCGGCCGGAGGTGCTCGAACTGTTCCGGACTCACGTTTATGGTCGCTCGCCTATCGAACGGCCACAGGATATGGCCTTCAAGATTTTCGACTTTGAGCGGCGGGCGCTTGGCGGCTTGGCCACACGTAAGCAAGTGGCAGTCAGCTTTACCGGCAAGCAGGATGGGCCGGGGATGGATATCCTGATATACTTGCCAAATGACAGAAAAAAACCCATTCCAACCTTTGTTATCTTGAATTTCGGCGGCAACCATACGGTTCACGCTGATCCGGCTATCAAACTGTCAGGCAGTTGGATGCGTCAGGGATCCGGAATCGTGAATAATCGTGCCTCGGCTGACTCCAGAGGCAAAGCCTCCTCGCGGTTTCCAGTCGAAGAAATTCTCAAGCGAGGCTACGGCCTGGCGACAATCTATTATGGGGATATCGACCCGGACTTTCACGATGGCTTTAAAAATGGAGTACACCCCGCCTTTGACAAATTTCAAGGAGGAAAGCGGGCAACCGATGCCTGGGGTTCTATCGGTGCCTGGGCGTGGGGTCTGAGCCGGGCCGTGGACTATTTTGAGACCGACGCCGACATTAACCAAAAGCGAGTAATTGTCCTCGGGCATTCGCGTCTGGGCAAGACGTCTCTTTGGGCCGGTGCTCGGGATCAGCGGTTCGCAATTGTGATTTCGAATGACTCCGGCTGCGGCGGGGCGGCTCTTAGCCGGCGGCGGTTCGGCGAAACCGTAGGGCGCATCAATACGAGCTTTCCACACTGGTTCTGCGAGAATTTCAGGAAATACAACGGCAAAGAAGACGATCTGCCTGTCGATCAACACATGCTTATCGCACTGATCGCGCCGCGTCCGGTGTACGTAACCAGTGCAGACCAGGACTTGTGGGCCGATCCGCACGGTGAGTTTCTGTCGTGCAAGAATGCTGATCCTGTTTATCGTTTGCTGGGCCTTGACGGTTTGGGAGTTGACCGAATGCCCGGACTCGATAGACCTGTGCAAAAAGGCTCGATCGGCTACCACGTCCGTTCCGGCAGGCATGATCTGACCGAGTATGACTGGCGGCAGTTTATGAATTTCGCTGATACGCATTTTGAGACATCAGGCAGGGGCAAGAACTGAAGTTTATTTTCTGTTCAATCTTGAGCAACTTCACCTGTTTGACGTATTTGGATGATTTGTTATTAGAATTTGTGTAAAAAGCAGCAATAATTCAAATATTTTCATTTTTTTCATTTTTTTTTATTTTTATGTTTGCACTTTTGCCGTCATTAAGATATTTTACGTGGTTTATATTAACAATCTGTTGAAAATAATAAGTTTCTGCGCACTTTTTCAGGCAAGTTGAGTAGAAATTAAGGTATTTTGCTTTATATCTATCGGTTTTCACCGGATATGAAGGTGGTTTTTGGCTCAGTTCACTACAGCAGTGTCGGTTGGTGGATTGGGTTTTGCTGCTGTAGCTCAGTGGTAGAGCGCGTCCTTGGTAAGGACGAGGTCATGGGTTCAAGCCCCATCAGCAGCTAAATGTAAGCGGTCAAGCCAAGATAGCTTGTCCGGCATCGAAAGAACTTTAGCCGAAGTTTTTAGGTGCAAGGCAATAAGTAGTTTTGGCTGTGAGTTAATTATAGAGTTTGAAAAGAAGTTTAAGAAACGAAATAATAGGGAGTATTAAATACTAACCCAGCACATTGGAGGTTTATATTAAGATGGCTAAGGCGGTATTTGAGCGGACAAAACCACATATTAATATTGGTACTATTGGTCATATTGACCATGGTAAAACAACGTTGACGGCTGCAATAACAATGCGGCTGGCGCATAAGGCCGGTGGCGGTAATGTTAAAAAGTTTGAAGATATCGACAATGCCCCGGAAGAAAAAGAGCGCGGCGTTACAATAAATACTGCTCACATAGAGTATGAGACGGAGAATCGCCATTACGCTCATGTCGATTGTCCGGGCCACGCCGACTACATTAAGAACATGATTACCGGAGCAGCCCAGATGGACGGGGCTATTTTGGTGGTGGCAGCCGGAGATGGCCCTATGCCACAGACTCGCGAGCATATCCTTCTCGCCCGTCAGGTTAATGTGCCGTATATTGTGGTCTTTCTGAATAAGGTGGACCAGGTTGATGATCCGGAGCTGATCGATTTGGTCGAACTCGAGACAAGAGACCTGTTGAACAAGTATGAATTCCCCGGCGACGATATTCCTATTATCAGGGGATCGGCTTTGGCGGCAATGGAATCCGAAGGCAAAGACGATGAAGCCTGTAAGTGCATTGACGAATTGATGGCGGCGGTCGATGAGTATTTTCCGCTTCCTGAGCGTGATGTTGACAAGCCGTTTCTTATGCCGGTCGAGGATGTTTTCAGCATTAAAGGCCGTGGTACGGTCGGCACAGGCCGGGTTGAACGCGGTATAGTCCACACCGGCGAAGAGATCGAAATTGTTGGGCTTTCAAATGAAACACGCAAGACCGTTGTTACCGGCGTGGAGATGTTTAATAAAACCCTCAATGAAGGTCAGGCCGGTGATAACATCGGCGTGCTTTTGAGGGGCGTTGAAAAGAAGGATTTGGAACGGGGACAGGTTGTCGCGGCACCAGGTAGTATTACGCCACATACCAGGTTTCATTCTGAGGTCTATGTTCTAACCAAGGAGGAAGGCGGTCGTCATACGCCGTTCTTCTCAGGATACAAACCACAATTTTACTTCAGAACTACCGATATAACCGGTTCGGTTCATGCGTTAATGAGCAGGGATGGCAAGACTGCAGAGATGTGTATGCCTGGTGATAACATCGCTATGGATGTGGAGATTATAAATCCAATCGCTATGGAAGAAGGCCTTCGCTTTGCGATTCGTGAGGGTGGCCGGACAGTCGGGGCTGGTGTCGTAACGAAGATCATTACCTAAAATATATCTGAATAACTATCTGGAATCTGTGTGCGTCAAAAAGGGTGCTAAAACCAGCCAAACGTATTCAGGCGAGTATCTCAATGGTAACCGGATAATTCTTGAGTAATTAGCCCTACTTGGTTGGGACGAATCTTATGGCTAAAAAAAAGAGTAAAAGGGAGTATGTCTGGCTTGAATGTAGCGAGTGCAGCAACAGAAACTATCGCACAAGTGTTAGTGTAGCAGAAGGTACGCCCAAAATAAAACTTAAAAAATTCTGCAAAAATGAACGTAAGCATACTGTTCACAAGATACGACGCAAGTAATCGAATACTGAAAAGCACATATTTTGGCGTTTAAATAATTGCAGATAATCAACAAAAAAAAACAAATGGTCAATTGAATAGGCCAGTAGCTCAATTGGCAGAGCGTCGGTCTCCAAAACCGAAGGTTGGGGGTTCGATTCCCTCCTGGCCTGTTTTGAAGAATGAGGCGAGATGAGAAACTGGTAGATTTGCTTCTGTTAGTGATATGAGGTCGAAATGGTTTTTGACATTTACAAACGTGGTCAGGGCAAATATACAAGGCTGTGCAGTGCTTTCGGTATAGCTATAATTGCGGGATTGGGTTGTTTGCAGCTTTATAAAAAATTGCAGGCCGGCGACCTGGGATTATGGACCGAGACTATGGTGCCTGCCGGTTTGTTTGTTATCCTGGCCCTTTTGATTTTCTGGTTGGTTAATAAACCGTCACTTGCTGATTTTTTAATCGCCGCTGAAGGCGAAATGAAAAAGGTTAGCTGGTCGAGCAGGCAGGAAATAGCTATATCGACGTTTATAGTTATTGTGGTTGTCATTGCGATGGCAGTACTTCTTGGAACTACAGATATTGGTTTTAGAACATTATTTACGTGGCTTCTGAGCTAAATCGTATCTTGAAAGGGATATAATATAAGGTGTTAATATGCAGTGGTACGTTTTGCGAGTTGCGTCAAATAAGGAAGTGCAAGTCAAAGAATCGCTTACCCAGAAGGTTACAAAGGATGGCTTGTCGGATATTATTGGAAGGATAGAGGTTCCTATTGACAGGATTAAACGTATCCGTGGCAGTAAACAGATGGTCCAGACAAAACCCAAGTATCGCGGCTATGTTTTTATGGAAATGGAGTCGACAGAGGATGGCAGGGTACCGGAAAGAGCATGGTTCATGATCAAGGGGACGTCTGGCGTTGGAGATTTTATTGGCACGGAGGGATTTCCAACTGCTATGCGAGATACGGAGGTGGCAAAGATGCTTGATGAGGCTGAAAAGCCTGAAGCAGCACCAAGCATCAGAGTCGAGTTTAAGAAGGGTGATATGATTAAGATTAGAGAAGGAGCGTTTGAAAACTTTGAAGGCGTTGTCGATTCGATCGATCCTGAGCGAGGGATTGTTAAGGTAATTGTTTCGATTTTCGGCCGAAGTACGCCGCTGGACATTGAGTATTGGCAGATTGAGAAAGCGTGATTCATAGCTCAGTCCTCAATAAATAGAGCAAGAGATACGAGATTATGGCGAAAGCAATAAAAGTAAAAATTAAATTGCAGGCAAAGGGCGGCCAGGCAACACCGGCCCCCCCGGTAGGTCCTGCATTAGGTCAACACGGGGTAAACATAGGTCAGTTCGTATCGCAATTTAACGAGCGGACGAAAAGCCTGAACGGAACAGTCGTACCGGTCGTGATAAGCGTCTTTGCAGACAAAAGTTTCACTTTTGAAGTCAAGAGCCCCCCGGCGGCGGTATTGCTGAAACAGGCAGCCGAAATCGCAAAGGGCAGCGGCATCCCAAATAGGGAGAAGGTCGGAAAAGTCAGCGCAGAGCAAGTGCGAAAAATCGCCGAGACCAAGTTCAAGGATTTGAATGCATACGACCTGGATCAGGCGGAAAAAATTATAAGAGGTACCGCCCGAAGTATGGGCGTGGAGATAATTGATTAGTTAAGAACTTGTACATGATACGAGATATGAACTATGCGAGTTAGAAGTAAAAGATACGAGCAAGAATCGAAGCAACTTAACAAAGAGGCTATAAGCTTAACCCAAGCCGTCGAAAAGGTCAAGTCATTTAAGTCTGTGAAATTTGACCAGAGCGTTGAATGCGTGCTGAATTTAGGTATTGATCCGAAGCAGGCCGACCAGTTGGTCCGAGGCTCAATATCCCTGCCTAACGGGATAGGTAAGCAGAAAAAGGTAATCGCTTTCTGTGAGGGAGAGGATGTCGAGGCGGCTCGAAATGCCGGTGCTATTGAAGCAGGCTGTGACGAGCTGGTAAAAAAAGTCACGGATGGCTGGATGGACTTCGATGTGGCTATCGCCTCGCCAAAAGTAATGGGTAAAGTAGGCAAACTGGGCCGTGTGCTCGGACCACAGGGAAAGATGCCATCGCCTAAAAACGGTACTATAACTATGGATGTTGCGACCGCAGTGGCAGAATTCGCGGCAGGCAAGGTCGAGTTTAGAAATGATCCCGGCGGTAATGTCCACGTAGTAATTGGTAAACAAAGCTTCGAGACAGAAAAACTGGCAGAAAATTTCGAGGCGTTTGTTTCACATATAAAGAAGATCAAACCAGCCGCGGCCAAAGGTACATACATCAAAAAAATATGTATATCTGCGACAATGAGCCCCAGTATAACAGTTGATTACTAATTATTAATTACTGATTATTGAATTATCGATAACATGACAATAAATGCAGGATATGAAAAATGAGCAAATACGTAAAAGAGTTGCTGCAGTCAGAGCTGGAAAATAAAATTGTCAATGAGAACATCAAAGATTTTTTGATTATCAACACTAAAGGCGTGGGGGGAGTTGACAATAATGTAATGCGAGGCGAGCTTAAAGAAAAAAACATTGGATTATCAGTAGTAAAGAACTCGCTATTTAAAAAAGCGTTGTGCAATCAAAAGATGGAACATGCGGCAACACTTTTTAGCGGCCCCTGCGCTATTGCATACGGTGGTGATAGTATCGTTGATGTTGCGAAAGAGATGGTCGAATGGGCCAAAAAGGTTCCGGTGATAGAGATTAAGGGAGCCTTTCTCGACGGCTCAGCTTTAGACGCTAAAGCAGCAGCGGAACTTTCAAAGATGCCGACGCGAGTGGAATTACTGGGTGAAATTGTTAGCTTGTCACAGTCGGTTGCGGGCAGATTAGCCGGAATCATCGGTGCTCCTGCGGGAATTATTGCAGGTTGTGTAGAGACGATCGCAAAAGGGGGCGAGAAACAGGCGGCGTAAAACGAAATACTAAATTGCCTGTGTGGCTGTCCCTGTTTTTAGAAGGGGTTAAACGAAACGGCGTAGTTTCGGCTACCACCGGGCATTAGAGATATAGGAGTTCATAGAAATGGCAGAAGAACAAGCGAAAGAAACTACAGAAAAGAAAGAAGCAAAAGAAGAAAAACCTGCTAAAGAGACAAAAAAAGCGAATGATGAGCAGGGGAAAAAATGGAGCAGCGACATTAAGAAGATTGGCGATAAAATAGTCGGTCTGACATTGATGCAAGCGAAGGAGTTAGGCGACTATCTCAAGGAAGAATACGGTATCGAGCCTGCTGCCGGTGCCGCCGTTATGATGGCGGGGCCTGCTGCGCAAGGCCAGGCCGAGGAAAAAGAGGAGAAAACCAGTTTTGACGTAATCCTCAAAGAATTCGGCGATAAG
>Ga0315541_1001693_pt1 | contig 19795 bp, 17 predicted proteins | sample SalMarSW160190MG_FD_203095 | JGI IMG/M metagenome (GOLD analysis project Ga0315541, IMG submission 203095) | Salt marsh sediment microbial communities from the Plum Island Ecosystem LTER, Massachusetts, United States - Salt Marsh Sediment SW1601-190 ...
TTACCCCTTATTTTTATTAGAAATAAGGAGAGACTATCTTCTTTAGGAAAAGGAAAAATCTTTCTCTATTTTAGCTTGCTTGGTTTGGCTTTTATGTTCATAGAGATGGGCTATATTCAAAAATTTATTTTTTTATTGACTCATCCCATTTTTTCTCTGGCTCTCGTATTGTTCACCGTAATGTTTTTCTCCGGAATAGGTAGCCTCATAAGCAGTAGGATAGGCGAGAAAAGCAGATGGATACCATTTATGGGAATACTATTCTTTTCCTGCATATACCTTATTTTCTTAGATGGATTACTGAAAATTTTCCTTCCTTTCCCTTTTCCTTTGAAATGCATAGTAGTGGTTATATTATTGGCCCCCTTAGCCCTTTTTATGGGAATGCCTTTTCCCATTGGTCTGCAAATAGTCTCAGATAAGGCGAGTAATTATATACCCTGGGTGTGGGGGATAAACGGTGTAGCTTCAGTGATTGCTCCTGTTTTGGGGAGTCTATTGAGTGTTTGTCTGGGGTTTCATATAGTGATTGGGGTTAGTTTGTTGCTCTATGGTGTAGCTGGATGGATTATTTATCGCACTACCATTGCTTAGAGCGAAGGCGACTGGCAGATGGGCTATGGGGTTCTTAGAGTTTCCCTTATTATTTGTAATGAATTGAGAGCACATCGCTAAGGGAATTAATGTCTTCATCTGAAACTTTTACAAAGCAAAAGCCGGCGTCATACGTATTTTCGCCACCAGTGCTATAAAGATTCGACCAGGTAACCTTGCAGGTAAGATCTATACTCTGGTGGTTTGGAGGTATAATGGAAATTTGATATGATTCATTTAGTCCAAGTGGTTCCTTACAATTGATGAACATACCAACAACAGTGATATCTCTTGTTTCTCCCTTTATTTCACCGTTATCAGTTAATACAGTAATAGGCCATCTGACTTTGATTCTGGTGTGTTTGCGTCTTTCGATAGTATTAGCCAAGTTTGTAACTCCTGTATACTGTTAAGTCATTCATAGGAAGATATTCATTAGTCCTTCTACAAATGCATATATTATTGAATCTTTGTAATTAAAAATGGATTCTATCTACTTTTATTGAAAATTACAAATATAATACTTGATTTTTTCGGCTTACAATTTTTTGTGTTCCAGGGTACCTATCAATCCTTTGGGTACAAAGCATTTAATAGCCTCAGTTTGGTCTCAGGCTTAGATTCTCCGATTTCATCGAGAAAGCAGGCGTTATCAGCGAGCACACATTCCCTCCAGTTTACTATAGGTAGCTTCATTTTTACGTCTAAATTCATTCAAGCATGATCTAAGAGTTTATAAATCATTACTCCTTCTTTTTTACCCTTGACTGTAACAGAAGATAGCTGCTTGGTGAGAAAAGTGCCAGTGAGAAGGTCATGGGTGGTTTGACTTAGGATAATGTCACAAGAAAATTTCTTGGTAAGTCCCCCGATTCTTGAGGCCAAATTCACAGTATTGCCTACTAGGGCATATGAAATTCGATCTTTACTTCCGATATTGCCAGCTAATACAGCTCCAGTATGAATACCGATCCCGTGCTGGAAAGGGTTGAACCCTTTTTTCTCAAGGCTTTGATTCAATAAAATCAGTCGTTTTCTCATTCCCAATGCAGCCTCAACAGCCATATCCGTATGATCGTCATAGCTTACAGGGGCTCCAAATACCGCCTCAATTTCATCACCAACATACTGGAGAACCAGCCCACGGTTTTCTTTAATGGCTTCTGTCATCTGGGTAAAATATTCATTCATTATGGTGATTACCTGCTTGGGATGAGTAGATTCCACAAAAGGGGTAAAATTCCTAAGATCGGAAAACAATAGAGTAGCCCTCTTCATCTCCCCATCAAGGGATACCCTCCCCCCTAAAATCTCATCTCGTATTTCCTGGCTAACATATTTCCCGAAGGAATCCTTTATTGATTCAGACTCTTTCAATCACTTAACCATTATATTGAAACCTTCAGTAACAGACCCGATTTCATCGTTTGATACAATTTCTACACGCATATCCAGGTTCCCTTTTTCGACCTCTTTCATAGCATTTTCAATCTTATCCAGAGGGATGGAAACGCTTTTCGAAACAAAGATTGATAATACAATAGAGGCAGCTACACAAATGGCTGTGATAACGATAATTTCCACAAACAACGATGAGAGAAGTTGGCTTCTCACTATTGCATCAGCCTTATGTAACGCCTGGGCTTTTGTGTAGGCTGCAATTCCAAGCAAGGGAAGGGGTACTAAGCTGATCGCAACAAACACTATGAGAAGTCGATCATGCACACGGAGCTTAAATGCGTCTTTCACCTGGCTCAAATCTCCTTCAGGGAAAAACTTTGGTATGGCCTCTCGCCAATGTTTTTCTACAGTAAAATAGATAAAAAGCGCAGTAATTGAGCCTCCGATACATGTAATACCAAAGAACTGTTTTAAACATTCGATAAGATCAGGTTCGACTCCATAAAGAATTTGGGAAATGACGGGCTGGAGAAAGCTAAAGATAAATCCTGCCAGGATCCAGACCAAAAAACAGATTCCCGCTATAACACAGGGAAATTGAATGGCCTTTCTTTTAAGTGTTTGGGCAGTTGCACTGTCCATGCTGCCAATTGATACTTCATCATTTGCGATCTGATATAAGCGAGATTGTGACTGCTTCATAATCCACACAGAAGAAAAGAGAAGGACACCTGAACCGATCACAAAAAAAGATCAGCGTAATAAGGGGAGACGTTCTGCTGGCTCTGATGGATTTGAGTAATTTTAGAAAAGTAGAGATATGTCAAAATGGCCCCGATTGCATTTCCAACTACAATTAAAAATGTAATTATACGTCTCATACTTCTTTTTCCTCTTACACGTATCATAAAAAACCTTCCTTAAAAGTTTATTACAACCCGCTTACAATTTGCTGGCGATCTCTTTAAATGATTGTAAAACCCTGGTCTTGACCTTCTCTAACCTTTTTGGTGACAATCGTTTACGAGTGTGTTCCACGTAAAGATCCTGATTGATTTCTATCTGGACAACAATTTTTCCCGCACTGGTGAATTTTTTACCGTAATAGGTCGTAATGAAACCGCCAGGATAGGGATCATTAACAGAAACAGAATATCCGGCCCTTTCAAAGGCCTCTTTCATTAACTGCAGGGATTTCACAGGACAAGTTATGCCGCCGCGCGCCGGATTTATATTTCCAGAATGGTCCCCATTATTGCCTAATATAATATCCTTCCTTTTCTTTCCAAAATCAGGCGCCGCTTTCGGACCAGTCCCGTTAAGAGAATGACAATCAAATAATACCTTACTATCAGTTTTCTCAAATGCCTCAACCAGGCGTTTATGAAAAGGCCAGTAATATTTTCTAAGTCGCCTTTTTCTCTCATTTTCATCCGGAATGCATCCTGAACGATAAATGGAGCGGCCATGGTAATCCACGTGAGGGACGACGCCCTTAGCATCCGGTCGGCTGGGGCTCCTGTTCAGATCCACTACAAGTCTACTCCACCGGGCAAAAATAATTTTCTTGGCAGGAATTGATCCAAAAATTTCTTTTGTTCCTCTATCGGTAGATTCCCATATTTCCTTGTTGTTGAGGTCAAAAGTCGGTCGTACTTCTTCAGGAACCTGTTTTGAGCAGTGTGGCAGGGATATGATGAAAGGATATTTCATACGTTGTCTCCGGAATCGGTTTTGATTTCTGGTTCTGCGTAAAAGCAGGCCACAAAATGGGAGTCGCCCAGTCTCACGAGAGGGGGTTTTTCGCGGCTGCATTTTATTTGATCAGCACGCTTGCACCTGCTAAAAAATGGACACCCTGCATGTTCAGGAACTCTACGCTCTGTCCTGATAAGCATCTGGTAGCGTTTTTTATCTCCAGAATACCTGAATTTTGGCAAGGCATCGATGAGGGCCTGTGTATAGGGGTGTTTTGGGGTTTCGATGACTTCGTCTCCTGGTCCCACCTCAACCACATTACCTCTGTATATTACAGCAATGCGGTCGCAAAGATAGCGTGCAGCCGCCAAACTGTGCGTGATGAATAGAAAGCTAACATTAAGCTTTTTACGCATTTCAAGGAGGATGTTAAAGATCTGTGCAGACATAGATGCGTCAAGCATGGACGTGGGCTCGTCAGCCACCACAAACTCTGGGTTCAGGACCATGGCCCGTGCAATAGCGACTCTCTGTCTTTGTCCTCCGCTCAGTTGGTGTGGATACCGATGCGCAAAGTCATGAGGAGGAGATAGACCAACTGATTTCATAGCCTGCCACACCACGTCTTCTTTTGCTTTAGCATTTCCAATTTTGTGAATGATGAGAGGTTCTGAGATTGTGTCAAAGATTGAGAGTTGGGGATTCAGAGACTGGTAAGGGTCCTGAAAAATCATCTGGACTCTGCGCGAATAGGCTTTTGAGATTTTTCCCTTCAGGTTCGCAATATCATGGCCATCCAGATATATTTTTCCCTCACCAGGTTCTTCCAGTCTAACAATCAGGCGTCCAGCTGTGGTCTTTCCACTCCCGCTTTCGCCAACAAGACCGAATATTTCCCCCCTCGTTATCTTGATGCTTATCTCGTTGAGGGCAACGACCTCGTGACCGCGTGCCCCGAATAAGAAGGCCTTGGTTCTATATTTTTTAACGATACGGTCAAGCTCAAGGATGGTTTCTTCTCCATGATCCATCATGATTCGTGCTTTCTATTCACCACAATGCTTTCCGCAATGATGGCAAAGTACCTTGTGCGTTGGTGTTATCTCCAGCCACACCGGAGGATTACTTCTACATGACACCCTCGCTTCAGTGCAGCGATCGGAAAACCGACATCCGAAGGGAGGATTAATGAGATTGGGTGCCTCACCTGGAATAGGCATCAGTTGGGATTTTTCTCCTGTCAGCGTGGGGTATGATGAAAGGAGAGCCTCTGTATAGTGGTGCACCGGATTATCAAAGACCTCTTCCCTAGCTCCGTATTCCACAAGCTGTCCTGCATACATAACGCCGATATCATGACATATGTCTGCCACAATTGAGATATCGTGGGAGATATAGATGATGCTGATCCCAAATTCCCTTTGTAAGCTCTTTGTCTCTTCAAGAATTTGATCCTGGACAATGACATCCAGAGCAGTAGTGGGCTCATCGGCAATAATCAGCTTCGGTCGGCAGGCAAGCGCCATTGCAATAATGGCCCTCTGTTTCATGCCACCGCTGTACTGGTGCGGATAATCTCTCATGCGATCTTCTGGAAGCCCCACAAATTTAAAAAGTGCTCTGACCTGTTCATATACCTCATCCTTGTTACGTGAAGGAGTGTGGGTATGGATAGCCTCTGTAATTTGGTCTATAACCCGGTGGACTGGATTCAGTGCGTTCATGGCGGCCTGAAAAATCATGGCTATTTCTTGCCACCTGACCTTTCTCATCTCCTCGTCCGTTTTCTCAAGGAGGTCTTTACCATCGAAAAGAACACGGCCTCCCTCAATACGGCCATTGGGGGGTAGCAATCTCATTAGGGCCATACCCAGCGTCGTCTTTCCACAGCCGGATTCTCCTACGAAGCCAAAGGATCTACCCTTGTCCAATGAAAAGGAAACCCCTTCCACTGCTTTTAGAAATCCCTTCTGGCTTTGATAGCCGATGGTCAGATTTTCAACTTCCAGCAGCGCCATTCTAACCGGTCTCCCACTCCTTTCTCAGCCTCGGGTCAAGAACCTCGTCCATGGCCCGGCCCAGCATGTAGAACGAAAGGGTAATCAACGAGATGCAAATCCCCGGGGGTAAAAGCCAGTAAGGAGCCTTGAACATGTTTCCGGTCTTCCATACCCATTGGAGCATCATGCCCCAACTGACCGTTCGGGGATCTCCGAATCCTAAAAAAGCCAAGGCGGCCTCGATGATAATCGCTGATGTCACTTGAAAGGTCATATAGAGAAATGACAGAGGCAATACATTGGGCATGATATGCCTGAAAATGATTCTCAGATGTGAAGCCCCGGCCACCCTGGCGGCCTCAATAAAGGGCCTGTGCTTCAGGGAGAGGGTTTGAGCCCTGATCACCCTCGACACCCCTGGCCACCGGAACAATGCAATAAAGAAAACGATAAACCAGATATTGAGCTGTCCAAAAAGTGCAGCCAGCATGAGCAACACCACCAGGGCGGGCATGACCATGACAATATCTGCCAGTCGCATCAGAAAGGTGTCCACGAATTTACCCATATAACCTGCAATCATGCCTACTGTTGTTCCGAGAAACACACTCATAAATGCCGCTGAAACACCCACCATGAAGGCGATTCTGGCACCAGCCAGGAGCTGACTCAAGAGATCCCTGCCCATGAAATCGGTTCCCAACCAGTGTCTCATGCTTGGACCTGTGACTGTGGAAATTTCTGGATCCACGCCTGCCATGGGTTGGTACATGGGATTTACAAGGGGCGGAATGAAGCTGCAGAGCGCCATTAAAGCAAAAAAGGTGAGCAGGGTAAGGCCAATCTTGCCAAGAAGGCTTTGCTTGAAGACAGCCCATCCTGCATGAAATCGGGATATCCAGCGAAATTTTTGTAAGGGCTTTTTGTCGATACTTTCTTCACTCATGTGTAACAGATCATTCCAATCAATATCTTATCCGAGGGTCAAGGTAGGCATAAAGGATATCCACTACCAGATTTGAAATCAGCACCACAATGGCGATGAGCAGAAATGAGGCCTGCGCCAGGGGGTAATCGTTGTGACTTACCGAAAAGACGAGCTCCCTGCCGATTCCTGGCCATGTGAAGACCGTTTCTGTAAGTGCTCCCCCGTTAATGGAAAAGGCCAGGCTGAGGCCTACGCTTGTCACCACGGGAAGCGCGGCGTTGGGTGCTGCATGGTGATTTCGAATCACCTTTTCCGGAAGGCCTTTGGCCCTCGCAGTAAGGATGTAATCTTCTCTTAGTGTGTCCAGCATACTCGTGCGCATGATCAACAGGTAGCTGCCAAAGTGTATGAGAAACAAGGTCGCCAGCGGGAGAACCATGTGATAAAGAACATCGAGAGATTTGGCCCATAGGCCAGCTTCAGGGTCAAGCCATACTTCCTCAGAAATCATTCCGGTGATAGGGAACCAACCCATTTTATAGGAAAAGACCCAGATCATGATCAGGGCCAGCCAGGGAAGGAAGACAGTATGGGTGATTAATGCGCCCAAGGTCAAAAACGTGTCGGTTTTTTCTCCTTTGTGCCACGACGCGATTTTGCCTAAAAATATGCCCACCAATGCAGAGAGAATAATCGATGTGGTAAAGAGCAAAATGGTATTAGGGAGTCTATCCCCTATGATCTGAACCACCGGCTGACCGTAATGAAAGGACTGGCCAAAGTGACCAGTTAAGAAGTTTTTCAGATAATAGAAGTATTGAATCCATATGGGCTGATCAAGGCCTAATTCTTTAATGAGGAACTGAGCGTCCTCCGGTGTCAAATTGGGGTCCACCATCCTGGACACAGGGTCCCCAGGGGCAAGGCGGAAAAGGAGAAACAAGACCGTAAGGATCACAAAAAAAATGACAACAATCTGAACTAACCTTCGGCTAATGTATTTCCATAATTCCATGGCAACAAAGACAGTAATTAATTAAACGTTTCGGAATTTCTATCCCGCTAAAAGTGGGAAAGTTAAATGGTTTTTTGTAGCTTCAACTTTTCGTTTCCCTCATGGAATCATGGAATAATAGAATAATGGGCGCTGAAAGCGGAAAAAATCATATTAATAGTTTTTCTTTCTCCTTTCCCGCTGGTACCTCGTAGTGGCAGGCGGGTAAACCCGTCATTCCCGTACTCTATCATTTCAATGTTCTAATTGGGGTGAAGACCCTAAGCTTTAGTCCTGAGACGGACCACGAACAACAGCCAACGAACGATTTAATTTGGTCTCACTTCGCAAAATGACCAGATATTCCCGATTCCACCCAGTGTCCCTACCCAACCGTAAAATTTGTCCTTGCGGACCGCTTCTATTAGTTTGGGGTTGTACAAGGGAATATAGGGGATATCCCGCAAAATCATCCTCTGCATTTTCCAGATCAATTTCCGCCGTTTCTCTCTATCCAGAGTGCCGGCAGATTCCTCGGCAATACGGTCAAAATCAGGGTTTTTGTATCCGCTTATGTTCCAACCCCTCGGTTTGTCATTGTCGGAGTGAAAGAAGTTTCTTACCCAGTCCGGATCTATATCGAGCCTTCCATACCCCATGATGAATGCATCGAATTCATGGCGTCCCTTTACCTTCTGGATAAGTGACCCTATGGCCATGGGTTTGGCGGAGGCTATCATGCCAACAGCTCTGAGCCATTCCTGAATGATCATTCCAGCCATGGCTCGAAGAGGGTCATAGTCAGCGGGGGGTGTCAAAATAGTAAATTTTCCCATGGGATGTCCGTTCGGGAGTCGAATCACCTTCCCCTTGACCACCTTGCCTTCGCCATTAACAGGCGGCACCTGCCAAGTATAACCAGCCTTTCGTAGAATCTCATAGGCCTTTTTGGTGCGCTCTTCCCTGTTGAGCCCCTCTGCGTAACGGGGCGTGTCCGGGCAGTGCCAAAATTGGTTGCCGGGCGGTACAATGGTACTCATCTTAGTTGCCAATCCCTGAAGGATTCTGGATATAATAAAGTTTTTGTCGATTAATGTAGCCACCGCATGTCTGAGATTCAGGTCATTAAAGGGCGGTTTTCTGACATTGAAGCCGAGGTAATAAAGGCCGCTCTTTTCGCTGGAAAATATTTGGATGTCCTTCTGTCTTCTGAGATCCTGAAGATACCCCGCCTGAATGCTCCACCAGAACATATCTATACTCCCTTTTTTCAGGGCAAGGATAGCAGCATCGGAGGTTGCGTAGATCTTGAAAATAATGCCGTCGATGTAAGGACCCAGCGTCCGGCCGCTGATTTCACGGCCTGCCCCAAAGAAGTATTTGTTCTTCTGGAGAAAAAGATAGGCTCCCTGCTTCCACTCCGTAAGGACAAAAGGGCCGGTTCCCACCGGCTTCTCTATTTTGTGATTGAGCAACGTGATGAGCGGTTTTTCTGAGCCCCTCGCCGCTTCTACAATCTTGATCCATTCCCTTTTTTGTACAATCGATGTTGTCAGAGTTCTGCTCAGAAAGATGGACTTAGGTTCCTTGAGATAAAATCTCACTGTGTGTTTATCCGGCGTTTCAATCTTCTTGATAAAATTCCAACGGGAAACATACCTGGGAATTCTAAAATCATTTATTAAACGCCCGGTAAAAGCCACATCCTCTGAAGTAACCTCTGAACCGTCAGACCATTTAGACGGTTTGATCTTCACTGTATATGAAAGCGTTTCAGCAACAAATACCGGTTCTCCTTCCGCTAGCCACGGGATAAGTTTGAGGGTGTCAGGATCGCGTTTATAGAGGGGCTGATATATTTGGGATAGGATTTGATGAGAACTCCTATCGCTTGCAAGCCAGATGTTGAGTGTTCTGGGCTCCTCTGGAAGGCCGATTTTGATATAGCAGGCAGCGTTGCTCTGAGTACCGGTCAGGCCCAGAGAGAGTAGGACGAGCATTGGAAGGACAAGATAGTGGATGTTCTTTAAAAAGTTTGTTATTTTCAATTTTCCCCTCTCTGACTATCCAGTATTTTGTATGGACAGCATACACGTGCAATTTCTAATAATCCCTCTATGTTTCCCGCATTCAGTGGAATAGAAACATCGAAACACGGATTAAACTGGACTATCGGTTCCTTTCTTTTATTTCGTTCGCCTTTTTTTCAACAAAATCAATTACTTTGGCTTCAAGTTTTACATTGTTCAGTCTATTTATGCGCGGAATGCCTCCCGGGCTGACACAATTTATCTCAACCAGTTTATCTCCTAACACGTCAATGCCTACAAAAAACAGACCATCCGTAATCAATCTCTCCTTGATAGCAAGGCAGAGTTTTTTCTCTGTCTCCGTCACCTCATGCCTATATGCCCGACCTCCGGCATGAATGTTGGTCCTAAAATCCCCTTCACGAGGTTTCCTTCTCATTGCACCAAGGATCTCCCCGTTCAGCAAAAGAATTCTGATATCACCCTCTCTCTGTACCACATCCAGATATTCCTGAACCATAATCGGCTCACGTTCCGGATAGGATTTGGAGGCCTTTGTATAGTAATTGATCAAGGAAACCAGATTTTCATGATCGCGAGTGCTGACCTTGATCACCCCTTCCCCACCATGTCTCTGTAACGGCTTGACTACCATGGCACCCCCGAAATCATCGATGATTTTCTTGAGTCTGACTGGATCTCTGGAGACGTGAGTCTGTGGGATGATGCTCGGGAAATTGAGGATATAGAGTTTACTATTACCGAGAATTTGCCCTGCAGTACTGTTTATCATGAACACCTGATCATTGATGGGCGCTAAGAATTCCAAGGTCTGGTAAATCAGTGGGGGATCCTTTCTCAAAAAAAGGGCGTCGAGATCTGTGATGGTTTCAAATATGAGTTCGTCTCTATTCATACAGTTTATCAGGGAACGCCAGTATTTTTTCATGGAGAGATCTGGTGACACGGTGATATCTCGCATTCTGGCTACCACTTCATCCTTGCGAATATAAATGTCATGCGGTTCGAGAAAATAAACGGTATGTCCCCTCTGATTGCATTCATACATCAGATGACTCGATGTCTCATTTTTCGGATTGATTGACTCTAAACTATCCATTAAGAAGGCTATTTTCATGATATCTTTCTGTTGCTCTGGATTACGTGTCAAATCATGTGGAATAAAACATACAGACCAGCAAAAGCCTCAACATTTCTGAGATATGGACAATAATTGACCTTAATCGTTTAAGCAGAGCCATTCATGGCTAAACTTTTGCAATGGTTTTATAAAACTTTGTAAATTTTGTCTACCAAATATTAATTAAAATCTTGATAAAACACCTCAGTGCCTCGATTCGCAAATACGGTGTCGTATTTTGTCGCGTTACTTCTAAGCAATTGTCTTCTACCTTGAGCTTAGAGAAAAGGGCTCACTCAGCACTAAGCCATCACCTTTTTGTGTAGCTTACGGATTCGTCCACTCAATACCTTGCAAATGTTAAGAGCAATCTGGGGGTATTCTCTCACTATTTCTTTGAATTCCTGCTTATGAAGAACTAAGAGACGGGACTCTTGCTCTGTGCGGATTGTTGCTGATCGTAGCACATCTTCAAAAAGGGCCATCTCTCCAAAATAATCACCTGAACTGATCCGATCAAGTTCGATTTCATGCTTTTCTCCTTGATCCTTGATAACAGACACCTCTCCTTTGATAATTAGGTACATGGTTTCTCCAGTTTCGCCCTCTTTAATTACGATATCGCCAGGTGGACATACGATCTCTTCCGTGACCGATGCAACAGCCGCTAATTCACTCACGGATAACGCTTCAAAAATTTCGATCCCCCTCAAGAGTAATATCTTGTCCGGAATAGTGATTTCTAATTCCATACTATCCTCCTTTGTGCCGGGATGACCCTCGTGCTGATCCATTACGGATTGAGCCATCTGACGAATATGCGTATTTTCAGACCTCGTAAGTTCTAAAATATCTTCTTGATCTATCCTCTCCAGGCCCAGGTCTTCTGCCATATAGAGGGTCAGGATAACCGTCACCCAGTCCTTATTGCCTAAAAGGTGAGAATAGAGGATAGCCTTGTCAGAATGAAAATCAGGGAGCTGGAAGTTCCTCCTGCCGACTGCAAGGCGTTGAGAAGGAGGAGAATCTTCCAGAAGAGGTATCATGATTTTAGACAAAGAGGCATCCATCAGGTCATCCAGGGCCTCAAGACTGTTTGCTCGCTGACGGGCATCGGCTGAGAATATGCCTCTCCAGATAATCCTCATCTGCCCGGAACGATCCTGTGCAGCCAGAACTCGAAGTGTATTTTCTATCTGTACTAGCCTTTTTTGATCCAAATGGTTTTTGAGCAGATCTCTTCTCGGGACTTCTGGAAAAATTTGCAGGCCCTCTGCCTCTGCCAGATATAGGTAACTGCCCTCGATCTGGGAACGAGCGAATCGAAAGGCATCCAGATCCTTGATATTCAAGGATTCTAACAAATTAAATAGGCCTTCACGAACCCTGCGATGTGGTATGCTGAGTGATTCAACTAACAATCGGCCATTTTCATAGGAAGCGGTGTCAATTTTATCTTTTGCCAATTGATAAACCTGCTCCGATGAATCCCCCATAAGAGAAATCATCTTCCTCAGGGTTTCGTCGTCATTTATTTCAAACGCTTCCCCTGCGGCTAAACGGACAGATTCCAAAGGATGAGAAAGGTAAGGCAGAACTAACATATTTAAATCTGCAGCACCAAGGTGGTGAAGACTCTTGAAAACAAAAGGCAATACCGAACCATCCTTTTCTGTATCCAGTATCTCTTTTAGTCTGGGGATATATGATCCATCTCCCGATCCACCTGCAGCGATTATACCTGCCTTTCTTTCGGATTCATCATTTGAACTCAACCAGGTATCAATCATCTGTTTGTGTTTATACGGTGCCTGGTTATGGAGACCGATCACCGCATAGGCCATCACTTCAGGATACTTACTGGTTACGTAGACTTCTGTGTTAAAATCGGCAGAAATCTCAGGGGCGAGTCGGTTAGCAGCCTGAATGATAGCAACCATTAAATCCGGCTTTTCAGGATTACGCAATTCCTTTAGCGCCTGAATAGCCTCTTTACCTGCGTGAGGAGAAAGCAGAGGGAGCAAGCCGATAGTAGTTTTCTCATCTTGTTCCTTGAGAACAGAGAGGATATAAGTATCGAGATCTTCTACCTGCAACGAGTACAGGAGATGAGCATACCACAGGCAGTCGTCCCCACGAGCCGATAAAAATGTGTTGACTAACTGAGACTGAATCTTTTTGTCCTTAAAGACATGGCCCACATCTTCCTCTTCCATAGACTTCAGATCCAGCATATTCTTAGAGATCAAATCAGATAAAATTTTTGAATACCCCCTCTTAAGGATAATGGTTGCGGAAATCCAACCTCCAGCAAATATAATTGCCACAAGGGAAAGATACTTGGGGTGAACGAATCCTTCAGAGATCATGATAAAGCCCGAGCCTGCAAGGATTCCGATCCGTACAACTGTTCCTCTTAAAAATGGCAAGATTACCGTACGGTGAGATTTGGGAAACAAACCCATTAAAACGGCCCTTGCAGGGTTGTTTATTGTGGTCCTTAGGACATTTGTGCTTATTCTTGCGTACATGGCCGAAAAAAGATCAAACCGCAATAAAAAGGCCATGAATGCGAGCACATAATTAAAGGGATGAAACATAAGGGCAACAGGCAAGCCCCAGCGACTATATATCCTTCCAACAAACAGAAGGATAATCAGGCTAATAGTATTCAATACCCCCCGGAAGTAGCCAAAAAATGTGAGCATTCCCTCTTCAGTGGCAAATGTCTGGTCGATGGCGAAGTTGAACTGATAATTCAAGATGGGGATGACCACGTTGGGCATGAGGGTTATCATAATGAGGATTTTTAAGAGTTTAGACTCTTTAATGAGGGGTAAAACCTTCTTTATTTCATCTATGATTGGGATTTGAGATCCCTTTTTCTTGGCCTTTTTTTCAGAGAGCAAGAGGGTAGGGAAGCGAGTACCCATCCTTTTCACTACCATGGCACCCATCAGAGTAATAACCAGATAGGCCAACATCAGGTTATCAAGAGATAGTGCCCGTGCTAAAAAAGGGGTCGCGAAACTGCCGATTGCTCCTCCAAGAACCCCACCGGCTGTAATAAGTGGAAAGAGTCGTTTAGACTGTCTCGTGTTAAAAAGATCATTGGCCAGGTTCCAGAAGACCAGTGCGAGCAAAATTTCGTATTGGGACTTCAAGACAAAGAGTACGGGATAAAGGAGATCAAAGCCAAGAGGTATAACGAAGCGGAGCCCTGCTACGGACCCTCCAAAAACCAGGAGCATGTATGTTAAAAGTCGGCTTCCCGGGAGTCTACTCATTAAGCCGGTAATAAGCCCCATGATGAAAAAAGTGGATATGGAGTTGACAACATAAACGATAGGCAGGTACTCAACGCCATACCTTTTAAGAAAGGCGGTCTCTGCAAAATTATTGAAAAGGATGGTAGAGTTACGAATCAGAAAAAGGAGAAGTGCGGTCCAAAGGAAAAGCCCTATTTCATTTTCGTAAACCTTGAGCCATTTGCCCAATAGTCTTAGCATTGGCGACCTCTAAATTCGAGATTATTTCCAGGATAAATGATTGTAGCCTTTTTAGCCCACGATACAGTCTATTCATGGCCCTCCTTCGCTATAGGCCTGATCAGCCACTTTCTGCCCAACAAGCCTGAAACCTGTCGTTTGAAACCTGCTGCCGGGGTGACCAGAATTCCGATTAGCAGAGCGGCATGAATATCCATATTTGAACCAACTTCCTCCCCGACGCACTCTCATAGTTCCTGAATCAGGGCCAAGAGGGTTTATTTTTGCCCTTATCGTATAATTTCCATACCAATCATGACACCATTCCCAGACATTACCGTGCATGTCATACAGCCCCCAGGCATTGGAATGGTAGCTCTTCACCTGGGCTGGCTGATCAATGGCCAATCCTCTTGATCTTACATAATCAAGACACTCACTCGACTTTAAGCTGTTATTACCATACATGGCTTTCCCACAATCAATGGTGTTCCCCCAGCTATAGGAAGTGGAGCTCCCTGCCCTACACGTATACTCCCATTCTGCCTCGGTAGGAAGTCGATATGACCATTCACTGAGGGCATTTAGCTTTCTGATGAAATCCATGCAATCGTGCCAGGAGACCTTCACTACTGGCATATTACCTGGTCCCTTACGCCGTCCAAAAAGTTTTTTCCCCATGAGAGCCCTCCACTGGGCTAAAGTGACTTCAGTAGTCTGTATATAAAAGGGGTTGCTGATACTTGCCTTATGTTGAATTTCTCTTTTATCCCGATACGGTTCGTTCAGTGGACTCCCCATGATGAAAGTACCTGCTGGAATCAAGACAAATTCCATGCCAAGAGAATTGCTATAGACCTTTTCAAAAGCCAGCAATGGGCGAGGAAGGAAGGTATACGCTATGAGAATAATGAAAAAAGGAATGTATAACTTTCCTGATTTTTTTAATGTGTTTTCCATGACTATACTTCTCTCTTTATCAATAAAATTTCTACTTATCTGATTTAAAGGCCTTAATACATCTCATAGGGGTTATCCATACGTTTAATGATTTATTCTTTCAGTAACATATCATTCAAAACGGTAACCTACAAGCGAATTTGGTAAAAAAGCCTTTACTTTAGCCCCTTGCATGCCTTTTGTTTCTTGACACAAAGGTATCATTTTTCTATCCTTCATGTATATAAAGGAATGAACTGAGGTAGAAAGAGCAAATTTTACCAAAATTGAGCCTGGGTAGGAGGGACTGCGAGGGTCTTGGACTAAGGTAGCCAGCATATGAGCAAACAAGATTCATTTCATATCCTCCTGGTTCATCCGCCAGTAGAAAGTCCGGCTGCGCCTCCTTTGGCTCCGGCCCAGGTGGCGGGACTCTTGGCTGGTTCGGACCTGTCACTTGAGCAGTACGATGCCAATCTGGACTTCTTTCTCAACCATTTTCTGACCCCTCAAAGGCTGACTAGTTTTGTGGATTTGATTGAAAAGAGGGAAAAACAGGGAATATTTAATGATGCTGGCCCCTTTTTCATCTCTCTCTTTGCCAATCTGGACACAAACTCTGAAAAATGGGCCCTTAAGATCGCCGGCGTGGGACACAGCCTCGAACTTCTCAGAACAGAGGATTTCTATCGCCCTGAGTCTTGCCTCACTGCCCTTAAGGACATAGGTGATCTCTTGGATCTTGCCTCCCTGGCTTATTATCCCTCCCGCATACAATGGGGGCACTTTTCTAATCCTGACGTGCAGGATTTATCCCAGGTGCAGAGTTTTGTCGAGGATTATGAGACCAACCCCTTTGTACCCTTGTGCCAGGGTGGGCTGGCTTCCAGGATTGCGAGAGCAAGACCAGGCCTTATAATCCTGTTCGTGTCTGCCCCGGACCAGGTGCTTGGTGCGCTCACTATAGCCCGCTTCTGCAAGAAACAGCGTCCCAGGCTACATGTGGCCCTGCTGGGTAATCATGGATTGTTAGCGGGTACTGAGGGCTATGGCGATAGCCTGCTGCCGGAAAACGACCCACAGGTGCTTCTTGACCTGATAGCCAGCCTGGCAGAGTCCACCATCGTAGGAGATTCAGCAGATCCTGACTTCAGTGGTCTGCCGCTGAAAGACTATCTGGCTCCGGTAGTAGTGCTGCCCTTTGAAGAGCCATCTGGCTTCAAAGAGAATTTAACGCCACCCTCACGACTAATGGCCCATCTGGTAAAGCAGGAGCAAAGTCTTGGTGCGAAGGGCTTTCTTAGCAAAGATGCGCATCTCACGCCGGCATCTATAGCGAAAATGGCCGGTGAGATGGCAGAGGAGCGCCCATCCTTTTGCATAGGCCTCACGTGTACCCTGGATGCTTCAACCGCTACCGAGAAAATGGCTGTGGCCTACGAAGCAGGGGTACGGCTCATACAGTGGCGAGATCCAACAGGTGAACTTAACTCCCTCACCACGCTTTTGTGGAATGTTTCAAGAGCAGGCATATGGAACCACGTGGTGATAGCGGCAGAAGCGGAGAACAGCCTGGCCCAGGGGCTTATACGTTTTATGGCAGCAAACCCCAACATTGCTCATTCATGGATTCAACAACAGCCATGCACCGCACCTTTTGGCAACCCCGCAGAGCAGATCGAAAAATCATCAGTGGCCTATATACAGGCAGCAAAGTTACCTGGCCATCCTTTGTGGCGAAGACTCAATGAACCGGTCTATCAGCTGCTTTATCTCGATAGGCACGGGATTAAAAAGATAATGCGCTGGCGAGTGCGGGATGATAGGTGTTCGGTCTACTCCCTCGGTCAAAACATTACCTATTATTTCGTTGCACCCCATGAACTCCCGCCAGGATACCTTGATGAGATCTGCCGGATGGTAGAGTCAGGGGGATCAGTAGGGACAAAGTGGGTACGATATAACCTGGAGCGAGCCTTTTTAATCGGATACGTAATGGAGGAGGGTATAATCGTAGGCAACTCAAGCCTGAAGTATCCCAGGTCTGAATATGTGGAGGCTGTTAATAAGCAGTCCGGACTCGATTTTACTGACTACCTGGAACGCGGCTATACATCGGTACGGCCCGAATATCGGGGCATGGGGATCGGCACCGCGCTTTTGGAAGGTCTGACCGCGCGTGTCGGCAAGAAAAAGGTCTTCTCCATCATTAGCTCAGATAATGTAGCCACCCAGAAGATAGCGCTGCGCAATAAGACAAAGCAGGTAGCCACCTTTTATAGCGAACGTCTGGGCAAAGAGATAGGCGTGTGGATACCGGCCTGGATGATAGAGGATTAAGCGAACAATTTGATGACACGCGGGTGAGGAGTTTTTAGTATGAACATTGGAATCATCACGGTCAAGGGCCCTAATTATCACCCAAACCGAAGGTTGCGGGAGGCGGCAGCTGATCGGAGGCATCGGGTTACGCTGGTTCATCCTTACCGGGTGTGGCCTGGGCTTGAGGATAACACACTGAGCCTGGTAGGTTTGCCTGGCATGGCCTCCCTGGATGTGGTGCTTCCCAGACAGGGTGCCACCGTGGGGGATTCCTGCTTGGCCCTGATACGCCATTTCAGCCTGATGGGTATTCCGGTGGTGAATGATCTGGATTCCATACGCCTAACCAAAAACAAGTTTCTTACCTTGCAGACCCTGGCCAAGGCCCAGATTCCGGTCCTTCACACTGTGTTTGTTAATTCGGCGAAAGGTTTTCACGAGGCCCTCACCCGGTTAGGGGGGTATCCGGTAGTAGTTAAGCAGGTCAGCGGCCGCCAGGGGGAAGGGGTTATTCTGGTAGAAAAAAAGTGTAATGAGCAGACAGTTACTCGCGAACACCTGGACAAACGCAAGGGCTTGTTAGTGCAGCGCTTCATTCCTCCAGCGGGGCGTCAGGACATCAGGGTGCTGGTCATAGGTGGGAAGATGGTGGGGGCCATGGAACTTCACCCAAAAAAAGGAGATTTCAGGGCAAATTACCATCTGAGCAAAGAAAGCAGACCTAGAGATCTCACGCCAGAATTTACGAGAATTGCTCTCAAGGCGGCGAGCGCAGTAGGCCTTGAAATCGCAGGGGTTGATTTAATTGTAGATAAAAATGGTCGGGTCAGTGTGATTGAGGTAAATTATTCCCCGGGTTTTAAGGGCCTGGAGGCCGCCACGGGCCTGGACATCGCTGGCCGAATTGTGGGTTACGTGACTGACACCTACGGCGGAACTAAGCACACTTAGGAATGATACCATGCGTATATCCAACCTCACATTAATACCAAATGAAAAACGAGTGCGCGCAACTGCAACCGTCAATTGGGAGGATTGTGATCAGCCGACTCGGGAAGTATTTATTGAAACAGAAGAAGAATTTGGGCGGGATATTTCCTGTAATCCCCATGCGTTTTTGGTTGGGTGTATTATCCCAGCCATGCATTTTGGCGAAAAAAGAATTCTTTTGAATGCTGAAATATGCCCCGGTTTACGAGAAGGCCTGCAAACAGTGATGTCTTTGATGAAGGAATGGTCTAATGGAGAGTACAAGCCTTTGAGCATAGAGGCGAAGACACATTCTACCGTAGCCCACTTGAACAAGCAAAGGCGGGCAGGGCTATTCTTATCTGGTGGAATAGATTCACTTGCTGCGTTGCGGGCTAACAAACAAAATTATCCTGAAGGGCATCCCGGATCAATAAAAGATTGCTTGCTTGTCCATGGTTTTGATATTGGGGGCGTTATAGAAAGAGGAATGAAATACCATGTTTTTGATCGGGCCAGAGCTGCGCTTTCGGCTGTGGCAAAAGATGCAAATGTGACACTAATCCCAGTGTATACTAATATCAGACATTTATGCGATGAGCGAGATCTTTGGTTGGATAAATTCTTCGGGGCTGTTCTTGCATCAGTAGGGCATGCCTTTGCCTCCAGGCTTAATTTAGTCTATATAGCATCATCGTATGATATACCCAATTTAGTCCCGTGTGGCTCTCATCCCCTCTTGGATCCAGAATACTCCAGCTTTGATCTGAGAATCAAACTTATGGGTCTTTCACTATCCAGGCTGGAAAAGCTCAGGTTAGTGGCTGATTGGGATATTGCCTTTCAGAATCTTAGGGTATGTTTGGCAAATGTAGCCGATCGGTTGAACTGCGGGAAATGCGAGAAATGTATTCGAACCATGACTGAACTGGTGGCTATTGGGGCGCTTGATAAAACACACGCATTTGTTGAAGATGATGTCTCCCCCGAACTCCTGTCAAGTTATAACATTAAAATCAGACATCGAGCGCCGTTTTATCAGGAGATGCTTCCGTTTTTAAAAGAACGCGGTCGAGATGATCTGGTGCGAACTATTACAAGAATGCTCCAAGATTGATGCTCTCGTAAAAAGTAAAAAATCGAGTCACTCCCGCGAAAGCGGGAGTCCATAATAACTTGATAGTATAGAGAAATCCCATTTTTTAGACAGGCCTGCCCTGGCGCGACGACACAGGAAAATGATCCTGTTTCGGAAATATTGTCGGAGCTTGGAGTCTATAACTAATCCTTG
>Ga0315541_1001694_pt1 | contig 19790 bp, 25 predicted proteins | sample SalMarSW160190MG_FD_203095 | JGI IMG/M metagenome (GOLD analysis project Ga0315541, IMG submission 203095) | Salt marsh sediment microbial communities from the Plum Island Ecosystem LTER, Massachusetts, United States - Salt Marsh Sediment SW1601-190 ...
ACCAAATGGCACGAGCAAGGTATCGAGGTAGGTGGAGAGTCGCTATCCAGGTGTTTATGACCTTTATTGTAATGAACTTAAAGAGAATGGTGAAGCTACTTAAAACAAAGAAAACGGTAGCAAAACTGGCTTTCTCTTCGGGGTAAATGAGTCAAAGAGCGGTAGTTTTCCCCTAAAAAGGGAAAATCTAAAGGAGAACCAAGGAGAAATTACTCATCTTCTAACTATCTTCTCCAAAAAATTTTTGTTTGAGAACAGAATCTAAAAATAGAGCTAATTTTTCAGAGTTCTCTTCGATTCATGTCTTGACTTAACTTAGCTCCTCATAAACTTTGTTTACCTTCTGCACCAGCTTCATGAACTCTTCCCAATTTCCATCAAAAAGATAAAATCTCAGCCCTCTTTTTGTAGGCCCTTTATACCTCTCTGTGTCCATCCACACCCGGAGATCCAGCTTCTCATTATCCACTAGGCTAATAACTAGATCTTCTCCTTCCCTTAAGGGGATCCTACCGATCTCTTTTTGCTTGACTTGGTTTTTTACCATTTACTTACCTCCTAAGATACTTTCTCAATGAATCGTATGCTATGCTTAAAGACAAGAAGCTCCCGGCCCGTGTCGGCTAAAAAGGCTATGGTGTAGTTATCCACTCCAATAATGATCCCCTTTAGCTCAGACTCATCGTCTATTGTGTTGCTGTTCAAGTGGAGGATCACCGGTTCCTTTTTCCTGGTCAGGCTAGCCAGGTAGGCAAAGCTGTTCCAACCCCTTTCCTTCTCTTTCTTTTTCTTCTGGTTCATCTTCTTCCTCTGCTTTCCTTATGGTTCCCCCCTTAACTACTGGTTTTTTCTTTTCTTTGGTTTTTTAAGAGATCTCGAGAGAGATCCTCTGTATTTGTGTTTTTTCCTTCTTTTCTTTCTTTTATCTCTAATACTATCTCTAGGATCTCGGCATCGAGTTATTGGCAAGCCTCTCGGAGTTTCCTTGTCACGGTTTCTGTTAAATTTTGTCACGGTTTCTGTTACGGTCCCTCCTGTAAGCCTCTATCCATCTACGTCCTAGATTTGCTTTTTTACAAATTCTTCCATTAGCCAACATCCATCGGTATTGCATAGGTTCTGTCACGGTATTGCATAGGTCTTGTCAGCCAATTTATTAACGATTCCCCTTATTTTTTCTTCTTTTTTCCAAGTTTATCACGCCATAAGCTAGTATCTATCTGTATTGCATAGGTTCTGTCACGGTTAACCGTGACAATTCTTCTCTTAACCAGACTAGACAAGGCTTCGGATACTCTTTGCTTAGGAATTCCCAATTGTTTTGCACATTGTGTAACCCGAATCAACCCTGACTGCTTTTCCCAACCCCAGGTGTTACGAATCACGTACCAAAAAACCTTACCTTGATTTACACCAAAAGATTGCTTATAAACAGCCTCAAGGACTTCGTCTTCTATGATCGTGTATTTGCTTTTTGGCAACTCGCGTTTATTTTTACCCTTTACTCTTCCCGGAGCTCTCCTTCGTTTTTCTCTTTCCTTCCTCCAGGCACGGCGGACCAGATCCTCAACTTTTCCTGGCTTCCATTGGCCCTGTCTGATGTCTTCCCTTTTCCTTCGGGTTATTTCCCTTAGCTCTTCGTCTGTAAACTCCGGTTCCATTTTCCCTTCCCTTGACTAATCCTGAAAGTGTGCTTTAATTAAAAAGCCGTAAGGTGATTAACTTATCACCACGTGGAGGAGCGAAGAGACGCGTACTTCTAAACGGCAAAAAGGGGAGGTCTCTGAAGCCTCCCCTTTGTCTTTATCTCACCAACCTTAATTGTGGCAGTTTAACTCCCGTAGCATGGATTGTTGGGTTACTCATTCTTGTTGCTCTCCACGTTTGACTTAGTTAAAATAAATGCTAATAATACAATGGCGTTTATGTAGCGCTATGGTAACCAAAATGGGGCACCAGAGGGCGTGGAACCTCTCTGGAGATCGTAGGTATAGTTCTTCCCATCCCATTCACGTTACCATTTAGGCCGGGAGCTTACCCCTCCCGGCTTTTCATTTATAATGGCTCATTCAAATGCATCTCTATTAAGTCCTCCACTGTGGTTTTGAAAAAACAGCCAAAGTGTGTGTCAAAAAGCATTTTTTTACCCATATTTTCTTCAATCTTTCTCACGCTTCACATTGATATAACACACATTGAGAGACCCCAGGTTTTTGTTTTTACGCTTCTTTCTCACTAACCATATCATACTCTCTACCATTTAATTCTGCCTCTAACCTCTTTATCTCCTTTTCTCCAAGTTCCTGCATAAACTTTAACCTTTCCAATTGTTCCTCTAACGTCTTTCCTGTACGAAAATCCCAATTTACATTTACCTTAAGCTCTCGTTTATCTACCCGCTCAACCATCATTCCGAATATCTTAGCTAACCTTTCAATATAAGAAGATACCACGGCAAAGGTTTTGCTACCTAACTTAACAGGATCATCTACCTCACTAAGCCTATCTCTCCAGTTTGCCATTAAACTTAGCCATTTCTTCATCTCTTCCCTTGCATTTTTGACATTATCAGGCAAGATCTCTTTAACATCAGCATCTTCCCACAATCTCCCGCTATTACTGTCGGCTGTATTTTCGCTATATCCTGCTATTATAAGGCTCTTCTTCTCGTTTAGAAAGCCCGGTGAAGTTGGGTCAAGATAGTGCTTCCTGGCTATCTCATGTCTTATTTTTTTACTGCTTGTTAGTTTTTTCTTCTTTATTGTCATATTCTCTCCAATTCTGCTCAATAAGAATTTTTTCTAGTCGATATAGTCTTTCCCGGGTGCCTTTAAATGAGCTTAGCGCTTCATCAAAAACCTCTCGAGCAGTTTGAAAGTCCTTATTCTTTATAGATTTCTCAAATAATATAGGCAGTGTTTTATCAACTAGTCGAAGCAGCTTATATGTAGTTTCGTGGAAATCAAGTCTCTCTTTTTTACTTCCCCACCTATCAAGTCTATACTTGTCTATGAAGCTCGCAAAGTCACTGAGATAGATAAATCTACGGTCTTGTTCGAGACTACTATGGGAAGTTGGCGCGACCCTCTTCATCCTTTTTGCATGTTCGGTTGCTATGGCGCTTTGTAATCCCAAAGAATAGTAAGGAATCTCTCTTTCCACCAAGTGGAGCCAGTTCCCATAAGAAAGATCGGTTCTTTCAAGCATGTCCACAAAACCACGAGCGTAAACTTTGGTATGAATGCCAACCCCTTTCTTAAATCTTTCCTCCGTCCTCCAGTTCCTCAATAGTTGGTCGGATACCTTCGCTTTCTTTGCTATCTTTTTTAAAGGGAAATTGTGTCGGTTGTAAGCCAACATCAGCCACGCAGCATGAAACTTCCTCAACTGTAACTTTGTAAATCCCATTTTCTTTGCTTTTTTCATTTGTGTATCGATAGATTTGCCCAGCAAAGGTGATATTTTTGCTGCTTTATTGTTATGCATTGCGTCTCCTGGATTCTATTTTTCTCTTTCCTTACATATTATACTAAATTATCAGGATTTGTCAACCCCTGTTTTCAAAAATGCTTTAAATTTCGGGTGTGGGGTCTTCATTAGTCGGGCCAAAGCCGTTGGGGGGATGGGGCGGCATGGGGATATGGGGACATATAGGACATCTCAGAGCACACTTGACAAGCTGAATAAATCTGCTATAATAACAATGAGCTTTTGACAATAGATATAAGAAAAGGGGAATGAGATATGCCAGAGTTGTTTACTGTCAAGGAAGTAGCAAAGATGTTTAAGTGCGATCCTCAAACTATCCGCCGGTATATAAAAGAAGGTTTATTAGGAGCAGTTAGGTTGAAGGGAGAATATCGGATTACTCAAGAGGATATAAATACTTTCTTGAAAGAAAGGAGAAGGTAGGGAGAAATGAAAGCAGTCGGTTATATCAGGGTATCTACTGAGGAACAGGCCAAGGAAGGGATTAGCCTGGATAACCAGGCTTCTAAGATAAAGGCTTATTGTGATAGCCAGGACTGGGAGCTAGTTAAAGTATTTAGTGATGAGGGGTTCTCCGGTAAGGATATGAAAAGGGAAGGACTTAGAAAACTCCTATCTTTCTTAGAAGCTGATCATGTGAACGTGGTTGTTGTCTATAAGACTGACCGCTTAACCAGGAAGCAAAGACATCTTTATCAGCTATTAGAGGATATTTTTGAAAAGAAAGGCATCGGCTTTAAGAGCGTTACTGAGCCCTTTGATACTACTACTGCTATGGGAAAGGGCTTTTTAGGTATGCTTGGCGTATTTGCTCAGCTTGAGGGAGATCTTATATCAGAGAGAACAAGGGAAGCCCTAGCTTATAAGATTAAGCAGGGGGAATATTTAGGATCTCCTCCCCTCGGATTTGAAGCCCTGGAAAAAGAGCTAAAGAAAAACAATGATGAGCTAGAGATCGTTGAGGAGATCTTTAAGCTAAAGAAGGGTCGAGGTAAAAATAGACTTTCTTTGAGAGAGATAGCAAAGAGGTTAAACGAGGCTGGATTTAGAAGTAAGAGAGGAGCTAAATTCTATCACGGGACAGTCTCATATATTCTCAAGAACCCTGTCTATTCCTTACTCTTTGACTAACCACTGGATAAAAAAGGGTCGTTTTTTGTCCACCGAACAATTTTGCTCTTTGAAACACACTTCTAGTCTGTAATAAAAGACGCAAAATAGGCCATAATTAGCAACGTTAGTCTTTTTAATAAAGGTTCATATATTGATAAGGTCTAACTTTTGTCTCCGAGTCGCTCTGTAATTCTGAGCGTAGTTTTTTAAAGAGAGTACAATCAAATATTAAAAAATAAGCCCCCAGGCAACCCTCGAAAGCTACCTGGAGGCAGGAGGTCTATCATGGACGCTAGGCCACTAAGCACCTCCCAAATGTATTGTATCAATGGGGGAATAAAGGTCAAGGGTGAGGGTAAAGCTGTTGAGATTGTTTCTAAGCTCTTTAAACCAGAGGAAGAGATTGTTGAGCGGGAAATAAAAAGACCGCTAACAAGGACACCAGAGGAATTTGCAACACAGGAGCAAGAGGACACACAAGGCGAGAAGAGTAAGGCTCTTTCTCGGTATTTTATCAAAAAGGCACTACTAGATAAACTGGGTCGTAAGTATGACGGTCTCTATATGTGCCCAGGTTGCCTTGAGAGAAAGAAGCTCAAGCTCATTCGAGTTAATAAGAGTGGAGATAACCCAGGCGTAGCAGATTATACCCTTCTGTGCGGATCTTGCAGAGAGCAGAGAGCAGAGAAAAGGAAAAAGGAGAAGAAAGCTAATCGTGAGTGGAGACGTAGATATGTTAAGGGAAACGGCTCAAGTAAAATTAGTTTCTACAACAAGATCAGAAAGCAGGTTTTTGAGAGAGACGGCCATAAATGCCTTTTGTGTGAGGCTCTAGGAAAGGCAAAATATGAAAGCGGAACGGGTCTCCCTGGGTTGGGTCTTGCTCCTTTACTGCCAGAGTCGAAGGGGGGTAAGCGGTGCTTTAATAATTACATTACTTGCTGTGCTTTTCATAGAGCAGCCAAAGGCAACAAACTCCCCCTAGAATACATTTTTGAGAAGATTAGTTTTGATTACTGGATGAGCGAACAGTTAAGTGATGAGCCTGTGGTTAAGAACCCGGGAGCAAGAGCATCAGTAAATATGCACCTGGTAGCTGAGATCCAGCAATATCTTCATAGGATAGCGGCGGGTGGGGAAGTAGATAGAAGTAAAGCAGAGCGTTTATGCATTAAATTAAGCGAAAGTGATGAAGATAGGCGCAGGGAACGGCAACAGCTTTCCTGGTAATGAGGACTACAAAATCAGGCTAAATCAGGAATTTATGCTCATTGACAAGAAAAAACGCTTTCATACAGGCTCATATACGCGTATCGAGGGACTAAGGCAACCTATTACACAGGAATCATTTTAATCCGGTTTGGTCCATTCCCATTCATCTTCAAACGGATTATATCGTAGTCTAGCGTTTGGACTAACATATTGCCAATCATTTTCAAGATAATTGTATCGTAATCTATCCTTAGGTTCAGCGTATTCCCATTGATTTTGAAAGGAATTGTATCGCAAGTTTTCACCTGGCTCGGTATATGCCCACTGGTCCTCAAGATAATTATATCGCAAAGTATCATCGAAGTGAGCGTATTCCCATTTGTTGTCACCTGGATTATACCTAAGGAATTGATGTCGTTTGATATATGACTGGTTGTATTTCGATTCTTCATTGGACTTGGGAGATTCCCAGATAGTAGTAAAGGGGCTATATGTTCTTCGCTCATAATGACCTTGACGGATTTGAGTACGATAAATACTTGCATTAACAGGTGTGTAAGTCTTTGGCTTCTTTGCAACGGTAGAGAGAAGAACTAACAAAATTACTATACCAGCTATTATTCCCATTTCTTTCACCTCCTCATTGCTATTTTTCTTTTCTGGCAAGGTGAAAGCATACTAATGCTAGGGAACCAGATAGAGCGAGCAGTATTGGCGCTAGGCTGCCTTTACCTAGCCAGGTAAGTTCATAAACGAAGATTACGCCACAGATAAAGGCACAGAAGTATAGGGCAACCTTCATTTTCTCCTCTTCTCAATGGAGTTAATTAAATGACTAAACAACAAAAGATCAAACAGTTCAGAGAGCATATAGAGAAAATTTATCGTTATCGTTCTACGGGCTGCGGTGCAACTTTTGACGAGTTGCTTTGTTGGGAAATGCATGAAGAACCTATAAATCCCCGAATGCAATATAAAACGGTTAGCGGATACTGCACTGGACTAACATTTAAAGAGTTGGCAAAGAAATGGGGAATCAGCGTTGGGTTTTTGGGTGAACTTATAGCAGATCACTGTAAGAAGCTGTAAGGCTATTTCCTCTTAGCGTTTAATTCTCTGCAACGATGACAGAGGCGCAGTCCTCCAGTGCCAGAGGTTCTGTAGTGATCTTCAATATTGTTGCCATCGACGCACTCATTATTGTTGTGATAAACCTCTGTACCTGACTTTTTGGAATGGAATGGATTGACTTTCATAATTTCACCTCCTCTTCTTGCAAAAAGGAGCTCTGCTATAGCATATATTGGCAATTTTGTCAAGTTTACATTTATTGGCTATTGGCAACAAAAAAATAACGCAATGGAGGGAGCAAACCAGGCAGTTTAAGAGATATAGGCAAGGTATAATGCCTGGAGAAAATTAAAGCTCATCTATCAAGAGAATTTTATCAAGCCAGTTGTAGGATAGAGGGATTTTTATGAAAGAAAGGAGAGATTGTAAAACTATGGAGATAAACTCCAATGTAATTATACAGAACCTCGCACCCAAGACCAGGAAACGTCAAGCATTGTGGGGACTAGATTTCGAGGGAAAGAAAGGCAAGATCGTTGAAGTGCTGATCAACAGCAAAGGAGAAAAACAGGGTTACAGAGTAAGATTCCCGATGATAAAAATAGTGGCCAATGAGGATGGGGGAATGGGGGAAAGGAAAAATTTCGAGTACCCCTTTTATAATAGTGAGGTGGCCTTGCTGGAAGAGAAAGAGGAGTTGATATTCCCTGATTCTGATGAGAGTGAACAAGAAAAGAGGAGGACGCAAAGACAAATAAATAGAGACGCAGGAGTAGTCAAGAGATTAAGGCAAGAGGGGCTTAAAATAGGTGAGCTTGCTAAGAGATTTAATGTTAGTCGCCAAACCATTCACCAGTGGCTCAAAAAATAAAAATGTAAAGTTAAGGGGTAGGGTTATACCATTTTACTTTACATTGGACTTTGAAAAGTGCTACTAGAGAGGATTCTGGAAGTGGAAAATAGGGGGTCTGAGAGGTACTGTTCCTATTATCAAAAGAGAGGTCGCAGATTAAATGGCCGGAAAAAAGCATAAACCTAGTTGGGCATTAGGCAAAGGCTTGAGCAAGAAGAGTAAGGGGCTTCCTCGGACATTCGAGGGATATCCTATTATCCAGGGTTATATTCATAAGTTTGTGAGCGAACTCAACGAGACTGAGCTTAAGGAAATGGAGAGCATCCTTGCCGACAGGGATGTATTAGGAGAGACATTAGAGGAAGAAAAATTAGAAACATTCGAGGGAACTTTAGATGAGTTTGAAGAAGAAGCTAAAAGCTATTTAAGAAGGGTCTGCCAGGGGAGATTAACACCGCTACAAAAGAAAGTCCGTAGGCGAGTGTGGGAAAAGGGTAAGACTCACGAACAGACAGCCAAAGAGTTAGGGATAAGTAAGGGAAGTGTTGAAACCATCCTAAAACAGATAGATAATAAATACCGCAAACTTATGATCCGAAAGTTTAGACTACATTAAAAGAAAAACCATCCCGCCAAAAGTTCTCTGAATAATAAATAGCTCATTTTTTTATGGGGCAAAGTGCATACATATAAGAGAGGTGCAAAATGCCAAAAATAAATGAGGGTCGAGTGCTTAGGGGCCAATTTGATAGCTGGCAAAAGCGGGGTCTTATTGATAGTGAGATAGCTAAAGCCAGGTATGTTCAAACATTCAGAACGATTGAACGTGAGGGTTCCCAGGACGCAGCCGTAAGGTTTAGTATTTGCCTGGTGCTGGCTGACGCATTTTTTGAGACTATGATCCCCTTTTGGAAAATGACGGTTGCAATGGTGAGATGTAATTTGGAACAGAATTTTGACCAATGGTTTAAGAAAAGAGAAAAGGAAAGAGCAAGTGTATATAAGGCTATTGGGGGGAAGTTTAAGAGGGCAAAGATTGAGCCATCTGAGCTTTTTGCATTCATTAAACAACCTGAACTGATACGTTTACATGACTACCTTTGGTATTATCGTGGTCATTCGGAGATAAAGAGAGTCGGTTGGCGGAATTATTTGGAGTTTTGCGAATTTGTGGAGGCCCTCGAGAGAGATCTCTTGAAATTTAAGAAAGTGATGAAAGAGATGGTCTTTCTTTGGGAGGACTACGTAAGGGATAAATTTATATTCTTTGTGACTGCGGGGTTTGCGAGAGTGAGTTTTTTTAATAGGGGCGGTCCCAAAGAGAATAAAGAATTTACTCTGGCTCTACTTAACTCAGTTTCAAAGGAAAAACAAAAGGAAATTATGTCGGAAGTTAGAAAATGGTTGAACCGATATAAGTCTAGAGGTTGGTAGGGGTAGGATGAATTTCGAAGGTATTGTAGAAAAGGTGAGGAAACTTAGTTTTTCTGATTCTCTTTCACCATTATTTAATGACAAGCAAAGAGAGGCTTTAAGAGGAACAATTGATGTTATGGAGCGAGCTGTTAATAAAGGTCGGAACTGGCAAAAGGTGGAGTTTCAAGAAAAGGATGATGTGACAATATTCTTTATGCTGGACAGGATATCGGACCATCTTGGTATGAGCATAGGGATAGACAAAGAACTTAAAAAATTTATCCGGGGTTATCTTCAATTGAGCTCCCATTATAAGAATTATCGCAGCATAACGGGAGATAGATCTCCTATACTGAAGCAGGCCACTACGAGGTTATATGAGCTTGTTAAGTCTCGGAAGTCAGCAATTTCAGCGTCTTTAAGACAAAGAGTAAATTAGATTAGGGAGGTGAAGAGATATGGCAGACCCAACTTTTGAGTGGACTCACGATATTACAGGTATGACGGAAGCTGAATTTGAGCAACTCCTCGGAGAGTCTGGTGGAGTGCCTAACATACAGGAGTGGATCGAGGAGTGGGGGGGAAAATGGCCTACTAAACATGAGTTTAGAATCCACGAATGGAGCGACCCTTTCACGCAATATGTTCAGGGACTTATCACTGGTGGTACTGGTTCGATGGCTAAGTATTTGCAAAGTGTGTATGGTGCTTGGATTGAAGCAGCAGAGGAAGAGGGGGATGGAGGAGAACCAGCACCAGGAGAACCTACACCTGCGGAAAAAGAAGCCTGGGAAGAAAGATATGGAGTACCTTATCCTACTCTTACGCTACCTCGTTATCAAGCATTTGGTGCAGAATACCCTGTTTCTGATTTGCCTATTTATGAGCCTTTTCCTCAAGCTTATCCAACGTTAGAGCTTCCGATATATCAGCAGTTCCCCGTGGAGTATCCAGAGCTTCCTCCTTTGTATAGTGAGGCTGAGGATGTAATAAGCCGTATGCTCACAGGAGAGGGTTTAGGCTTACCAGTAGAAGAGTTAATGGCAGCTTATACCGAGGAAGAGCGCTTAGCAATGGAAGAGTATATGCCAGAGCTCAGGGAATACTGGTCAGAGAAAAACCTTTTGAGAAGTGGTATGGAAAGGGAAGCTGAAAGGTTGGCGACACGAAAAGCTGCCGCAGCAAGGGGGACGTATCGGGCTGAGTTAGAGAAAGAATCAGTAATTCGTGAGCAAGAAGGAATTGTAACTGGTTTGAACTTGGCTATGCAGCACGTAGGGATTGGTTATGGAGCGCAAACAGATGCTTGGCAAGCTATGAACAGGGAATATACAAAGGTATATGAGTCAGAGATAATGGTTGGCACGGCTCATTTCGATGCTGCTACTAGAGCCTGGGATGCAGCCATGACTGAATACACTAAAACATTCTCCTCAGAGGTAGCTTCTACCGAATTTGGTCAGCGCATACAGGAGATGGCTTTTAATGTAGCTAGGGATGAATACCAACGAGTGTATCAATCCGCCTACTCGGGAGGTCTGGCTGAATGGGAAGCCGAGGCACGAGGTTGGGATGCTGCTTGGAGAGAGTTTGATGTAGTTAGACGGCTATTATTCGACTGGGCTACCATGGAAGCTGGATTTGAATTTCAGTATGAGTTCCAGTCTCGTAGTCAGGCATTTCAGTTTGAGTTTCTCCAAATGGAACAGGATTTTGCTAAAATGATGGCAGAAATGAAGCACGAGTTCGATATGGAATTACAGCGAATGGGATATAACTCCCAGGAAAGACAATCCATATGGGGCGCTATTGGAGATATTATTCTTGGCGGAATAGGACTATGGCTTAAGTATGGTTAATTCCTACGAAGTTAAATAAAGGAGGTATTAAAATGGCACAAGATGTAATGGCAGGTTTGTTAGGTAGTGTTGCTCAAGGACTTGCTCCGAGTGGTATAATTGACCAAGGACTCGCAGCGAGGAAAAAAAGAAGAGAACGAGAAAGAATGTCTGACTTAGCAAAATTCCAAGCAATGGCAAACCCCAAGGATATAGCAGACATCAGGGCGTTGGCGGAGCTCTTGCCTGAGCTTACGGCAGCAGATAGAGAGAAAGCAATTGAGAAGGTGAGAAAGAGAATAGGAGTTGAGTCAATCCCGTTGCTCAATTATTACATACAGCGAGTAGGAGGAGCTCCTCCTCTTGATATTGAGACTTGGCGGATAGCAGGAAAGCCAGCTCCAGCCTCGGCTAGAACAAGATTAGAACAGCTTAGGGGGGGAACCCAGCCTGGTTTTGAACAAGAATTGGCTTTAGGTCAACTACCAGAAGAGGAGAGAATGGCTGAGTGGGTAAGAAGGGCAGGAAGGGCTGAACCAATTTTCCCTGGAATGACTGAGGTTGGCAAGGGAATGATACCTAGGGGAATAGAAGAAATTTTGGCTCGTCCTGAGGCAACGAGGCAACGAGCAAGAGAAGCAGGAGAGTGGCCTGGAGTTACTGGAGTTACCGAGAAATGGACTCCTGGAATGTTCCCCTGGCAGAAAGAGGAAACAATTTCGGCAGCACGTGCCAAAGGAACGATGACAGAAAGACAGGCTAAAGCAGCAGCGACTTTCATTGACTATGAGAGAGTTCCAGATTATGCGACTGTCCTAACAGATGAGCAGTTGCCTGCTTTTGGACTTTCACGTAAAGAAGGTAAGCTGCAAAATGCTCTAGCTGATCCCTTCAAAGATCCTGGAAAGAATCTTGCTCAGAAGTCCCTAAGAGAGATTTTCAGCTTGTCCGTGGGAGCCCTACCAAGATGGGATGAATATAATGAGAACGAGCAGGCAAGGATGAGACTGGCAGCTTTCGGGAAGAGAATGCTTAGTGAAGGGGATAAAGTTAGAGTGGAAACGGGTAAGAGCGACTTCTCAATGGATTTTGTCTCTATAATCGAACATCCTCTTAAAGACTACGCTGGAACGGACCAATACCTCAATGCGATAATGTCCCTAATCCCCTTCTTTGATGTTGGACAGATAGCTACGATTTTAACCCTTGTTGAAAATCCCGAAATCGCCGGAGGTTTAGATAGACTCATTAGTTTAGACACAGCCCAGAGAAAATAGGGAGGACAAGATGCCAACGATTGGTGATATTGTACTCAAGCGTATGAGGGAAACCGAGCCAGGTATTAAGGGGACAGAAGCCGAAACGCTAGGGGACTGGATTTTAGGTAAAAAGAAGGTAAGAGAAGAGGCAAAAAAACCTCCCTGGTATTCGTGGCTTAGCCCAGTAACAGTTGCCATTACCCTTGGCCAGAGGATCTTTGGTAAGAAAGAAGAGAAACCCCTCGTTGCACCCTGGGAAAAGACAGGATTAGGAGTAAGAGGTTATTCACAAGAGGATATCGATAAAGCTACCGGAGGCCAGATACGAGTTGATATGAGAAGAATTTTAGAGCAACCAGGGGGAGCAGAGCTAACCTCAAAAGGTATGGCAGAGATGTTAAGAGGAATGGGTCATTCTGATGAGGCGATAAGAAACGCAGGAGTTAAACTATAAATGCCTGACTTAGTAGATGAATGGATAAAGAGACAATCTAAGCCCTGGTGGGGAGGCTTTGAAGAGATAATAACTAGTTCTCAAACTGCCCTTGAGAAAACCAAAAAAGAAGCTGCTAATTTAGGGGAATATATCTTAAAGTTTCCTGAAGTGGAAGAAAAAATGGGTGAGAAGTGGTGGAGAGAAACGCTATCTCCTATCCATAGTAAAATTGTAAGAGAAGAACCCCTCACCCAGGAAGAGACAAGAGAATGGGAAGCCTGGTTAAGATATGAGCCAAAAGGTATTCGACCCATCTTTGTCCCTGCTGAGAAGTGGGCTAAGACTCCCCCCGCAGCACAGACAGCTTATAGATGGGGAACGGCAATAGCTATACTAGCTGGTTTAGGGTATGCTGGTTTGCCTTACTTAAAGGCTGCCTATGGTAGATTCACACAATTTGTCCCTCGCTATCAGCCAATTATTAAGGAAGTGAGGGGTAAAGAAATAGTTACCACAGGTAAAGGTCTTAAAATGCCAGTCATCGAGAAAACAGTTATCGGCTATCGTCCTGTTACAACGCCGAAAACTGCTGATCTTACCAGGCAAGCTGAGGCTTTCAGGAAAAGCATTCCCGCCATTATAAGAGAGATGGAACCTACCACATTAAGATACTCCACATATTACAAAGAGCTTTACTCCAACCTATTGTCGGTAAGTCAGAGGACACATCCCTACATCGCGGAGCAACTTGCCAGACAACAAGCAAAGATCGGGACCCAAACCGCAGCTAATCTAGTAAAGCAAGGAGCGGACACCTGGGCTGTAACAGAGGGAGTTATGAAACAACTTGCTGAGGTAACACCTGCTATCGTAGATAAGTTAATTCAGAGAAAAAGACCAGAGGAAGTAACTGTCCTCCGGGGTGAGGTAGCAATAAAGCCTCGCAACTATCAGACTGAGATTGAGGAAATTGACAAGCAGTTGAAGGTAGAGCCTCGACCAGAATTTATTAAATCAAAACAGAATTTGGAGATCTCCCGAAACGTTGCAGAAACGGGCTATTTCCCCGATAAATTCCAGCAACAGCTATACGTCTATAACCTGACGGGAGAGCACATGGAAGATCCAACCAGGTTAGATAAAGAATTTACTGACTATCTAAAAGAGAATGATCCAACTGCCTATCAAGCTCTTATAAAAAGAGAACCAGTTATCCATCCTGATAGTGCCAGGGTTGAACTAGAAGCAATTAGAAAAGAAAGGCAAGGAATATCTAAGTCCCTCAATACACGGTTTGAGGATTTGATTGACTTTGTTAAAGATACCCTGGGAACTGCCGAAAAAACCCTGATCCAAAACATTCAAAAGCAAGGGGGTATCAAACATACCCCTGTCGTTAGAGATTATGGAACAAAAAAGGATGAGGGCTGGCAGATCTGGCCCCTGGCAGCTAAAAATAAAAATGGCCTTCCCTTTGATGAGATGGCGGAATCCCTTGGGATGACAATGGATGAGCTTAACACCAAACTAGAGTATTATGCCAAAAAGCCAACCAGGGGAGACTATTTAAGTGAAGCGATGAACCTTGTTTATGATCACCCTGACGACTACCCCGAATTATTCGAGATTATGATAGCAGATGAAGGTTTGGAAGAACGACAATTCAATCTCCAACAAGCTCTCACAAACGCAGAGAAATCGGATACGATAAAAATATCAGAGGAGACAGCCTTTAGAACTTCAGAGCAAAAGATTACAGCTACCGATAACTGGGAGGAATGGGAGGGAATACAATCTTTAGTTGAAGTAGAGGAAGCGTTACCTGCTAGGTTTCCATTAGGCATAGAGGGGACCCCACCTGCTATCGGGCCTCCCCCTTCTATCGAAGAGCTGCTTAAAGAGGAAGAGCCTGACTATCGAGTCGGCATCAGAGCACAACTTGATTCTTCAGAACATTGGTCAATGGACTATGAGGAAAAGACAGGCGTTCCTGTTTATTCTGAGGTCATAAGACCCACCATTGAAGCGGGTAAATCAAGGTTTAGAGACAATAAATATTATGACAGATTCATTTCAGGGATATTTAAGGGCGTTTCCAGGAATGACATTGTTCAGACAACGCTCTATATGAAGGGTAAGCAGGCAAAAGAGGAAGTGCCCGAACTCTCCCCTGAGCTAATGAAAAAAACAGATGAGATCCGAGCAATGTTTGACTATGGTTTTCAAAGATTTGGTATCGCCCCTGAGAGGTATTTACAGGATTATTTACCGCTACTGAGTGGAGCAGAAAGAAAAAGGCTTGAGGATATTCCTATCTCCTGGGAGGGGATTCCCTCGGAGGTGATTCCTTTCTTTAAGAGAGCAAGAAAAAGTATGGGGGAGATCATAGATGCCTTTACGGTAGAAGATTTGCTGAGGCTTTACTTTAACGCTGGAACTTGGGCCGAATACAGAAACACAATCCACGAGCTGGGCGATGTCAGCAAAGACTTTCCTATACCCGCCAAGAACGAAGTAAATAAGTTAGCTGCCTTCCTTACGGGAGGAATAGGGGACTTTGACAAGGCTTTCAAAACCTCAATATCCCAAATGATAGGGAAAATGACTAAGGGAGATATTGAAGAAGATACCGATGTTATGAGTGCTTTGGTAAATACCGTGTATTTAGGCACAATTGCCGGTAATCCTGGCTCTGCTGTCAAGAACCTGACTCAGAGCTTCCATAACTGGTCGGAGATGCCAGCGAAATGGATGGCCATTGGCAACAAGCTCTACTTTTCTGAGGAAGGACAGAAAATCTTAACTCAATCTGGCATACAGACAGGATTTGCTCCCTATGTTCAAAGAAATATCGAGAGATACTACGGAAAATCAACTTGGAGAAAACTACTGAAGGGACAGGCGCATCTTAGAAACGTAGGAATGTTTTTATTCCAAAGTGCAGATCACTATAACCGTGGCACGATTTACCTAGCAGAGTGGGCCAGGATGAATCACTTTATAAGTTTATTGGCGAAGGAAGAAATAGACAAGGATACCTTTTATAGCAAGACTGATTTTGCGGGACTGCACCCGACCATTCAAAAGATGGGAAGGGCTTTAGTAGAGCAGGAGAAATGGGAGCAGTTAGCCGATATGGTGGCTGATCAACGACAAGCTATGACACAATGGAGATACCAGAGAGAGGTAAGACCTCAATGGATGAGATCAGGCGTTGGTAAGATCGGAGGACAGTTTTTAACCTGGCCTACTTATGGTTTAGTGATGCACGGTGGAAGATATAAAAGAGCAGCAGAGGCGTTCAAACGAGGGCAGAGGAAGGAAGGAGCCTACCAGATCTGGAAGGAAATAAAATGGATGGGAATGGTAGCAGCAACCGTTTACACGGCCAAAAAAGCAGGGGTAAGACTTTGGCCCTGGTTCGTCTTTTTGCCAACCCAGGCAGCAGCAGCCGTTCAGCCTGTAATTTCAGCCTATCAAGCAACAGTTCTTAAAATTGAAGGGTATGACTGGTTAGCAGCAAGGAAATGGAGCGATGCAAAGTGGTCAGCTAAAATCTTTGTCCCCTTTGGTGTTGAAATTGGCAACATTATGAGGGGCTTAGAAGAAGAGCAGCCCGCAAGAGTCATAGGTATTCCTACCTACCCCAGGGAGGGGATCCGGCGGGAAGAATTGGAACGTCCAACTTATGAAGTGGACATTGTAGATGAGTGGCTAAAGAAACAAAAATGAGGAGACGAGTCAACGAGAAAAATCTCAAAGGCTTGTTTGGTGAGGGTTTGAGAGAAGGACAAACTTTACATTATGCTAATTATCGAACTTTCTCTAATTGAACTTTCTCCTTTTACACTCCTTTCTACCTTCAGGAGTAAGCGCCACGTGACCAAATGTGATGTATTCCAGCCAACCCTCGTCAACCGTTTCTTGGATAACCCTCATCATTATTTCCTCAGGCACGTCCCATTTTTTCGCTGATTTTCGATAGTCAAACCCAGGTATTCCTCCCTTTCCAACTACCCTCAGCCATTCTCTATAAAGGTCTCTCAAAATCCGGTCCTTTAAGTTGCTACGATACAACTCTGTATCTTTTATGTCTTCCTGCATTCCTCCCCTCTCCTTGAGAAATTCCAGACATCGAAGTATTTGACGGAGTCCGGAGTGTTAATTTCTTGCAATCCCAATTTTTTAACATTCTCAATAATTTGAGCTATTCTAGCTCGCTTAATGTTAAATTTCTCTGCTATCTCCTCTTGAGTGTGACCGACTAAATCTCTTTCTCCTTAGCCTCGAGTGTCTCTAATAAGTCCATTACTAAACGAGCTAACTGTCTGGTAGTAAGAACTATATTATCCACATTGCCCCCAGAGCGTTTTAAACTAATTTCGACTCTCCTAACATCTGATAAGATATCACTCTGGGCGTAATACTGGGCATAATAGCCTCCTTTCACTTATTTTTTAAATACTCCCTCGGGAGTTCTTTCACTATCCGAAGCTGTCCTTCTCTCTACAATCTTAACACCTCTCTCGATCGCCTGAGGCAGTGGAGAGGTTGGATTTTCAACAGTAAGAAAAGATATTTTCTTCGATTATCGCCATGAGGCAGGACGTTGTACAGTAATTTTTTTTGTTGTATCAATTATAACGATGTCTGGAAACTGACTAGTTTCTAGGTGCTTTTTCTTCATTTTCATGCGGAAATCACATAATTTTTGGAGCTCTCTCGAAGACCTTCCCACTGGAGTTATCAGCACAATCTTTTTTCTTGGAAAATTCCTTTTTACAGCTCTAACTGCTGGCACAAGGTCACTATCAGCCGTTACAATCATTGCAGTATCATAATTATCGTTCATTGCATATTGGAACAAATAGATAGCAATGTTAACGTCGGTATGCTTTTCTTCGTGGGTATGGTAAATATGGTTGCAAATTCTGCATCTCCTAGTCATAGGTTTAAACTTCCCTAAAACAATCTTAACGCCTTTCGATTCCAGTGCTTGAGTTAGCTTCTTATGACGTAGTTTCTTATCGGCGTTCCACGGGACGTAAGCAGTAAACAATATCACGTCAACAATTTCGTCATTGCGAGTAACAAAACACTTAGCAAGGGCAGAATAGTCGACCCATTTATACCTACGGTATTCTTGTTTTTCTTTAATGGCATGGTAAACATTAAATCCATCTACTAGAAATAGAACTTTATTCATCTAAATTAGGGAACCATAACAAAAAAAACCCGGATCCACCGGGACCCGGGGCCCTTGGAACGAGCCAAGGGGACGATAACTCCTTTAAGTCAGTGTAAATTATACTCGTTTTTTTGAATTTGTCAACCCCCCTCGGTCAACTCGCAACCCGAACCTTCTCCACCATATTCTATTCTTTTGTCCAATCTCATCCTAATCTTTTTCCCTACTGTTAGCTATTTTGCTAGCATATTTCTTGACAATTCCCAAGTGTAGCGCTTATTGAAAGTCTTGTTTCGTAAATATCCTTTTATCCTTCGTATGTCCGACTTCCCCAATCCACTCTGGCAGGAACCCAATAATATGCCAACCCTCCCATCTCTTCGCTGATGTTCTAGTGTCATCTACTATTGTGTCATTTAGTGCCATTTTATCTCCTTTCTATTTGAGTACTTTTTTCTCCGATAAGTTCTTTTTGCTGAATAATACGAAGACCATGCCGCCCAGTGATAACCGCCACATCAATCGCTCCACCCACACCCCTAATTGCGATACTCAGCTTCTGTGCCTCAATGGTAGTTTTTACAAGAAAGACAGCAAGGTCGATACAGTCCTGAAGCGGTAAAACAGGATAAGGAACTCCCATACTTAACTGACGCAATTCGCCTTTAAGTTCTTCAATTTGTTTATCGGATAGCTTTAATTTGCTTTTTACTATTTTGAGTAGGTCTGGGTCATATCCATGTATGAGTCGCGAGGCTAGTTTAGACTGTCCTCCCCAAGCGATTCCAAAACTGTCTGGTGATTGTTCTTTAGGACTAGGCTCATTGGGAATATTGAGCAAATACATCGAGCCATAGGGCGACTTCTCACTGAATCCACCTATAATAAATGTGATGCCTGGCCCGTCATAATTGTTGGGCATCTTATTTTGCCACTGCTCCAAGAAAAAATCGGTAAATTTCTTTACGAACCCCTTTACCGATAGTCGACCTTTAGGTAAACCTGCTTCAAATTCTGGGATAAAACTATATGCTGTTCGTATATTATTTGGAGTCTGCCCAATTACGGCGGCTCCATATGTAACCGCGCCAACATAGGTATTTGGTTTGCCAAAAGTCAATAGTTTACTAGCATTATCGAAGTTAACAGGAATTTCCCTACCATCTCTCTTTGCAACTAGCGTGACTCTACTATCCGCTGCCAACACAATACCCTCTGTTCCTTTAACAACAACACCTAAAGACATAGTAGCCTTCTTTTGTTGTTTTTTGTAGAAGTTACTTTATTATTTACTACAATTTTTGTTTTTGTCAACACCAGCAATTCTGGTGTCCAAATAGTGTCCATGTGAGGTACAGAATCATATAAATTGATACAGATTGGTAAGGAATGAAAATTACTTAAAAGACTTGTCTGAATTAGATTTGCTTCTTCTGGACTTACTTCTGGAATCTGCCTTTTTTGGATTATGAGTCCAGTGCTCTATCGACTGAGCTATGGGCCCTGACTTTAGCTTAGATATTCCTCCAGCATCCTCTTTTTGGCTATTTCTTTTAGCTGTGTGAGAACCTTCGCCTCAATCTGTCTTATTCTCTCCCTGGTGACTCCATATTTTTCACCTATCTCCTGGAGAGTACAATCCCATCCATCCTCCGTACCAAAACGAAGCTTTAGAATCTCCCGTTCTCGACTGTCCTTAACCTCTTGAATTAATTTATCTATCTCCTTTTTAAGGCAACTAAGATTAACCTCTTCGAAGGGGGAATCAGCCTTTTCATTTTCGATAATTTCTATCAAGTGAGAATCCTCATTCTCTCCAATGGGCATATCCATGGAGGTAGATCTGGTAATCACTCTCTGAACTCTCTCCACTTTGTCCAAGGGAAGATCGCATTTCCTGGCGATATCCCTGGCT